>Ga0307514_10003190_pt1 | contig 16008 bp, 19 predicted proteins | sample 16_EM_MG_FD_203088 | JGI IMG/M metagenome (GOLD analysis project Ga0307514, IMG submission 203088) | Populus trichocarpa ectomycorrhiza microbial communities from riparian zone in the Pacific Northwest, United States - 16_EM | ecosystem: Host-associated > Plants > Roots > Unclassified | place...
ATAGTTAAATCACAGTGTAAAACAAAAAAAAAATAAAAAAACCTCATAAAAAACCAAACCCCCTACGCCGAAACAAAACCACACAAAATCCCACCATCATATCCGTTACAACAGTCACACCGTTAATTAAATATCGCAAAAACATCTCTTTTGCGGGACCCACTAGATTCTCAAACGCATGCAAATCGAACGGCTGATAATGAACCGTAAGAAAATAAAACCAACAAACTTGTTAGATCGAAACACTATAACTTAAAAAAAAAACAAAAAACTGTTTATACTTCTAAAATAAACTATATAAATAAACCTAAAAGAGAGTAAAAAAAAAAAAAGAATAGGTTTTTGTTCCGTTTTGTTGGGAATCTGATAATCCAAAAGGAAGAGGCCGCAGACACACAAATAAAAAGAACAGAGAGAGAGATAGAGAGCGGAGAAGAGATGGGGAGTGAAAGCAAACACGAAGGGGGAGTTATGCAGATACCGGGGGCGTCAAAAAAGGTAGTGCAGAATATCAAAGAGATTGTTAACAAGAATTGTACGGACGCAGAGATCTACTCAGTACTTTGCGATTTTAATATGGACGCTGATGCTGCCGTTCAAAACCTCCTTAATCAAGGTTACTTGAATTTTTCTTTTGAGTGTTTTTAGTGCGTGTTTTGTTGATAAAAATAGTGGCATTGAGTGGAGTACAGAGTTTTGTTTTGTTTTTGTAAAAAAAAAAAAAATTGGCGTTGTTTAGGGTTTTGATAGTGGATTTTTTTTTTATAAGGAAGATTTTCTTAATTATGTTTTTAGTATTCTCTGTTGAATTCTGTTTGGCTGTCGGGAAAACTGTTCAAAATGACTAGTACCGTTGCCTTTTTCCTAAAGGCTTTTTTAATTTAATTTGATTTTCAATTCTTTATTTTATGCTATAAGAAAACGCCGAGTCCCCAATGCAGTTGCATCATATTAATTTTTTTTAAAAACGGAACTTGATTTACTTTCTGGTTTTAATTTACATCAATGCATTGATAAATGCTGGTGATTTTGTATTTGCTATTGTTTTCTTGAGTATGGATTGATGTTTAACTTTTTTTATTTTAGTGAAACATATACTTTTTTTGTAATCCTTTTTCTGGTCCAGCGTGATTTTGCTTGCAGAAATAGAATCAAAGAAATTGCAAAGAAAAATTTCTCTTGGTGGGCAATATGTAGCTTTGATAAGATATTTCGGCTTGAGTTACCCTTGGTGCCATAATAGAGGGTTTATATATAGATCTTGTTATTTGAAAATTCACTTCTTCTATAGTTAGTTGATCTAATTCATTTCTTAAATGTAAAGTTTACCGATTGTGATGTGCTCGGTTAGAAGTCCTTATTAAATTAGTATTTTCAATTGTGTAGATCCTTTTCATCAAGTGAAGAGCAAACGTGAAAGAAGAAAAGAGGTACCTTATGAAAATAAGAGCTCAAGTATTTTTCCTTTTTTGGGGTAGGGAGGGGGAGGGGGTTGTATTCTTTCCATTTCAACGGATTATAAACTTTGGCATGTGAAATGTGTCAAAATAGAAGGTTTTTCTTTGGCTGTTTGGGATGCGTTGATGATTTCCCAAATATTGCTTATGAATTAACTTGTTCAGCATAAGAGATCAGTTTATAGGCTGATTTTTAGTCGTCAGGGATTTCAAAATCAGTGTTTAACAGCTGCTGAAGGTTTCTGTTGGCATATATCTGCTGCTTGGTTTTTTAGTTAATTATGGTCTCAAGTATTTTTCTCTCCACTTTCTTTTACTGGTTTTATTTATTCTCTGTGCTGCACCAGATCAATCATTTTGCTATATTTGGCTTATTACACATAGGCTCGCTTTATTCTCCTTACCATAGACTAGGGTTTTATTCATGCCTATTTTTTTTTTTTAATATCATAGATTGCATTCCTGCAGATGAAGGAAACACAAGAATCAATGGCTCGGGGTAGTAACAATGGTTATCATGGAGTTAAAGCTGGTGGTGAATATAATTTTGGGCTTGTACCATGTCAAATCAGCGATAATGGTGTGTTTATTATACTGAACAATGTTAGACGCTTGTGGTGGATGAATTGGTGATACTGAGTTGGATTTGCTATTGTATATTCTTACTAAGTGAACTTTTCTCCCCTTCAGACCTTGGTAAAGCTGCATATAGGAAAGAGAATGGGTCGGTTGCTCATCCGGGGCCTTCATCAACTTTAATATATCGTGTGAAATTGAAAAATGAGCAGCCTTCATCCAACAAGTTAGTTCTATTACGAATTCAAGTCAATTGATCTCCAGTATACATCAAAGTTTTAAAACAGATTATCGATAACTATACTATAATATACCCATACTTAGTTTTATTCAATTTTATTTCGTATTATTGATTAGTTTTGGTGGAGTAACTTAAAAATGTTAACTAATTTGTCTAGTGATTAGTCTCTGAATTCGAAAATGATGTATGCGCGTACCTGTCTGTCTCATGTCAAGTTTCCTCTTGTTTCAGCCAGCAAATGTTGTTTACTATGTCCTTTAAAATCTTCTTGCCAGTTTTATACACACGTATATGGGTATGTGTAAATGCATGCATGTATCCATCTCTCAGTTCAATCCATCTGATTTCTACCATGCACAATTCTGCTTTCTCTTTAAATATCTCACAAGTTACCCCTTTCTTGAAATGGTATGAGTTCAGAAGAAACTCATGTTTGTGCTATAAACGTTCAAGGTCTTGCTGCCTTTTCTTTTAAGTTTAACTATGAAAATGATATTCTGTATTTGATAGTTACATGCTATATTAACATTTGAAAGTATATGATGCTATCTTTACAAGAAAAATGAGAGGGGAAAGTATTTTAATTCTTCTGAAAAGGCTTGAATTTTTTCCAAATAGATTATGGCATTGCCTATCTCATTTTAGTTATAAATTTTCATATAGATGAGAAGCAGGGGGTTTCTAATTTTTTCCAGGTGGATGCTTTGATTGCAACATTGCACTTGGTCCTGGGTGATGTTATGCAGTTAGGACTTTTTTGCCATCTTAGTTACTATCAGCATGCTTTACTAATCTGTCTCTTCCTTAGTTTTTAGCCCATTTAGTTTAGGAATTTGCTGCTTGTTCTAAATGGTTGTGCTTTTAATAACTTAATAGAGATATTTTTGAGATGAAATGAACTTTTTACCATGGCATTGACTTGATTGTAGATTATAGATTATAAATTCATGACCCTAGCCCATTCCAAAAATAATATCGCACTGTGAAATCTTTATTCTCGTCCAACTAGTTTCTAAGATTAGGAATTTCTATTATTCTTTTCGAGGTTTTACATTTACAGTCTTTGTTTTTATGGGGTTTTTTTTCTAGATGTGCAATCTTATTACCTCATTTGAATGTTTTGATGGTATATACATTTCATTATTTCTTTGGATTGATCTTGAAAATTCTGCTGCAGTGATTCTTGCAATCCTGATGACAGCAGGCAAACTAAAGCTACAGGAACTGGAGATACCATTTTGTCATCTGCACAATTGTCATCAGGAACTCAAGCTGCTTGGTCAGGAGGTACTACAGGACATGTTTCAATGGCTGACATTGTTAGGATGGGTAGGCCGCGCAGCAAAGGTTCCCAAAATATGATGGACACTTCTTGCACACCTCAAGATGTAGTAGGTTCAGTAAACTCATCCCAGTACTGTCATAAATCTTCGTGTGATTCTTCTCCATCTCCACCAGAAATGCACAAATGTCTGCAATACCCACATCCTTCTCAGGTGCCAGAGACAATTCACGAGTCTGGTGTTGCTGCAAGCTCTCATGATGAATGGCCAGTGTTTGAGCAGCAAACAGCTGCTGGTGGGTTATATAATTTCAATGTGTCTAATTCCTCCAGCACTGATATCTTTTCTAATCAATCTTACTTTTATGGTGATGGAACTAATTCGAATGAAGACCACCAATTAGAGGAGGTACAAGCATCAGATAGGGATGCTGCTAACAAGAATCCAGGTTCTTATTGTGCTGAATCTGCCTTTTCATGTAGAGGACAGGAAAATGTGAATACTGTTGTAGGTGATTCTCATAGGGGTGATTGTTTACTGAAGGATAAAACTTACGATTCTCGGAGCTGCATGGATGATCATTGTGAAGGTAATTCACATGGTTTTAGGTTGATGCTAATATTTGTTTCTCCTTTCCCAATAAATGTGAGTGATCCCTTGCCAAACAGTTATCATGCGCTCTGTGAATGCCAACATTGCCTTTGTCAAAAAGCATATGGTGCTATGATTTACACGTTCTCACAGATCCAATATTTACCAGGAGTGTTTAAAGAATCGAAAAATCTGCTATGTTAGTTTTATCTAACCTGCCCCAATTCAATTTAGTAAGCCTTTGTAATATAGCATGTAAAATTTCAAATGTCATGTAACAGATATGATGGGCTGGGTTGCAGGTCTTAAACCTGACATGCCCATATCATTGCATGTGCATGTATCCCTATTAAAAATAGCCTATCTCATGTGACAGCATTATTTATTCAGTTCACCCCACTTCTTTGCCGCCACTCACAACCCAAAAAGTTCCAAGAACCTTCTCAATCCCTTCATCACTTCTCCCTTGTAGAACCCAAAAGGCCCTAAGTTGAACCCCGGATCTTCAAGAAACCAAAAAATTCCGAAACCACCAAAAGTTATTCTTTAAGAATCTCATTTTGCCTACCACTCTCTTTTCTCTTTCACATTTCTTTCTGTTTCCCTCTCCTCTTGGTTTGGGGTTGACTTCTTTGTTGTGGGCTTTTAATTGGTGTGATGTAATGGAGCCTTTTTTTTATTTGGTTATGAAGGCGCATTTGATCAAGAGCAACAGGGAAGTTAAATTGTTTCAAGTCTGCTTATTTGAGGTTTTTTTTTTAACATAAATGAAGCAAACAGATTCATCTTTCTTTTAAATCAAGAATAAGAATGAAGATAGCTTTTTTAATTTTATTCTTAATTTTTAGCTCAATGTTTAAGACAATTGTTTCTAGGCAAGCCTGGTTTATTTGATTTTCTATTCTAGAGAAATTATGTTGGCTCTTAGTAATGGACACTGTTTTTCCTGCTGAGAATGGCCTGAAAAGGAGTTGCTATGTTGAAGTTAGTGGACACTTATGAAAGCTTAAACCTAGTTTGGAAGATGACAAGAATTGAAGAGTCCCTGGTTTTTAAAGCATTGATTTATTAGAGTTTTGTTTATAACTCCCTCCTAATTCACTTTAGGATAATTATCCTTGAGTGTCTGATTGAATTGAACCATTTCACATTGTTCCATCGTTTTGTCGGCTCAAAAGAGATCAAGTGATGATACTGCACAATTATCTTAACTCAGCTTCCAGTGGCACATTGTTTTTTTCAAAATATTTTATGTGATAGGTCAGATGAAAATACTGCTTAGGTAATGGCCTATTAAATGAGAATGTTCTCTTTTCTGTTCTTTAATACTCCAAATATATTTTACAAGCCTTACTTTTTTCTTCTTTCCTTGTCCCATCACTGTGAATTTTAGGAACTGGAAGTGGCTTCCATTTACGTTTTCCAAATTGTGCTGCACCTTTGAATGATGAAGTATCATCAGCTGCTGTGAACTTGCAGCAGCTAAGTTTGGGGAAGGAGGAGCCTGCATTGCCTCCATCTGAGGATAATCATGCGGTGGTGTTTCCTGATTATATGCAAGCCTTCGCTGCTGACTGGTCACATTTGAGTTTTGGTACATACAAATCTGGGGCTTACAATGCAGTTTCTGGGGCCTCAATAGCTTCAACTCCTGTAAAGACTAACTTGGAGGAGACTTCTGCAGCAGCAAATAGTTCATCTACTCTGTGCAAGGAGATTAGGCACGGGTCTTTTAGCTTAATTCCAGTAGTAGTACTTGTGTGCTTTAATGGCTCATTTTATCACATGCTTTCTTTCTGTGCAGAAATCCAGAGCACCTTGATGAGTACCTTCGAGATGAGCAACTCAGATCCATATCCAATACACATCGATTTACTGCAGGTGTTGGGATTAATAACATGCATGTATATTCACAGCAAGAGCTAATGAGACAAAACATTCATGAAGTATCCCATAGGCACAAATACACCGAACCATCATCTGTACCTGATTCTAATTTTAAGAAAACCCAAGAACGGGATTGTCCCTTGAGTGTTAGGATACATCCACAAGCTAGGAACCTTTCTTCTCTTCATATGGAACTGGTAATAATACTTCCAATATTTTGTTGTTTTTCTTCGTTTACCATTATAGTAACTTTTGACGATAAATGCTATCTAGACTTGTCTTCATTATTTAAACATGAATTTATTGGAGAAGCTCTCATTGTTTACTGAATTACTTGCTAAGCTGCCAAAAAGAAAAGATTATTGGAACATGAATTTATTGGAGAAGCTCTCATTGTTTACTGAATTACTTGCTAAGCTGCCAAAAAGAAAAGATTGGGTGGTTGTCATTTCTTTTCTTATAAATCCCATCTCTTTTCTGTGTTTTGGGATTGGTACTAAACTAAATTTGTTCATAGCCCCCTTCATTTTGGTTTGGACTTCTCCTTTTCTATTCTCAGTTTCATCGCTTGCTCTTGGAACCGGTCTTGCATGACATGCTAACAGTGAAGATGAAATTATGATGCTGTTGTATTATATGTGGAGATTTATATTTTTTTTGTGTGCGCGATCTTTTCCTGCATTTCTTTATTGGTTTACTTCTGTTTCATAGTAGTTCTCTTTGATCTCAAATGGTTAAAAAATAGCAATCCCCTGTGGTTGTAATTTTTTTTCTTCCAAGTCTAATTTTTCCATCATCAGCTGTTGGACAATATGGTTTATGGAGATAATATTGTCTGCCTTCATCTTTTTCTATTCAAGCTGATGGTATTTAATTTACTTTTTCTGGACTTTGAATTGCTGTATTTTAGTAAGCATGGACTGTTAGATCCTAATCTCAGACATTCTGTTGCAGCAAGCTAGGGCAACAACTATACCGATGGATATGTTTGCATCAAGTATTCAATCTTCAAGAGGTTCTGATTATGCTTCATCTTTCCTTGGAACCCAATCAATGCCCTCAAGATTTGATAGTACTGTATCATCCACTGGCAATCCAGCCATCTCCCAGTCAGAGGTGTGTAAGGAATATCTGCTGAATTTTGAATTAGGTGACTTTATGTATTTGTGCCTGAATATTTTATGAGCATTTTAATTTGTTACTCTCTTAAAGAAAAAGATTAAGGTAAGGGACACAGAATTTCTCTGTGATGAATCTCTGAATAGATTTATGGAGAATCATGGACCTCTGAATTCCAGGCTTCTATAGCCACATCAACTTTGTATGCTTGATTTGCAAGATTAGATTAGACTGCATACATGGGATTAAATTTCAATTTTAAGTACAATCAAGTTAATTGATTTTGATATAACTATAATATGTCAATGTGATGTAAATTGGTTTTGATAAACTATAATTCATAAAAACTTTGCTTTATGGTGTTCATATGATCGATTGGTCCTGTATTGGCTGTTTGGCATCTAGCGTATTATTGTTACATGCCCCACCTATATACATGTCACATTGCAGTGCTAAGAACCTCATAGGTGAAATGCAACAAAGCTAATTTTTCTTCATTTGTACTCGTGAATGCTCAGATTCCGAGCCGGGTTGCTTTTTCTCTACCTATGTCATATTCACCGACACTGCCCAGTGCTAATATTGTCCCACAAACCACACTTCCCCAGCATCCGTCAACTAATTTGCACAATCAGTCTATTGTTTCCTTGGAAGAGCTGGCCAATTTGACTGGCTATCCTGCTATGCCTCGGAACTATGCTCGTAATCCATCTGCTTTTCAGCAAGCTTATCAAGATAGCACTGTGTTCCATGATTCCCTGTCAAACATGGGCTACAGCCACGCACAATACAAAACAGGTGTTTCCAGGAGCAATTTGCCCTTGTCTGATGTGAACATTTCTGGTTATGGAGGTTTAGGGATCCCTGCCAACTTTCCTGGAGCCGTTTTGCAAGCTGCTGCCCCTACTGGTTCTGCAGGTGGCTATGATATTTTCCATTCTCAGTATCAAGAGAGAAATAATTTCACCACACGTCAACAGGTAATGGTAATAGGGTTCCCTCTGTTTTTGTATGAACATTCATTTTGCTTTGTCATGTGACTTGTGGAAGCTCTTTACACTATCTTCAGTACTTAAAAGAGATTTCTTTAATTTATTGACCTTCGCTTTTGTAATTCTTTCTATTAAAAAAAAAACAGAATGATGGCTCTTCAAGAACGATGGCAGCCCTCCTAGACAACGGATATTTGAGTTTGACTGGACAGAGTCAACCGCTTTCTGAATATCCACAAGGTCAGCAGCAGCGCTCACATGATCATAGGTCCCTATTGCACACACGTAATTATCAACAAGGTCAGCAGCTCTCACAGGATTACGGTGCTCCATTTCATCATGCAAATGCTTATCATTCTCAAGCCGGAATTCGACCAGAACAACCACGCCAGAGCCTTAGTGACCTTAGTAGTTCTCAAGGGCCAGCACCCGAGCAATTACAACATCTCTGGCAGCAGAGCTACTTATCATCTAATTGATCACACCACTTTGAATGAACAGCTGCTGATGGTTTCTGTAGCTCCTTTTGTGGCGAGTTAAAAAGCGGCAAATTAGGTTGTTTTTTGCAGTTAAAAGTTAATCGACGGTTTGGCTCTGTCCAATTTGTAAATACTTTAAACAGGTTTATCCAATGCCTCAGTTTTGAGATGCAGCACCGCACCCAAGTATTTTACCAAATTGATTGTGGCATAATGTCTTAAGTTTTGAGATGTAGCTTTGCTAATGTGTATCTCCTCAATGCGAAAGTACCACACGTCTGCTTCATGCTATTAGTTAGAAAAATGATTCAATGGTGTTATGCTTTACAAGCATAATTCACCTCACCTCTCCATGCTGTTAAAAATACAGGGGAAAAAAAGAGTTCTCTATCTGATAGTTTCCTCGAAATTGAGAGCAAGTTATCATGGAAGTCTTCGTGTGGGCATCATATAATTAATTTAAGACTTCCTGAAATGATTTGATATTTAGATATTTGTAGTAGCGGTGGTGGTTTAAAGTATTTTTTTTTAAATTATTTTTAATATCAGCAAATCAAAACAATATAAAAATAAAATTATTTTAAACAAAAAAAAAAATTAAAATTTCTGAAAATGCAGTGCAAACTGCATTCCCAAACACTCCCAAATTTACTCTGGGAGTCGATTGACATGAAGGGCATGCCAGTTGGGAGGTAGGCAGGGCGAGGAATGCATATAAACTAGTTAATTACAAGGTTGGTGCCACTTAACCTCCTCCTAAACATGATCATTCTTTTGGCTCCATGCAATAAATTTATTCGTGCATAATGTGCTACTTAAGCTCAGAAACCGAGCACAGTTCCTGTGTATTCTTTTTGTTTATGAATGGCTGGAGCTGCAGACCTAACATTCCCTTCTCTTGGATCTGAAAGAATCATGGATCGAAGCCAAGGCTCGGAGAAGGTTAATAACCACAGACCGAGCATAGAAGCAATCCTTATGACCCCAAAATTGCCCAAGGCAGTTCCACCAGTTTCTTCAGCACCGGAGGGTGAAACTATGATCAGGCGTCCTCGTGGCAGGCCAGCTGGCTCAAAAAATAAGCCAAAACCTCCTATTATTGTCACTCGAGATAGTGCAAACGCACTCCGCGCCCATGCAATGGAGGTGAGCTCTGGCTGTGATGTGTGTGAGAGTTTAGCTAACTTTGCAAGAAGGAAGCAGCGTGGAATATCTGTACTTAGTGGGAGTGGTTGTGTAACCAATGTTACCCTAAGACAACCAACTTCATCTGGGGCAATTGTAACCCTTCATGGGCGTTTTGAGATACTCTCACTGCTAGGATCTGTCTTGCCCCCACCTGCTCCGCAGGGGATCACGGGACTAACTATCTACTTGGCAGGGGCTCAAGGGCAGGTTGTTGGTGGAGGTGTAGTTGGTGCGCTCATTGCTTCGGGCCCTGTAGTAATCATGGCTGCATCATTCATGAAGGCAACTTTTGATCGTTTGCCACTGGATGACGATGAAATAACTGCTGCTGTGCAGAATCAGCATTACCAAAATGGTCGTCACCATCACCTTGATATTTCAGATTTGTACGGAATGCCGCAGAACTTGCTTACCAATGGTGCTGTGACCCCTGAGATTTACTCTTGGACACCAGGGCGAACCATGTCAAAATCCTAGTTAGCAGCACATCTTCTAGTCTCTCAAATTGGCAAATCATAATATTAATCAATGTTGTGTCATTTCACTAATGTTTTCGGGCTTCCTTGTAAGATTAGCTACCTGTTTTACCTGGCATGAACTCTTTATTTTCCATCAATCTAGAGTTCCTTCAAAACACAGTGCAAGGTTCGTGTGTGTGTGTGTGTGTGTAGAGAGAGGGAGATTCGTTTGGACACGGCTTTAAAATATGGCCTTGTGTTTGAATCAAAGAAAACATGCAAATCAGTGATGATCATTAAAATCTTAAGAAGCTAATTCATCGTTGGTGATTTTAGCTGTTCTTTGTTTCACTGGAGTTCAACCACCAGTATCAGAACGCATCCTTGTTCATTTAAAACAGAGAAAATTTTAGGACTCATGGGACTCGAAAGAACCCATTTCAAGTCATGATATAATTCGCTAGAAACAACAATCTTAAATGGTTCATAACAATCCTGTTCCATCGCCTTTAATACCCATCCCAAATCATCAGATTCATGGTAGATTTCTTTGGATGGTGCAGCCTTCCCCCAGAAACCAATTCATGAACTTCTCCATTAACTTCAATCGAACTACATCCAGGTTCTTTGTCTATCTGCTTTTCTTTCAAAGAAAACCTTTGCTGCATTGCTTCGTCCAAATGACAGCATAAACATTCGACAGAAGTACAAAACTTGAGCTCTTTTTTGGATTCAACTCACTCAGTCACGTGCTTCGCTGCTCGTTTCGCCATCTCAATTTTTCCGTAATTCCTGCAGAGGAGAGTAAAGGCCCCCCCATATAACGGCACCTGGATTTACAGGCATGCTTCTTATTAGCTCTTCTGTCTCTTCGAGGAGTCCAGCTCGGTCTAGAACATCAACATACAGCTATAATGCTCTATCGATAGTTCGATCTTGATTGTTTTTGTCATTAACAAGAAATAGTCCGTTTCTCTGTCCACCATACCACCGTGATTACAAGCCGTCAAGACACCTAGGAAACTGACATGATCCGGTTTGCAATTTGAAGACTCAAGCATTGAAAATAATTGGACCGCTTCATTCTCACGGCCATTCATAGCTAGGCCTAAAAGTAGGGAGTTCCAACATAACAATGCTTTCTTGTGGGCGCTCTCGAACACTTGGAGAGCCTTATCAATGCTTCCACACTTGGAGCACCGTCTATAATTGCTGTAACAATAATAGCATTCAACGCAAAGTTGTTCTTCCCTATATAATCATGAATCCATTCTCCCTGTCCAAGTGCTCCTAAGCAAGCACAGGCATTTAACAAGCTCACCATTGTAACAAGCTCACTTGGCTTAGTCCTCTCCTCTTTTATTCTTCTAAACAGATCCGTTGCCTCAAAGAACCTTCCTTTCCCGACATACCTACGAATCACAGAATTCCATGACACGGTACTCCTCAGCACCATATTGTCAAACAACCTCCAATAGACTTATCAATCTCTCTGCATTTAGTAAGTCCTGTAATCATTGTACTCCACGTAACAACATCAAACCCATAGCTCCATCAAATATTTTTTCCCCGCTTCACTCAAAAACCCACAATTTACAGCTTGTATATTGTATGAACTGATTCGCACAAACTTTTTTTTACCTTCCGCCACCTGTATTTGACGAAAATCAAATATTTTGGGTTATTACCTGTGAGCTGTGGGCTTGACTTTCTGTGACTCTGAGATCCACACCAATAATTTGGGTTTTTCTTGCCCACTTATTTCTTTGAGTGGGCTTTTGGGAAGTCCGAAAGTGGCACCCAACCTCTTTTTTTCTGGGGGAGAGGATGGACCGGTAAACTAATTTATAATCCTCAATATTTATCAGTGTTTTTATTTTAGTCACTCAATCTCAAAACTTATTTCTTAGTCCCTAATATCTTACAATTCGATGACATTATTGGGTGGGGACTCTTTGATTATAGCACAAAATATTAGAATCTATCGTTAGAGAGTTCCTTCTTCAAACGATATTATAAAATGGCGAGATTTTATCTTCATTTTTTCCAAATATATTCTTAATTTTGAGGGGCGTAGCATGTAGCATGTGTATGTTTTAAGATTAATCCACATTAAAAAGACAAATTTGTGATAGCTATAGCAATTATTATCAAGCAATAATGCTTGTTCTTTTAAATATTTTTACTTCAAATTGTCCCCATCAAACACATGCCCACTTAAAATAATCTAGCAAGAGAGCAACGATCAAGAAGTGGCTTTATTTGCACTAAAAAAAATTTAAGTCTAGGAGTATATTATATAGTAGTACCACATAATGTATCCAATTGGTCAAAAGTGCAGCCTCGGGATAGAGTTTTGGACGGCTCGCCTTTTGTTTTTGAGGAGCAATTTTAGTTATTTTCTTAACATTTTTAACAATGGTCCCCTTCCTTGCAAATTTAAATATAAAATTTTGTTGGAATGGTGGTTCATATGAACGTTTGGTATTAGTGGCCATCAAATGCTAAACACTAGTAGATGATTGTCGACGCCACCATTTACACGTTAATTAGGAGACGATGATTTTTATTTTTTATAAGTATAAAAGACACATTTCTTTTTAAGAAACGCATTTTAAAATTAAAAAAATCACTGTATAGTTCGAGATGAACAATATCTCTTGAAATGATCTAATATGTACGTCTTGAGGCAAGTCATAACCAATTTAGGGTTATGATTAGTTTGAGGTTAAAAATTGGAATTAAGGAATTACGTGCTGAGGATCGATATAAAAAAGTGATATAAATTATTATGATGTTTGGTGATATTGTAAAAAGCTATTTATAATAATGAGGTTCAATAATTTTTTTAATTAATATCAAAATCAAATATAATAAATAAATAACAAATAATGGCTAATGGTAGAAGCCAATTGTAGTTTTTTAATGAAATAAATATTGAAATTAAAAAATGATATGTACAAATTCTAAAATTCCTCTCAGGTTATTTTTTCCCTCGCCCTCCTAGCATCAAGTGTTAACCCTCTCTCCCCAACAAAACTATCAAACAAAGCTAACTCTTTAAAATCGAATCCCCTCCGATCCAAAATCAAAAACAATTCAGGCTAAAAAATATTATTTAAGAGAAGAAAAGGGAGTTGTTAGAGCTCTTCACGAGATGAGGAATAAAACTTAGTTGTGATCGGTTTGTCCTGCATGGTTTTTCTTGGGAGCTGACCGTGAGTCTACTCTACTCTTTTCTTTTCTTTTTGAAGTTTTTTCCCTGCGTGGTTGCTTAAAAATCTTGCTTCGGCTTTTCTGCTCGGCATCAATATACGACGACGCGTTACCTGAGATGGGCACGCTATGCCTTAAGCACCACTCTTTACAGTCAGGGAATCATTATCTATTTCCATGTCGAAGTGAAAAATTCGACAGGTTTGTGTCACCGAGAAGAATAAGAAATGAAAGGCACATTCTCTCCATGTAGTTGGCAGTCTTGATCAATAACAACCCAACAAGAAACTGTAGCAAATACTTTAACCCAACCAAAAAGCAGAGAGAATACTTGAGTATCACTCACCCCACTTCGGGAGATCCAGGCTCGATCATCCCACATAAGGTCAGTTGTGCAGTGCCAGATTGATCACAAAAACATGCAGCACATAATATATATCAAAGAAATTGACTGGATCCAATCCAAGTTCGACCTGTGCTCTCATTATTTATAAGACAGTGAAAGAAGAAGCATAAACTTAAAAAAAAATATTAAGACAAATTAAAGGCAAGATGTATACATCATCGTCATCATTACAACCATCACTTGCTAGCCCACAAACCAAATCTAAATTCCAAAACGATTCTCTCCCTTTACTTCTTTTTCAACCTTCTTCTCACCTTTTCCCTCCTTTGTTGTTCCATCTCTTGCTTGCACCCTCCTCTACACCCATGTCTCCTTTCTCAAGTCTTCCTCTACACCCACATAGAGCTACTCTTTCTCTCTCAAGACTGTACTTATTCCACAAGATATATATTTTCATAAAGCACAAAGGATGCAAAATCTTGTTTTCTCAACAAGATCATTGATGCGCGCTTCTGTAGTTTAAGATTTATTTGCTTCTTTTCCCTTTACTTGCTTTGAATAAAGGGTAAGCTGATTGGATAAATACATCATAGAAGAGAAAGAAGGAGAAGGAGAAGGAGAAGAAGAAGAGGGCTTGGGGTTTAAGCCCATGGGTGGCAGAGTCATCTACTCCCTGATGTTTTTCTTACTCGGTCTCTTCCTTTCTTCAGGTGATGATTTGCTTTGTATGATTGGAATGACTCTATTGCAGAAAAATTGTGTTTCACAACTTCGTTTCCATCAGACCAGGGAAGCAACAATTTCACATTTTCGATTTATAAATACATTACTGATTTTTTTTTCTTTTCGATTTATAAATACATTACTGATTTTCTTAATTTCTTGTTAACTCAAGCATACATGATATATTTCAATTAGATTTCAGAAACATTATGGAGATTTATTTTTTATTAATCAATCGAATATACATACATACATACATACATATATATAGACACACACACACACACACATATATATAGTGCCTTTGCTGTGAGTTTTATCTCCTCATTCAAGTTCTTGTTTTATTAATTCTGTTCTTTGGAGCCAAGCTTTCGCTACTTTTTTTACATGTTGGAAGCAGAAATATTTGATAGCTTTCTTCCATGTGGTTTTAGCCCTCTTTTTGAAAATGATGCTTCTTTCTTCACACATGATTCGTTCCTATCCATTGGGCTATAGTCTATTGTACGAAGTAGATTTTTCAAATTTCCAATCATGGTTCTTATTCAATTTCAAAGCTTGTCCTTCCTTTTTTTTCTTGTCAATTATTAAACATGGTGGCCTACTCCAGTTGGACACTCTTGCTGCACTGTAAATTACCATTCTACTTGTGACTTTAGGCTAGTCGGTGAATTTTGGAACCATGCACATAATAATATCTTGATGTTAAGTCTGAAATAGTGTGTGAACAGAACTAAAAATCTCGACGATTCCAAGGAAAGCTTGATTTTACTCTTTATTTGAAATCCAGGTTCAAGTGTTGCAGAAATGTTAGCAGGTGAGAATAGTAGACAGGCAGACCATGGAACAAAACAAGTTGTCGTGGATGCGAGTTCTATTTCCAGTACCCGAAAGGACATCACCACCCCGATAACAACTGTTCCCACAATAATTCCCACCACTCCCACTGCTTCAACTCCAGTAATAAACCCAAATTCTGAGCCTGATTCCACATCGCCTGCTACCATGACACCAATGGTAACCCCAACCTCAACGGCATCACCTGTATCTCCCGGAGCTAGCTGGTGTATCGCTAGCCAAAGTGCATCACCAACAGCGTTACAAGTTGCTTTGGACTATGCTTGTGGCTATGGTGGTGCTGATTGCTCAGCAATTCAGCCAAGTGGAAGCTGTTACAATCCAAATACTCTCCGTGATCATGCCTCTTATGCATTCAACAGCTATTATCAGAAGAATCCAGTGCCCAGTAGCTGTAATTTTGGAGGAACTGCTGTTACTACTAGCACCAATCCAAGTAAGTTAGGTCCTTTATTGTGCCGTATCCACTCATTCTCTATGTTGCATATTCATTCATTATATGAGATTAGTTATAACTTAGTCCCCGTATTTTATCAGAATTAATTAATTAGCACTCGTGGTTTCACAAATTAAATATTTAATCCTTGTATTTTA
>Ga0307514_10003191_pt1 | contig 16002 bp, 21 predicted proteins | sample 16_EM_MG_FD_203088 | JGI IMG/M metagenome (GOLD analysis project Ga0307514, IMG submission 203088) | Populus trichocarpa ectomycorrhiza microbial communities from riparian zone in the Pacific Northwest, United States - 16_EM | ecosystem: Host-associated > Plants > Roots > Unclassified | place...
GCCGCCCCCGCGTATGTTTGTACGTTACATCAACTGGAAGCGGATCTTGCTGAGATCCAGGGCAGCGCTGGGATGGTGCATGTCAATTGTGCTGTCCATTGCGATACGAGGGCGGGTTGGCTCTGGGAGGGCGGTGGTTAAGGCTGTAGAGGGGGGGGATTCAGGTTGCTAATGTTGACGTCGTTGGTGTCGTTTCTGCAAAGAAAGAGAAGAAGAAGCAGAAGAAGAAGTTGGCTCGCTATATAGCCGTGTCAGGTATGCTACAGGATGTACTCGAGTACATAGAAAACCCCCCCCGGCGAAAATACGAAGTTCGACTGGGCTAGTTGCAGGTCCCTCGCTTCACATTTTCCTCGGATGAAACAGCTGTACCCCGGATCATCCCTCAACATATTTCCGATCTTCTCCATATATGCCCCCTCCCCGGCTGCTGCAACCAGTACGTATGGGCCCCCGCCTATCAAATCCAGGTCCGAGTAGCTTGGAAGCTCATAATGATTCACTCTACAGTTTGGGGTCAGAGCGAGTTCGAGGCTCCTTACTGGTGCATATCCTCCTCCCTTGAACTCCCGGCCGGCTTTCAACTGCACAACGAGGTTCTTGCATTGCACCTCCACCTCCACCTCCACCTCCACCTCCACCACAACTACTACTGGCCAACGCCGCCGGATACATCCACGGCAGGATCCTCGACGGCTATTCCACACGACGAGAGTAATGTCGAGTCCTGCTGCTGCGACGTCGGCCTCCTCCAGGCAATTCTACTCGCAAGGCCTCCGGGTCGCCATCGAGGGCTGTGTAGGGCCATCCAAGCTTCCTCCACCCCTCCCAGCCTATCCACTAACTAACATCTCTCTCCTCCCCAGGGCCATGGCACCCTCAATGCCATCTACTCCTCCATCGAAAAAACCTGCGCCCGGCACAACTATACCGTAGACCTCCTCATCATCTGTGGTGACTTCCAAGCCGTTCGCAATGCCCAAGACCTGCACACCATGTCTGTGCCCGAAAAATACCGCCAACTCGGCGACTTTCCCGAGTATTATTCTGGCAGGCGCAAAGTCCCTATTCTGACAATCTTCATTGGCGGGAACCACGAAGCCTCTGCCTACGGAACCGAGCTATTCTACGGTGGATGGGTATGCCCGAATATATACTACCTCGGCGCAGCGAACGTGATTAATATCGGCGGACTCAGAATCGCAGGCCTGAGCGGGATATATCATGCACAGGATTATAATAAACCGCATTATGAGCGGCTGCCATATATGGGCAATGAAATGCGCTCAATATATCATGTCAGGGGCTATGATGTGTACAAGTTATTCCACGTGACTGGGAGGGTGGATGTAGGGCTTAGCCATGACTGGCCGCAGGGGATAGAGCATAATGGAGATGTGAGGTGGCTCCTGAGAGAGAAACCGTGGTTTGGGAGTGATATTAGGAACGGGGAACTGGGGAGCCCGCCGGCGAGGAGCCTGCTGTATAAGCTAAAACCCAGGTATTGGTTCTCGGGGCACATGCATGTCAAGTTTGCAGCGGTGGTGCATCATGGGGGAGGGGGGGGCGCGGCACCGGCCGGACAGGTGGGTGAGAAGGAGGATCTACCACCCCCCAAGGTGGAGAATCCAGATGCAATAGACCTTGATACATCAGATATAGAACCCGACACAGCAGCAGAGCTTTCCACCGAAAATTCTGACGAAATCGAGCTCGACATAGACGGCGAGGACACGGCAGCAGCGGATCCATTCGAGCCCCCACCTAAACGCCTACGCTCCACTACCCCCGCCCCCACCCAGCCCTCACCCCCGCCGACCGCAGCCAACCCCACCCCCACTATCCCCCCAACCTACTTCCTCGCCCTCGACAAATGCCTCCCCCACCGCTCCTTCCTCCAAATCCTCGAAATCTCCACTCCCACTCCTCCCCCAACACACTCCTCCCGCACCACCCTATCCTACGACCCCGAGTGGCTTGCAATCACCCGAGCCTTCAATCCATATCTCCAAATCAGCCCTATTGTAGACAAGTCCCTCCCTGAACTCCCCCAGGATCCATTGGTGGTAAGAGAGTTGATTGACAAAGAGAGGAAATGGGTAGACGAGAACATCAAAGATTTAACCATCTACCCTAAAACATTTAAGCACACTGCTCCAGCAATTGGGAGCCAGAAAGGCCCGAGTGCCTGGCAGGGGGTGGGGCAACGTGAGTACACTTTTGGCCTTTACTTTCCAGGGTGGAATGGATTGGCTAATGGTGGTTTTTTTTTGGGGGGGGTAGCATCGGAATATAATAACCCGCAAACAGGCGCGTTTTGCGAGATGCTACAGATCCCGAATAAGATCTTCTCAACAGACGAGGAGAAGGCAGCTAGGAAAGCAAAGTTCCGACCTGGTGTTGAGAGGGGAGGGTGGATGGGTAGTACTCGCGGCGGTGGTAGTGGGCGAGGTAGAGGAGTTCCGCATGGGAGAGAGAAGCGGGGTGGGAGGAGAGGAAGGGTTGATTAGGTTTCAGGTTTTGGAGGGGATATATTAGAGGAGCATGGAGTGGGGGAAATGGATGGCAAATATATAGGGTGCGGGGGGATAGACTAGACTCGGAGTCTAGTTCTACACGGATACCAAAGTATATTACAGTTACTACAAGTTATGTAAAACTCTCATCTCAGCCCCTACATAAAACCTTAACCCCCACAAGCTTACAAGGCGATTACCTACAGTACTACCCTTCCGCTTTACCTGTCCCAGTCCCCCAGTCCCAGCAATCATGGATTGTTGTCCCATGGAGAAGCCAGACCTCACCCGAGCTTATAGTGGGAAACACACATATCTACATATTTACATGCAAACCCACCACAAACTACCACTCAACCACCACCCTCCAGCGAGGTGAGGGGAGGTTATAGGAATTTTGTCCAACATTTTTACTTAATGGCTCATCTGTGGAAACGAAAAGCTATGTGATGGAAATCTAGTTGAGATTATTTGCAGGGTGTTTCGGATGCTTGGTTGAGATATCCGGAGTTACCCTGAGGTCTCCTGATGTCAATTGAGTACGTATACTATTAGACGTATTGATGGAATCATTATCGCCATGATTTCGCACAGCAAGAAATGCCCTTCCAACCTGTGCCAATTTAAATTCCCATCCTCAACTAATGTTGAGATTTTCCCAAGTTTTATTTCATAGCTTTATCTTCTCCATCCATCATTCTACCCAAGCAAAACAAACCCAACGACCAACCAACCCACAAACAAAACATAAAGAGCAAACCTCACACAAAAAAAAGGCCATCCATCGTAATGCTAACAAAGAAGTCTGCTGCTTCTTGAAGAATAAATAGGGGAAGAAGCGAGCAACAAGGTAAAAAACTAAAATAAGAAAAGTATTCCGGAATTGTAGTAACACATAAGAAAGCAGCAGAAGAATTATGGGTAAACCGAAAAGACCCGCGATTCCCAGATTTCCAACCAAAGAAAAGGCTCGTGAGATGGTAGTGCTAAGGCACTATAGACAAAGACAATTTACTACACGCAACACGCTTCAGTTAGTTTAAGATTCCCCACATGGTGGAAGGCCTGAGCAGCATTGTTCACCATACCCCAATCCAAATTTTAGATGTGGAGAAGGTTTCAGCGCGTGCTGGCACCGTAGCAGGATCAAAGTGAAGGAATTAGGGTAAACCAACCATGATTCCGTCTTCATCCATAGCATCAGCTTGAGCAGGAACAGAGCCTCCGGCAGGGGCTGGCGCACTGCCATCCCAGTATTCGGCCATCTCTGCGTCCAGCTCTTCTGCAGTCTTGGGCTTGGCCCGCCCTGGGCGGTTGCTGCGACCTGTAGGCCCCCCATGCCTACCTGCTCGTGCTCCTTGTCCGCGGGTCACTCCCTTTGGCGCCACGTTCGTAGCTGGCTTTGGCTTTACTGCCGGCTTCGGGGTTGGGGCGACAGGGTTGGGTGCACTATGATGTTGTCAGACATTAATGATATAGAATGCATCACTGTAAGAAACTTACCCAACACGGGCTTCCAAACCAGGACGCTTAGGTTCGACAACCAACTCCACCTGGTTGTGGTTTAGCAATAGTCTTCACCTTCAAGATACTCGCACAAACCTTCATGGGCCTCTTGTCGACCAAAACGCCGTTGTAAGTAGCAGCGGCCTTTTCAGCGTCACCATTTCTACTGAAGACGATGGTTGCAATTCCGCGAGAAACCCCGTTTGGTCCATAACTGAGAGAGCAAGATTTGACGTGTCCGATTGCTTTCGAAAAGTACTCCTTTGAATCGCATTGCTGATGTCAGAATCGTTCGCCACCCGAAAGAATCGTTGATTGTGTAGCACATAGCAGTGACAAAGAAAAAGAAGGCAGAGCAAGGACGGGACTGGAGCGAGATCATGAGCTGAGCGGGTAATCGACCACCCCATATTTTCGAAGACCGACGAACGCGAGGACCCCCAGAAAGAAAAAAAACATGGTGAAAATCTCCATTTGCCATGGACCCCCTTGTCAGGTATCTTGAGAAATCCTCTCCCGATTCGAGTTCCAACCGAAGACAGCCGAGTGACTTGTTTCCGATTTTCGTTCGCCTCGATCCTCAAGAATGCTGTTGACGAACTGGTAAGGTACCCATAGTAGTGTAGAGAAATTCGCTTCAAAACTGATCATTTCGCTGGTCGGTTCAACATAGGATGCAGCAAACAGGCTTCGCGAGTTCTGACAGCTCGTTACGTGACAGTCAAGACAGGAACTCGTAAATGATGCAGATACATCCCAGTCACAGCCGAACATTATATGAAATGACCATGTCCTTATGTTCGCGGTTCGTCGGCCTTTCACATGTTGACAAGACATGGTTCATGGACGGCGCTGTCAAAGCATCATGGAGTGAAGCCATGAGTCTGAGGCTGCGCGTACAATATTTATTGCGCGTCGTAGCAACTTGCAGGGGAATGCAAATCGGGTTTTCGGCGAGCTCACTCGATCTCGCTCCAGGAGGCGTTTGGGAATTTCCAACTCCAATGTTCGATGTACAGACCATGCACGACTTCATTCGTACAGGCAACATACCTTGATCATTACTTCTTTCACATCCAAAGGCTAGATAGAAAGTCAGCGTTGGTCTGTTTAGCGCGGTGAATGTTCAATAAGTCAAACCTACCAAGTTCGAGACGATAATCTTGCTGGCGTCTCCCTTGGAAGAAGGACCAGTTGGAACTGCCTTAGCAGCAGCCTTGGACTGAGCTTGAGTGACAGCAGCAGTTGCCTTCGCAGCTGCTGCGCGCTGAGGACGCTTCCTTACTCCACCAACTGGTCCAGCACCTCCGCGTCGCCCTCCCCGACCCCTGCGTCCGGCAAGGATTTCATCCAAGCTCTTGTCAAGATTGGTGGACATATTATTGGTGAAGTGAAAAAAAAGTGGATTTGGTACGAAGTTTAGGGGGACTTGGAAGCGTCGCTGTTCTGTCAACAAAACTTATTTGACGTGTTATTTGAGCGATGAAGGTAATAGATAGATAGATAAGAAGAATGAGGATGGTGTAAGTATTTGACTAAGATCTCGTCTTTGAGCTGTGTGATCAAGATGGAGTTGTGTGGAGAACCGACGTGAAGAAGAGGACGTGAAGGATGAAGAAAGAAGTCGGAAGAATAAAAAGCTCGAAAGGCTGGCTCGTTCTCAGTCTCAGAGTTACGCCAAGCCCTTCGCCACATACGGTACAGTAGGTACTTGGCTACAATAGTATCTAGATCTTACTTGTAGATCCACCAACCAGAGGTGCTGGGCGCAAGAACTCATACTCGTATGATACAGATACACCCCGCTACATAACGCCGTTAACATACATGTAATAGCTCTGGCGCTTATAATGGCATTGTGGTACTATTAATAAAGCTTCTGGTATGCCCCAACCTGCGCCTCGACTTTCAATGTCCTATGTACGGAGTAGGTACCACTGTACGGTATGTATCCCCAGCCCTAGGCCAATCTTTCTCTTAAGCACTGCCCTTGAGTCCCACCAATTGCTTGTCACGTTCGCTGTTCCACGAGAGCTATTAAATGGGATATATTTTACTGCAGAGTACACCTTATAATTACGTGGCCGCCTAATCTTCTGTTGTGCTGTGCCGCCCTAGATCAACATATACAATACAAGGTACTGTAGCATGCATACCGGTACTTACATGTAAGTACAGTATGTACTTCTTATGCTCCATACATACTGTATCTCCAGGTTGTTTACTTTTAACGCTACGATAGCTAGCCCCCTCCGGACCCCTAGAGTGTGATATGACAATTGTTGGCCACAACCAACCAGACAATCTACTCGGATGGGCCATTAAGTCCATATGCAGATACATTCATAGCTAGCTTGCTCAAGTACCAGGTACTTCCTTTGGTAGCCAGGCGCCCCAGCCTAAATCTCCCTCTCCACATAACTCTGGATCAACCCTTCACATGTGGCATCATACTGCTTCAACTCCACCCCCCCGTCCTCCTTCAAGAACGTATTCGCCTCCACAAAATTTTTCCTAGGCTGCTTCTTCTTTAAAACAACATCTCTATATACCGCCATTTCCTCCCCTACCGTAGTCATCTCAGTGTACAGCTTCGTTCCTGTATCGACATCCGCAATAGACTTGTAGATGCTCAGTTTCTGTAGATATAGACCAACTGCGGGTTTCCCATGAGACTCAATCTTGCTCCGGTCAAGAGTAATGACGAGATCATCATGATCGGGTTTTGTGGATGACAGCGTGACAAACTCGTCCCCAGCTTCTAGGAAGCATTTCAGGATCGAGAAGCGAGCTCGCATATGTGCTTGACCCCATTTCTGTAATTTAGGAGGTTAGGCTGGTATATATGTGAAATGTAGATGGAGAAACATACCTTTGATTTAGGATCCCAATGTTCAAGCGCAAGGAGGCCCGCTCTCGCCATGGATAGGTATTCAATATAAAGGACTGGGGTCATGTCAGAGATGTCTAGCAAGAGCATACAAAGCATACACACCATCCTCCCCTTTGATATCACTGTTCTCCCCGAACCCAAATATCTCAAGGATATCTGCATCCCCTCCAAGGTACATTGCGACACACTCGGCTCTGCCTAGTGGCAAAGTTAGTGAGCCAAAGCCGAGTATGAAGTCCAGACACTTACATTCTTCATAACTTGCGGCCACACCACCAAATACACTACCCCAAGTCTGGCCTGGCCTGTACCATGTGCTAATCTTCTCCTTAGTTACTGGATTGACTGGCGGGTTGCTGATATCGAAATTGTAATTTCCAGGGGTGAGCTCGCTCAGAAGTTTTCCAGTTCCATGCCCAAGAAGCTCATGTAGTCCTACCTGCACCTCAAAGGCTAAGCCTCGAAGTTTTTCATAAAGTGCGAGGTCTTTTTCTTGAATGAAGGTAATTTTCTCATTGGGGGCTTTAGCTGAGAGAACATTTCCGAGGGAAACATTCTTGAATCCGAACGTTTGCCGTATGTCATCATACTACATTTGGTCAACGAAAAGTCGCGGGTGTATTGCTGGTCAAGGAACTTACGTTAGGAATATTTATACCCGCAGGAATCCCACTGCCAGCAAATGTCAAGACTATGTACTCTTAGCACTGAATAACTCAGGGAGGGTTGCTTCATTTACCCTCAAGGCTTGTAAAATCAGGTTTCAGGAATTTATCCTTCTCGAAATCCTTACCCCATGGGAGCCTTGGGATGAATATTTCTGCCTTCCTGACCAACTCCCCAAATGCCCTTGTCCTCTCTTCGTTCACCACCGCCACAAAACCCTCCCATTCAGCTCTCACCCCAGCAGGATCTCTATAAGTCTCGATAAATCCCAAGTTAACCTCGACCTTGGGTCCAATATCTTTGACCCAGTATTTCTGACTCTCCTTATGAGCCTCCAAACTGCCCACACGGAAGGAGCGACTGTATTCCTCAAGCATGTTATGTTGCGTATCATTACCTGCATATTCCACCGCCTTGTCTAAATTATCAGAAATAGCCCTCATTTCCTTGTTGTAATCACCATATACAAGTTTGAGCTTTCTCCCTTCAAGGGGCTTCCCCTCCGGCAAAGTATACTCCGTAATTTCGTCTCCAGACTGGGGACATGTTGAGGCTGCAGCTTTTAAAAGGTGGTACTCGATAGCCACATTGGTTTCAACCTTCTTTAGACGGGTATTTTCCGGAAGTAGATTCTTCTCGATCATGAAAGTCTTTATAGCCTCAATTTCTGATTTGGTGATACTGGGAGAGTCTGGATAGTAGGTACTCATATGGCCAGCATCTGGGTAGCCAAGTAAGTTCTGCTCATCTGGTACTGTGGAGTACAACGGCTCTTTAATAGAATCATAAAGAGCCTTTGTCTCTTCCGTGTAAGACGCAAGCTTTTTCAGATCCCCCCCCGAAATCCTGGGTATAAATTTCAAATCCCCAAAGCTCTGTTTGCCCCAGGGTAAGCTTATTGTCCCTACTACCCTATATTGACAACCGCGTGGGCAAATATTACGTACCTTATAGTTACCTGCATTTCCCAAGAAACATGCTGCATACTCCAGCCATAGCTGTACTGCTGCTTCACTAACCCCCGTCTCCGTACCAAGCTTCTTCCAGTCCCCAGACACTGCCTTGTATAGACTCACAATAAGATCATATATAGTCTCACTCTCCGGAGAAATCTGCCTCATTGTCACTCGAGTACCGAGGAATGCGGCTCTGGAAATGTAATGTGCGTATAGCTTCTCATTGTGTGAAAGACTGGAGAAATGTGGTTCAATTTCAAGACGGCATATGGTAGGCGGGGAATCCGCAAGGTACTAAAGTACCATGTTAGTATACATAGCCTTCATCTGGAGGAAGAAAGTGAAATAACTTGCACGCTCCGCAGACGACATTGTGATGTCTATGAAGGGCTTGCATAAACTAACTGGCCTCCCTCAAAATTCAAGAAGCCTCGTCGTACACTTGGAAGAGGGGTTGTCCGGTTGGTCGGTTGGTCATGTGGTTATAATGTTGCTTAGCTTAGTCACTGGAAATCTTAATTGTCTTGGCAGCAATCACGAGGCTACAATTTGATCGCGTAAACATTCGAATTGAGGGACAACACACAAACCACTTCGAAAACGATTCAGATACCATATATGACCTCAAACAAACCAAACTGCCTCAACACTACACATCATAGGAACAATTGAGATTGTGAAAGACATTGCCATAATTCCCGCTGAACCTGCGCTAGCTACCAAAGTAAGCCCATTAGAAGCACTCACCACCCAAAGTTCGAGCCCGACGAGTACCAAGCATCAATACCGTTCGAGGTAATAGTGCGGCGCGGTTTACACGGTGTTGCAGGGGGAGAGGCTTGTTGTATTATTTGGATAGCTGGAAAACGAAACGCCGGATAACAACGGTGCTGGTAAAGAAGCTGCGGGTTGAGTTGAGATCTTAGGAACTGTAGCCACCGATCTGCTCCTGGTGAACCTCAAGAGTATCCCCATCCTGCATTTCCAGCTATACAGGTTTGCATCGTCAGTATGCAATAAGAAAGAGTGCTTGTATGAGAGTGTATGGTGACAGGCAGCCAGAACTGAGATCTGAAAGAGCTTACATTTTCAGGGCTGTCCGTGCCCAACACTCTTGATCCATCATACAGAAATCGTACACTTGATAGCGTCTTGCCACTCCTTTCGCAGAATGCGTCCATCAACTTCTTGAGCTGTGTAGTTCGCTTGATCTTGAAAAAGACCTCGTTATTGCCATCTGTGACCTTAACGTTGAGGTGTTCGGACTGGCCCTCAGGCTTTGGTGGTTGTGGGCTAGCTTCGTTATCCGACATGCTGAGATTCGAAGGAGGGATCGAGCACAAAGTTGAGGTGGGTGTTATGCTATTGAGGGGAGGTGGAGAGTTTGTTCGCCTAGTGGAGGAAGGCGGGGAGTTTGCATCAACAGGCAAGAGCCCAAACTTTCACGCGAGGGTACAACCTTGGCGTTTAACGTTTAAGAGTTTGCAATGATTCAGTCCTTATGTAAGCGTCGAAGCAAACAATTTACTGATTTTCTAATGCGAACAATCTCCAGTCCCCCAGGCTCTTATAGCTTCCATGCAACCTGCTCTCGGCAATTAGCAAACGATACGGATTTAACGGCTCGAGCATCAAAAACATAATGGTATGTTCCAATTACCCTGAACCAAAACTCTGTTTTGACTTAGGCTAAGTAATTGGCATTAGAGTCTAGAGGAAGCACTGAAGGCGGATCCTCCTTGCTTTCCTAGAGCAGTGAGTGTGGTCCTCGCTGCCACCCTACTTGCCGACGAAGTGCTGACTGGAATTACATGAAAAGTGCGCAATTCAGGGCAAGTAAATGCTTTTTCACTCAGTGAAGTTGACGCAATGTGCTGATATCAACAGCGCAGGCTGCCTCTCAAAGAATCAATTCGATGAAAGGAAATGCTCTCATCTTGTAGACGCTCTATATGAATGCTGTGCGGAGCTCTATATGCGGAAGGGGCAAGACGCGAAGAGTGTATGTTGCCCATCCAAGCCACTACTGCAACTGAAGATCTCTCAACGACGCAAAGAGCAGGGTGACGCAGAGCTGAAAGAAACAAAGCGAAGATGAATAAATATGGCCATATTGTTGGTTTAGAGGTAGAAGCCTTGTATTTACTATCTTCAGCACATATCCCTATGAATACAACAGGACTATAAAAACAATCGCTGTGGCATCAACATTTCACACTTCCCTTCTCCATCTGTGCCCACATTACCAAAATGGCCTGCAAGAGCAAGTTTCATGGGGAGTGTTTTCTCCTCTAAGGACACCGTGAGCACGCTGGAGCGGTCCGTAGACTACTGAACAAACACTGAAGGAAATCGTTTGATCCGAGACTCTAATGGGTGCCTAGTAAAGACATGAAGAGGAAACACCACGACGTCGCCGGGATGAGGAGCTTATGTATCGAGCACCCGGTCGGGCTTGGCAAACCAAATTGACTAAGCGAGCCATTCGAAGGGTAGGTTTATTCGCACATCGCACATGGGCGCTTCTCTTCCTCACTTACACCAAATACCTCCTATTGCCTCGAGGAATATTCACCAGTGTTGGTACCGGTGATTGAAACATCATATCCTGTTCTCTTTACCATCTCCATGGCTCGATTTTCTCGTTCCCCATCACCTCGCGAGCGGGATGACGGCTATGCGAAGCGGCGAAGAGATGACCGATATGAGGGGCGGGCCGGGCGAAGGGGCAGCCGCAGTAGGAGCAGAGATGTAGGCCCTTGCTATCAGCATTTGCTAACAGAACCTTACAAATGTGAATTATGACTAATTTAGACTGATACATTAGAGAAGAGACGACCGCTACTACAGGCGCCGTGACCGCAGCCCAGCAGATCGGAGGCGGGATGACTACTACGATTCATGGGATAGGGAGCGGGATAGAAGCAGACCAAGAGAGAGGCCTAGGTCTCGAGATAGGGGAGACAGGGACCGCGGTGTTGATCGAGACCGGGACCGGGACCGGAGGAACCGTTCCAGGGACCGTTCTCGGGAAAGGGAGAAAGATGGGCGCAGAGATAGGGATAGGGAGCGCGATGGTACGAGGGACAAGGGCCGTGATAGTCGAAAGCCTGAGGACAAAGATCGCCGAGATAGTAAACAAGAGGTACGAACAAGTCTCCCAACCAGCTTTTGCGTCAATGCTAAGAGTCAGTCACCTGCGCCTGCCCCGATGACGGAAGAGGAGAAAATACGACAGCGGAAAGAGCGCCTGGAAGCGTGGAAGAGGAAGAGAGCGGAAGAAGAGGAAGCAAAGAAAAACGCTGCAACCCCAGCAGCTTTGCTTTCTGCGCTGGACAGACCTGTAGCAGTAGAGACCGCCCCCAAGGTGACTGTTGCTAGCATTCAGTCTAAGTCCCCAATGGATACCCCACCTAAATCTACAACGTCAGCATCTATCTTTTCCGCTGCCCGTCCTAAAGCTGACAAAATAGTCACAGCCACAATCAGCCCTGCTTTAGGTGAGTACACAAGACTGGTATATGTGCACAACTTCGGGATCACTGACTGTTTCGCAGCGCAAACTATGGGATCGGCTTTGCCTACAGCCCGCCCAGTCTCAACGTTTGGGTTCGGAGCTAAAAAACCAGCTCTGGAGAAAGGAAATAAACGTACATTAAATTTCGATGATGAGCAAGCTACCCGAAAGAAGCTTGAACGTTTGCCTTCGCCGGCCCCTGAAGATGCCACAATGGATGGAACAGAAGCAGAGCTGGATGATGATGATGACACTGTGATGCAGGAAGGAACCGAAGAGGAATCCGCGGCTGCTGCCCGAGCCGCAGCCGCACAGCGTGCAGAGCGCCAGCAGAACGGGGAAGATTCGACTACGCGAGTTGAGGAAACAAACCCAGTCTTGAAAATAGTTCCCGAAATGGCAGAAGCGGAAGGCGAGGAGCCAGACCCCCTAGACGCTTTCATGATGGGTATCGGAGATGCTATGGAAGTAGAATCGACAGCTGATCAGAAGGATGAGGTGCCTTCCAAAGAAGAAGCCCTGTTCGGGGATGAAGAAATAGAATTAGTTTCTACTGAAGCTGACCCTGATGACATTCTGGCAATGGCAGCCAAACTGAAGAAGAAGAAAGAACTTCCCACCGTCAATCACTCTAAAATCAAATACGATTCATTTCGGAAGAATTTTTACGTGGAGCCTGCAGAATTGGCTGATATGACAGAGGAGGAGGTAGATGATCTACGGTTAGTGCTAGATGGAATCAAAATCAGGGTAAGTCAACATCTCACCTTATTTGGGACTGTTTCTAATAATCTTATAGGGCCAAGACTGCCCTAAGCCAGTCCAAAAATGGAGCCAATGTGGTATCCCGGCTCAAACGCTGGATGTTATCCAGAGCCTTGGATATGAAAAGCCAACATCTATTCAAGCACAGGCGATTCCCGCTGTCATGTCTGGAAGGAACGTTATCGGTGTTGCCAAGACAGGTTCTGGAAAGACAATTGCCTTTTTACTACCCATGTTTCGACATATAAAGGATCAGCGGCCCCTTGAGCCACTCGAAGGTCCAATAAGTCTCATTATGACGCCAACAAGAGAGCTTGCTGTCCAAATTCATAAGGAATGCAAGCCATTTCTGAAAGCGCTAAATCTTAGAGTATGCCCTCCATCACCCATTTTAAGTTCCGGTTCTGACAGAAATGAATAGGCTGTATGTGCCTACGGCGGTTCTCCCATTAAAGACCAGATAGCCGACCTGAAGCGAGGAGCAGAGATTATCGTGTGTACACCTGGCCGCATGATCGACCTGCTGGCGGCAAACTCCGGTCGTGTCACGAACTTGAAAAGAGTAACATATGTTGTACTTGACGAAGCAGATCGAATGTTCGACATGGGTTTCGAGCCGCAGGTGATGAAAATTATAGGAAATGTACGGCCAGATCGGCAAACTGTATTATTCTCAGCCACATTTCCTCGCCAGGTGCGTAGTTCCATCCTCCAATAGCTATGATAAACAGATCATTTATATAAACAGATGGAAGCACTCGCCCGAAAAATTTTACAGCGTCCAGTAGAGATCGTGGTGGGAGCACGCAGTGTTGTAGCGCCAGAGGTCAACCAAATTGTCGAGATTCGCAACGATGATGATAAATTTCGCAGGCTTTTGGAACTACTGGGCGACTTATACGATAAGGACGAGGATGCTCGGACGCTCATATTTGTCGACCGCCAGGAATCGGCCGATAGCTTACTCAGAGATCTCATGCGGAGGGGATACCCATGCATGTCAATCCATGGTGGAAAGGATCAGATTGATAGAGATTCAACTATCTCTGACTTTAAGGCTGGTGTGGTCCCTGTCCTTGTTGCAACCTCAGTTGCTGCGCGTGGTTTGGACGTCAAGCAACTGAAGTTGGTAGTGAATTATGACTGCCCGAACCACATGGAGGATTACGTTCACAGGGTTGGTCGAACAGGGCGCGCTGGTAACACTGGTACAGCGGTCACATTTGTTACTCAGGAACAAGGCCGCTATGCTGTGGATATTTCTAAGGCACTAAAACTTAGTGGGCAGAAGATTCCTGATGATATACAGAAGCTGGTGGATGGTAAGCACCCTCCTACACTATAAATTTCCTCACAAGTACAAACTTAACCCTCTTTCCAGAATTCAACGAGAAAGTCAAAGCTGGGAAGGAGAAAGCACATGCTTCAGGCTTTGGTGGAAAGGGCCTCGAACGCTTGGACCAGGAACGTGATTTGGCCCGCCGCAGAGAGCGTAAACAGTACGGCGAAGAAGGCGGTGAAGCAGAGCCTGAAGAGGAGGCCGCTACGGACGAGACTGTGGCTACGGAGCTCCCTGCTGGATTGCCACCAAGACCACCAGTGAAGATTCCTACGGGTCCAGCAGCTGATGCGCCTATCGTGGTACACAAGCGCGGTACAGCACCTGTGAACCAAGATGTTTTAGACCGGGTGAGAAAGGCTACCATGACAATTAATAACCGTTTGAACAAGAGTGGTGAACTACGCTCCGGAGTCCCGATAGATAATAAAGGACCTGATGCCGGAGCCTTCCATGCAACCCTAGAAATTAATGACTATCCCCGTGAGTATACCCACCTTTTTTACTTTATTTTAATATGGCTTACTAAACATGCATGGTCTTGGTTAGAGAAAGCAAGATGGGCTGTTACAAATCGTACAAACATTGCCAAAGTACTGGAAGCTACGGGTACATCTATCACAACCAAGGGTACCTTCTACCCGCCAGGTAAAGTACCTACAGCTGGACAGGACCCCAAACTATACATACTGGTCGAAGGCGATACAGAATTGGTTGTTACTAATGCTATGCGAGAATTGAGGCGTTTATTGGCTGAGGGTACTGCTGCAGCTGTGGATAGTGAGAATCGGGCCCCAGCAAGCTCGAGGTACAGCGTTATTTAGATGTGGAGGAGGACACACGGAACGTTTTGCTAGGAGAACGTTTGACTATACTAGAGATAACAAGAGTTGTTCACTCGGGTCTACCTTATCTTACATAGAAAGTTGCTACTCATCATACAAAGCCCATCGATCAATTCCAGGCTAGTGCTTCATTGTTGTCTGTTTTCTTCTGTTGGGGAAGTTCTTGTAGCTGCTGGTTCCTCGTCTGGCGCTTTTGTGCTTCCAGCTTCGAGCTCAGGGCGCCTTTGCCAGCAGCTTTAGCAGCTTGCTCACGAGCCTATGCAAAATTAGTATCCTGTTAGAAATCCGACACAAGTCACCCAGCGTCACAGAAATAGCCAAACTGCACAAAAGTGTGACCCACCTCTGCTGCTCTTGCTGCAGCCTCCCGTGCATCTCTCACGCTATCTTCACCACCACTAGACACCGACTCCCCCAGAGTTCTCCCCGGCCCTGTCACCTTCGGCTTTGTTCTCGGCTTCTTGTGCACTATTGGGAGGGAAGTAGTGGGAGTTTGGTTGAATGCGCCGCCATATGTGCTTGTGGCGCCCGCGGTCGGGGGACCGGAGCCGAGCCGCCGGCCTGCAGAGGATGTGTCGGGATCCGAAGCTTTACTACAGATGTTGCCCATGCCTTCTCTTTGGGTTGTAGTGCGGAGCTGCGTTTCTTGGGCTGCGTTTCTCGGTCTCCCTAGTGGCACGATCATGGAAGGGGAAGGGGATCCTGTACGGTACTTATATAGTACCTACATGTACATGTGTGTACTGTACTTACTGTACCTACCCAGTTCCACTGGCCAAGACTGGTGACTACGCAATTAACCACCCAGGTGCCCAAGTAGCAGAAGCAGGATACAGCCCTATGTAAATACAGTAAGTCCATACTTACATACTGCTATATCTACATACTGTATATATATGCTATATATATATATATATTGTACATTCATAATCCCACAAAGTTACCCCCCTACCCCCCCCATCCTCCCTCTATTCTCTCCTCATCCTCTCCTCATTCTCT
>Ga0307514_10003192_pt1 | contig 16001 bp, 22 predicted proteins | sample 16_EM_MG_FD_203088 | JGI IMG/M metagenome (GOLD analysis project Ga0307514, IMG submission 203088) | Populus trichocarpa ectomycorrhiza microbial communities from riparian zone in the Pacific Northwest, United States - 16_EM | ecosystem: Host-associated > Plants > Roots > Unclassified | place...
CTCAAGTCCCAGTTTCTCATGATGATTTCCCCCATCTCCTCTGATCTCTCTCTTTCTTGTGCTCAACTCTACCATCACCTAAGAACAAGAAGTTAAGTCATCCCTCTCTATCTCTCCATGCCATAATTATGAGTTAACACCGAGTACAATCTCCAAACTCACTCGATCACGGCCTCCCAGTGCATCTCCAAACTCACTCGATCACGGCCTCCAAACTCGATCGATCACGGCCTCCAAGTGCATCTCTCAGTTCACTTGACCTCGGCCTCCAAGTGCATCTCCAAACTCACTCGATCACGGCCTCCCAGTGCATCTCCAAATTCGATCGATCACGGCCTCCAAGTGCAGCTCTCAGTTCACTCGATCTCGGCCTCCAAGTGCATCTCCAAACTCGCTCGATCATGGCCTCCAAGTGCAGCTCCCAGTTCACTTGATCTCGGCCTCCAAGTGCATCTGCAAACTCGCTCGATCACGGCCTCCAAGTGCATCTGCAAACTCGCTCGATCACGGCCTCCAAGTGCATCTCTCAGTTCACTCGATCTCGGCCTCCAAGTGCATCTCCAAACTAGCTCGATCACGGCCTCCAAGTATATAGTTAAGGTGTGACAGTGGGTGTACGGAGATACAGGTGGAATGAGCGACGCGGAGTATATATTCGGGAGACCCCGGAGTAGATAGAGAGCATCTCATTTTCATCTCATCTTGTCATACAACGAAAATAGAAACTCTATCTTTCCCAACTTTTGTTCTCACTTGCTCCTTCTGAGATTTCGTGGATCCATGCAATTGTGTGGATCCTCAATGCCCTGTAGTATCATATCTTCTCAACTTCCTACGCTCCTTAAGCTTAATGTAGAAGGAACGTGAGGAGAGATTTTCGCAGCGTCACCCATTGCAATCCCGATGCAAGCGTGTACCCAATGAACCCATTCCGACGTATGGTCACAGTTGGCCACTACGCCAGAGTGTTTGTTTAATATAGGAGAGCGACAGAGCGAGAATAAACGGCGAAACGGCGATCGGAGGGCGATATGCAACGCGATGCGTTGTATCGATGCCAGGCGGGGAGTATTCCGCCACCGGGGTGTCTCTGACGGCTCTGACGGAGCGCGTCCACTCTGACGCAGCCATTCGGCCCGGACGGAAATGTTTTTTGCTGATGTCCAACCTCACTTCGTTGCGGTCTCCAAGTGAAGATCAGAGTTACTAAATCTCGGCCTCCAAGTGTATCTCCAAACTCGCTCAATCTCAGCCTCCAACTGCATCTCTAAGTTCACATGATAACACCATCCATGTGTGTCCCTGAGTTTACTCTATTGTCATTATCAGGCATGCCTTGCAGCGCCCTCAAGTACAACCTGCACCAAGTCCTGATATTGGATGTGTAGGTGGGTCACTATTTCGATTCATCCATACATGAATTCGAATACAAACCATAAACATGACTTCTGCAAATCATTGAACAATCAGTAGTAGGTATGGTATCGAGGCACCAGTAGTGTTCCCAAGGAATCTGTCATTCTTCTCTGACTGCTGTACTGCTATTCAAGGTGCTCCCAGGATTATCACCAGGTACTCACAGGTACATCTAGGCATGGCGCCAGTGCTCCCAGGTACTGCCAGGTCATCAGCAAAATGTATTTCAGTCACTGGGAGCCTCCAGGAGTGTCTGAGAGGAGGCGGAGTGTAAACTTAGAAGCGTCAATTTCAGGAGAGAACCAGACCCTAGGAGGGCATTCCGGCCGGCTATCAGAGTAACTGGGATCTCTGATGACTGGTACGGGAGCACCATGGGAGCGGTTGTGAGAAGTTTGGGAGCACCTGGGACTGTCACCCAACCAATGCAGGAATCCCAAACTAACTCTGAGAGATGCTGGGTTCTTAGGGATATTCACTCAAAGGACTGCAGGCGTTATCTGAATGTACACGAGCATTAAGAATACCCTCCACATATGATGCGTAGATTATTGTTCATTATCAACTTCTAAATCATACTATAGTACCCAGCATCTCATCAACATTCTATTGTTTGCATCGCTACATTAAGGAGAACCAAAGAAAATGGCGAGTGAGTCAAAAATGAAAGTAGGTAAAACCGAAACTATAACCCGACTAAGCGATCGGAATGATATCAATCGAACATAGTCTCAATGTCATCCACTAAATCTCCCATCTCATCAGAGCTGACAAACGCAGGAACACACAATGCATCAATGGCGCAAAGAAGCTGGAGGCACTCCTTGTATTTCCGAATGATTCGGGCCTGGCGAGTGGGCGAAATTGAATTCCAATGTCGTTTGGCTGGATTTGTGATATCTAAAAGGTAGGAATTGAGGTTAGCTCGCAGTGAATTCAAATGGAGTTTGAAAGGCAATATGATGAATTCAGGGGGAAAAGAGGTTTGCCACAAGGAAAGGAGAAGTGTCTGATGTGGTGTGCTAGGTCGGCAAGGGGAGTGCTGATGGCGATGGAGGGGTGCAGAATGAAATTAAGGGGCGCAGATCCAGGCCAAGGAGCGCCGACGGGGATCGAGGAGCGCATATCCAGCGGAGCAGTCCATTTATGCTAAGCAGCGCCGAAAGGGGAGGGAGGCAAGGAGTCTGAAACGAAATGGAGGCGCTCCTAATCGAAGTCAAGGAGGGGATTGAGGAGTGCCCATCCTAGAGGATGAGCATGGACAGGCAAGGCTGTATGGAGCGCTGAATGAAATATCGAAGCGCTATGCGAGACTTAGGTGCGCCGACGGGAATTGAATAGTGCCGACGGATATTGAGGAGCGCCGACGGAATTGAGGAGCCCCTATTATATCAGAGGAGCACCATGGGGGGGGGGTATGAAGCAGCCCCACCAAGTGTAATTGATGAGTGCAATGGCTTCGGCAGTAATACAATCTATCACCATGGAAGGACAAAATTTACCTTCATATTCATCTTGAGAAAACATAACTGTAACCTTCTTTCCAGTGGCATACTCAGACAGCGCACAATGAATAGCTGCGGCCACAAGGTCAAACGTCTGCGGTGCAAGCGGTTGAAAGAACTGCGATGTGGTTGGCTGTCGCCCCAAGCTATTGGCGGTGAAGAAAAACTGATGATAAATTAAGTCAAGCACTTCCATCCGCGTGAACCAAGACTTCTTATCATTGATGACCTTCGAGTGATAAGCATCATCAAACAGGAGCTCGTTAACTTGAATTCGAAGCTCAGTCTCTGATCCTAAATCCAACCGGTAACTGCGGACAATAGTTCCACGAGCTCCATCTGCCAAATGCCCTCGAATGGTACTAATCTTTAGTTTTAACTATGTATGTTTCGAGGTTTAGTATCATCATAAGTCCAATCGAGAAGCAGGAAACAGAATGTACACTCACAGCTTCTCGGATTTGCGGATCGATTGTAAGAGATGGACCATAGGGCAATTGACACACAGATGGTGCACCTACCGGAGCACCTGCTAATGCCCGCTGACGATCCTGAGCCTCAATGGCTAGTTTCCAAGCTTCGTCAACCATCCAGTACATCTCATCCGAAATGATTGGCCATGGAGTCTTTGTGAATACGATTGCATCCATGAACCGTTTCGCTACCTCAAAAGTAGCCATGTGGTGTTGCGGAACATTGTGATCTCCACCAGCCTTTCGTTGAGGACCATTCTGGTCTCCACTGGCCTTGGCATGCAGGAGCGCCTGTACAACGTCAGACACGCGTGATATGTTGATGGCTGACTATTGGCGTTTGAGCAATGGTGGTGCGATGGCCCCAACTGGAAGTGGAGTGCGGGCAATGACAGTATCGGCACGGCTCCGTTTCTTTGGTAGTGGAACCCTTGTTGGTCATAGTGTCTTATCACGGTGCACCTGGTCTTGATGTAGGACCTCCTGCTGGTTGTCCAAATCGTCTTCTTCGATATTGGATGACACGGTGAACTCTCCAAGGTCCTTACTTTTGTCATTGCTGATCTCCCATTCAGTATCGTCATCATCCTGCTTTATCAAAATAATAGCCCGGACATTAGCTAGATCTCCAACACTATACTCGAAAGCTGGGTTGGAAGTTCAATCATTTGATCGGCAATGATGATTGGCTGTACTCATGAGTGCACGTGCAAGTGCTCTCTCAAGGTGTGCTTCTTGATTCTTCTGTGAATAGTGATTCCTCACCTGGCTGGCCGTAGGTTCCATAATTGGTGAAGTGAAGTTGGGAATATAGAGAGAAGTATATAAGGGTAAATATAGTAGGAAGTTTAATAGATTAACGGGAAAACAGGGCAACAAAGTAACACGTGGTCGAAGAGGATGCAATTGGAGGCGTTCCTGGCAAATGTAATGCTTGGCCGGGGAGGATGCAATTTGAGGCGTTCCTGGAAAGAGTCCGGAAGACATGTCAGCGGTTCATATTTATATTATCGCTGCTAGTCGTTTGTTGTGATTTAAGAAGCGTCAGGTGCACCGGATTGGACGGATTCTTCCTGCCCGCATTTCCGAAATGTTAGCACTCGTATTCACAGATGCTATTGATGCATGAATTGGAGGTTGGTTTAAGCCAACATACCTCGAATTGAACCAGACGCACCTGAAGCACTCGAGACATTAACATGGTTGTGTCACTATCTAACTCTCAGGACCGGACATATGGAATACTGAGAAATAGGTTGATCATGATCGCCCCTGCATATGACTCCGCCGAAGGTAGTTCATTATGCCTCATGTTCGAGCATATGAGTGGTGACCGTGTGGCACAGAATTGTTTGTGTGTTGATGAATCTTGCAGGACTTGGACGGAGGATAGAGTTGGGATCTTAGTGAGTGGCAACAGTTACAGTTAACATGGGTTCATACTGAATTTGTTGTAGATAGTCGATAAATATGAATCTCTGAATGCGGTATACCAGCCGGATGGACACCCTATTTCCATGATATTCTGTCGTTTCAGGATTCTGCAGCAAAGTTAGCGGTCAACTAGGCAATGTTGCGTGCAGAACTTCTCTTTCAGCGGTCTAAGTCTGCTGGATCACCTTATGTATGCAGTCAGTGTAAGAGAAGACGGAGGATTTGAGTTAACAAAGGAGAGATTCAACAGAGAGAAAGAATGGCAATGGTACGATGACGATTTAGGGGTAATCAAATTGATTCCAGTTGTCGTCAATGCCAAGATTGCTAGCGAATGGGTCATTAATTGTTACTCACGTTGAGATGTTGCGTATAATATCTTGTAAACACCGTATCATTAATCGCAAACTCATTATAAGTCTCAATGCTTCAATGTTGACTTAACAGAAATATTGAGGTTCAAAGCAGCGCATAAGAACAATATGATTGTGTCATGAGACTTCATCTGACAGTGGAAAGACAAATAACAGCATGCAGTTCTGGCCAATTGAGGTGCAGTGAGCATTGAGTCGGCATACAGGATTCAATCTAATGTAATGACTGGGATTGTAGGCTCGCCTTACTTTGACAATTACTTGTACTCTCAGAAACTGCATTTTCTAAACTCAAGCTTTCATGACGATTTGTTCTTCATGCACTCTTGGGATTGGACAATGGTGGAAATCAGATATCGTCTGTTCATGATTTGTCATGAACTTCAGGCATTCAAGATATGAGGTGGGCGGGAGCTTGCCGGTCACTGATTGAGCTGCTGAGTAGAGGCTGGCATTGAGATTCTATCTCTTCGAGCTCTCTTGATGGAAATCGGTTCCCATAATCTATTTGAATATATGGTATTTGGCGGCCCCAACATACAGGTTAGTCAAAATGTAGTTAAATCTGCATTAGAAGCGTTGTGAATTTAAGTCTATTCGAGAAAGTGTGGTATACAAGTGAGCGGGAGTTGCCGGTTATCTGCAGAATCGCAGAGCAGAAGCTGTCAATTGAGGTTCACTCTCTCAAGCTGCAGCTCAATTATGGAGCCCAAATGACAGAAGCTATTTTAGGACCTTGGAAATGTAAGGTCCGAACATGCTTCTGAGTCAAAATCCACTTAAGTGTGGTTACTGATGACCCAGGGCTGTGCATCTACGGTAAGCATGTGGTGGACACCTTCCTCCAAAGGATAGGTTGACACGGAGGATGACAGTTACGGCAGTTAAGCGGCGGCCTTTACACACCCATCAAGGATAGATTCAGATATTATGCTGGGTTCGAGCGGGATGAGCCGTGCTGGCACCTAAAAGTTTAGTGTCGGACAAGATGACACTCTGTGTGCTGGCAGCCATAGATTCAAAGGTAATGCAATGTGGGAATTCACGGTTCCGAGGCGTGCCTCGAGTGGGATCATATGTGAATAATGAGTGCCTGAATTGTCGAAATTAGCCTTTGAATAGAATATGCGTGCGGTGTCAAATCTGAGACCGTCACACTCGACAGGAGAGTGGATCTGAGGTGTGCCTGAACTTCATTCCTGGGCAAGGAAATACATGGCTGTATTCTTCGGGTAAGCCTGGAATACGCGAGCCGTGTCTTACGATACGATACATTTACTGGATATTACTTAGACAGTCTTTCTATCCCTGGATGATTAGAGAGATATACCATACTGGATCAGTCTCAGGAGAGTTGAGAAGTTGACAGCGATTCTCTTGTACAATCGACTCTAAATTAGTCAATCTTGTTGATTCAGAGAATATCCTGAATCCTTTCGTGACTCTAGTATCTGGTGCGCCTGAAATAGACAAGCAACTCATAATTGGAATCAAACTTGGAGGTTCAGGCGCACCTGAAAACACACATCTCATTCGCGAATTTTAGTATCACAATTCCACACGGACAATATGGCATGAAGATGCATAGTGACCGCAGCTTCGACAGAGTCCTCTATTAAACTGGCGCACTTGGTTTTCATCACATATTCGTTCATCCAAATGAGGCTATGATTCTGTTTAACAGATATCTGTTTACCAGTGACATCAGCTCATATTCATCACAATAATCAACTAACACGAAATGGACTCGAACTCTAACCAATACTGCCGGAATCCGTAATTGCGCCTTATTCTCCCTACCAGTTGACTATTTTGCATCAGTTGGTGAGATTGTGTTGGTTGAATGATTAAAGAGGCGTACCTTGATTTCTTTGCCCTGATAGTTATCGTTCATCCTCACCATCTGGCGGCAGGAAATCTCCATACTCCGCGAGCTGCTTCGTATGGTTCTACTGACACTCCAGAATCCGGTATATCATCGTCATCGTGATGTTCGGTCAGTTCATCAGACCATGCAGAACTCTCATTTGAGCCACCCCAGAGAGCTGGTGGAGATCAGTCGCTCTGTTATCATAACCATTGGGTCCAGTATTCAATAGCCATGTGTGTGGAACTCTGTTTTGCACCAGCCGGAAAACCCGGGCAAATGCCTGCCACTGCTCATTCAATACCCAGAACTTCGGAGTTATTACCACATGGTTTGCTGCTGTGAGATTGAGGTCTGTCCCACCCACTATGGGTGTAGTTACGAACACAGAGGGATTTGGCGAATCTTGGAATTTGAGCTGCATTTCTGTGCGCTCATTGTTGCCCATTTCCGCATACATGTAGAAAATATCCAAATTATCTGCAAAAAACTTTGTGAGCCACCACTTCAAATGACAAACTTGGCCTGGCAGAGGACAAAATAACACTGCCTTTTGGGGTGGAGGTGTAGAAGGCCAGGCGATTATATTACTTTCAGGCTCGTGCAGGAGTTCCTCATTTGATGCTTCGTCTTCGTCAGGTTCAGGATACCCTGCAGGTTCCTTGACAAGCATTGGCAGAAATGTCTCTCTCAGCCATCAGAAAATCGGAGGATCCACCCAAGTATCAAGTGGCCATTCGCCGTACCATTGTCCTGAAACGTCATTCCGGTCCTCGGTGTCTCTCAATATCAATGAGAACCATGCCAGCCACCATCGATGTACCCTCCATTCTCCTGAAGAACCCCGTGAAGTGTATCCCTCAACAAGAGTCTTCAGTTTTGCTTGCTTGTCCGCAGTCCATTCGAGATCAACAAGGTGTGCATTCTCCTTCTCTATCCGAACCATTGGTTTCCCATTCGCTAGTTGCGATTCTGAGCACCTCCTGATCGTTCCGGGCTTTGCAATCTGTATCATGTGGTGTGCCGCATCCTGTTGAGCCTCTTCGTCTTCAGTGCAGATGGTGTCCATCAAACTCCTCACAGCAGAATACAGTGCATCGGCACCGTGCTTTTCCATCACAGTCTCATGCTCTGGATCTTCAGGCGCATCTGAAAACAGCCACATTGCCTGATAACACCAGTCATGGAGTGAATGGAATCCCGGCATTGCAGTGACTTGAAGCTTGAATTCAATTCACGCATTCGTCGCAATTCTCCAGCCCACGCTATTTTTCGTCTTTTACCAATGAGACTCATCAAATATCCCCAAACTCCACAAACAGTGTGAGAGCCGGCCATTGCTTGATGGTTTTGCTCTGGATGTTAAAGTATCCTACGACACAAGGTGGATATTCAATCGGTTCACAGGCTCATCAATACTGGTGTTCAGATCCTCGTCGGTGAGATTAGCATTTTCGGCCAGCAACAGGTTGACGAGTTCGAAATCGGTTCCATGTGTCATCTCATCGATGACAGTCTTGAAAGTCTCTGCCACTCCAGGCATTGTGACAACCAAGATTGGTTCATGGGCCGATATAAGTGCTGGATCCCCATGAGATGGTGTTGTCTGTATCTCCAACAGGCAGCGAGGAACAGAATTCAATCTCTGGAGCGGATACCACTCCGATTCTTCACCTACAATGCCCGGACGGTCATTGTGCAACAAAATCACCTACTCTTCCATGGTATTTCCCCATACAATGGATAGTGGCAACTCCATTACAACTTTCTCGGTCACCAATTTGCAAATCATAGCTGCTGCAACCGAGGTGAAAGTCTTTCCAAGGCCAATTTCATCTGCCAGCAGTGCTCCTGGCATGTCAGCATCCCAAATCCATCTCCGCACGATGAACCAGATGGCCCAAACATGGTGCGCCAGAAACTTAGTTCCAGGCACGCCTGGAATTGAATATTTGTGGCCTGGAACACGGTTCTCTATTGATTGGCGAATATGATGGGCATTCAGCAGCCTGACCGCCTCATCAAGACACTCATGTTCAAATTCGTTGTTGATTGTGTTGAGAACAGTGCTCAATACTGAAATGGAATTATCTGGATCGAGGATCTCCTCGCCATCATCCACTTGCTCCTGAACCTCTCTTGCTCCTTGGTCGGTCATCTTTTTGTCCTCAATGATCGCTTTCAGTTTCTCCGAGGTAAGCTGGGTGGATGGGATCATACTCCGGCACTCCTGGAATTCATCGCGATGTTAGGTATTTCACAGACAAACATTTGGACCCAATAATGTATACTCAATTGTATTCACTCAATCAGAACTTACATTAATACGATCAATCTCATTCCCACCTGCCTTCTCATCCACCACTGTTTCACTTTCATCGAATCCCTCTGAAGTATAAGCATACTGATTAGCAGTGGGCATAACTTTCCTTAAAAAGGCTAGCAGGGATTACGTTGGCTGGTCTCATTATGTGCTCTGCAATCTCCTTCCCTGTAGCTGTCTTTATTTCTACCAAAAATAGGTTCACATTGTGTCCCAGTTTCAACTTGAAGGCATTTGAAAGGGAAATGTTGTATGATATCTGACCATATGGAGGGACATTCATCATTTGCCTGGGTGCATATAATCCCACATACTCGTCGTCCAATTCTTCCTGCATCAAGTTGCATTTGTATAACGCAGTCAGACAGTATGGTTCTTTCAGGCTATAATTTTTTTCGATGAAATCAATCAGCTCCTCCCAATGCCTCACATCTGTGTACGCAGCTTGGAGTTGCATGCTGGATATCTGGTCATTGTTGCCGTTCGGCACTCGACGAATCACAATCATGAAAGTTGTATTTGGCAACTCTGGGAGGTTACCTCTAGCTTTTTTGCCTGTGCGCTCTGCCAAATCCGTCGCTGGTCTCTGGTTGCCTCACCTCCCCTTCTTCCTCACCTCCCGAACCTCACTTGCACATTTTTTCAAAAACATCTCCACCCATTGTTGCCGAATCCATTCGGTATTATCGAAATTTTCCAAAGGCAGCCACTTCTCAAAAGTCTCCAAAAAATCTGCAACTGCTGTCTCCCAGTCCAGGGGTCCATCTCTCAGCTGTTTCAAACGGTTCTATCGTGGGATAATGGACCGATGCTTCTTCCCGAGAAACCCAGTCACCCATACTTTCTTCCACTTGTTGACTATACTAATGTTAGGCTGCCCCATCATTTTGGCAAATTGCTTCAAGGAGAATTCCGTTTGCTTCAAGCTAATTGGGGCTTTGCCTTCAGCCGCACCCATGTCCGACGAATCATCGCTCTCATAATCTGCATCGAATTTGTCATAAGAAATCTCTGGTAATGGGGGCAAGTCCGCAATCCCTGCAACATCTGTCCTGCGCGGTTCCGCTGCCGGCTGAAATCGTTTCGTTGCAAGGCTAATGGGGGGTCTTCCAGGTGCGCCGGGAAGTTCTCCGTATGGAGTGGAGGCGGAAGAGGTCGGCTGAATGACTGGATTGTATCAAGGTGGTGCTGGAGGCATTCGAGGTGTGCCTGGAGATGACGGCCGCTGTCCTGTGAATTGCTGAGGGGGGAAGTTTTGAGGTCCACCATATCCTCCTTGGGGGAAATGGTATCCTTGACACGATGGCCCATAAATCGGATATGCTTGGGTTGCCGCTGAGGTTAGTTGTGAGCCTGGTGTCATGTTGAATTGTGCAGGGTGGTAGAACTGGGGAGCGCCTGGAAATGGTGCCTGCAAAGGCGGGTAACTATACCCTGGTGGTGGTGATGGATGAAATTGATTCGCGGCTTGGCCGAATTGAGTGTCTTTGCTCGGTGTATTTCCCGCATTATTATCGGATGCTCCCACATTGTCCTCTGGGCGTTGTTGTAAGCCAAACAGCCTACCCTCTGGAGCCATATTGGTTGTCTTCGGTGGAGATCCGTTCGTTGACATTGTATGTGAACAAAAGATGGTGGTAATCAAATAATCAATTCAATTGGTGATTTCAAATGAAGCGGAGTATTGTTGAGAATATTGGAGGTAGCAGTGACCTTTGGCGGAATGAAGGCCTCTTATATCCATCTTCTTTGTCACGGACTGTGGTGTTTCACTGCACCTTTGATCCCATAAAACCTGGCTGAGAAAAAGAAATCATAATCACACACATCCTGCCTTTCTTTGTTATATGCTCGAATTCATATACTAGGATCTTGGATAGAAGCTCACCTTTGTTCGGTTCATGACTGTAAAGGTCATAGATGGGATATGACATGATATCTCCAGGAACCTAACGAGAACTATATCCGGTTGGAGGGTTAGCAGGACTAGGTATTTTATTCTCAAAATGTGTGTGTACGATCTACACTTCATTCAATATGAGGCCTGTTAGTTAAGCAGCAACAGTGATTGCTTCCTTTTGAGCTCCTTGTGCAAACCTCTTTGTCTCCTCAGGATCCACCAACCGGTCAAGAATCGTTACTGACGAAAACATCCTACCAGCCTATCAAGTTCTCAATGAGCGGGCATACAGCCAGCTAGGACACTTACCAATTCATTGTATTAAGCTGATATTATTCGCTGCTTGAGGCTCAAGCGTAGACATAATCTGCACAATGCCGCAATGATGTAGTATATGATAAGGCCGATCGTAGTAGCACCTGATGGTAGTTTGTGAAGAAAACTGTTCGTGAGGTGACTTTATTTTACCCCTCCGCTACATTTGGTGGGGTGTGATGCGGCTTTGAAAGTGATACGCTAACCAGAGTTACAGTCAGCTCGCTTTCAAACAAATATCCTTGAGACTCAAATCCAGCAACAAACCAGACCCCCTAAAGCATCATCGAGATTCGTCAGAACACTGAGCGTTTCGCAATGATGGGCAACACTCGCCGGAAACATGTTAAATGCTTTATCTGCAAAAAGAAATTATGCAACGAGAACCGACTAGAAGCTCACTATCAACAATATCACCCAATATCGATGAATGAAGGGCTATTACCCAATGGGATTCTAACACCTGCTGGCTGGGATCACGCTGAGCCATCATGGTTTGACTACAGTAGGTGCACCTGAATGGCCATCGACAAGCTGTCGATTAATGATCTACTCATAGACAACATACCAGGCACACCACCCCCTGACGATACTCCCAACGAAGAACCTATAGACCCTCAGCAGCCTGATCTCACCTGTACCCCTGATCCAACCAAGACAATGGCTCATAGACAGGTAGTTAGAGTGGACAATGTGGGAGGCAAAGCATGTGGCAAATCAACTGGATTGTACAACAAGCATCGCAAGTACTCAGCACAATGGAATCCATAGCATCCATTTCGGTCCGTACATGACTTTCAGCAGGCTCAGTCGTTTAGCCAGCAACCGAAAACCTGGATTGATCAACATCTCAGGCATGGACTGGACAACTACAAAATCGAATCATTCCAATCAGCAGGTGCCCTACGAAAGCTCCTCTCAGAACTCGATTTGGGGCTCGGTGATGATAGTTGGATTGAAGATAATTCACATATCTTCAGAACATTACACTACAGGGATATTTTCAAATGTATCCAGTTTCGTTTGGCACATCTCCCATTTCAGGTGCACCTTGATTTTGAACCGGTGCGCCTCGCTGACTCTCTGAGGGCCGTCGAATCTATAGCGAGATGAACATGGGCGATTCGTGGTGGGTTACACAGGATCAACTTCCTACCGGAGTGACGATTGTGCCAGTCATATGTGCATCCAACAAAACTCACTTGACCAATTTTTCGGGCGATCAGCATGCCTGGCCGCTGTTTCTCACCATTGGCAATATTCGAAAAGATATCAGCCTGACACCTAAAAAGCTCGCCTGATTTATTGTCGGGCCGATCCCCTGTCCCCCGAAAGGTGCCAAAAACATTGATGAAGAATGGTATTCCGCGGTTGGAACTGTACTGTCTCAACTTAGGCATCTTGACATCACTGGCCCTGGCTTGAAATGGGATTGTGCTGATGGATTCCAGTGACAATGTTACCCTCTGTTGGCTGCCTGGGTCGGGGATTATCCGGAACAAGTCATGATTGCTCAAGTCTCATATGGCTCATGCGCAATGTGTGAAATTCCTAAAGGTGCGCCAATGGGGTATTCATCTGTTCAACCACTCAATAACTCAAGAGACCCGCATATTCACTCGGAGCTGCTGTAGGACAATCATCTTGATGCTCTGCCCACTGTCGGTGTCCACCCAATCCGCAACCAGTTCTGGCAATACCCTCTCTGCAATGTCTATCGGCTTTGGCATCCTGATGAATTGCATCAGCTACTCCTGGGTTTAGTTAAAGACTTATTGCACTGGCTGCTCAAATACCTGAAAGCTAGAAATCTCAAGGATCAATTTGACTGTCGAGTCACATTGGTGCCACGATATCCCGGTCTCCAGCACTTCACTAAACCCTTCTATTCATTGAAACGCGGCACCTGGCAAGGTCAAGAGATCTGTGGAATGATCAGAACACTGGCAGTGAATTGCGCTCCAATTCTTGACTGCTCCAAAGATGATGGGAAAACTGCGGCAGAAAAAGCCTCAGATGAAATGGTGATGGGAGCAGTGCAGGCATTATGTGAATTCTCTCTACTTGTTAGCCAACAAAATCACTCGGATCTATCCCTGAAAGCACTAGACGATGCACTCAAGCGATTTTACCAGAGGAAGGGTATTTTTCGAGAACAGAAAATGTCGATGTCTGCAAAGGCCAAAGTGGATGACCTGTTGGCAACGGAATCCCATCAGTTACGCGAATGAAACATTCATATGATTTGTGCTGCAATGGAGGCCCTTGTGTATGGGGCTGAAAAGGTTTCCACAACAAAATGTAGGCAATTTCAGGTGCACCTGAACAGAGCCCGACAAGCGGCAACCACTTGGTCACATGCTGGTCATCAGAAGGCAATCGAGCGATTGGAGCGCAAAATCCATCAAGTGACACCTGCTCAACGCAACTTTTTTGATGAATTATTTCAACGTCACGAGCGACAACTATTGCAGGAAGTCGGGACCAAGGCAACTGGTCCCAGAAGCAAATTCGCCAAAGAACATGCCCTAAAGAAATCTGCCACCGAAGACGAGGCTTACGGGGTGGCAAACATGACTGCTGACCAGCGACTGCAATTCGAGGTCCGCCTATCCGATGCTGAGATAGAAGCCACAACCTGGAGTTTGGCTGATCCGGAGCAGGTTACTAACCAGCTGGAGAGAGAGATTCATGGCATCACCTTGAATGAACAGAAGCATTTCAAGACGGAGGTGGTTCCCTGAGAGGGAATCAATTCAAAGGGCGCTGATCTGGAGGTGGCAGATCAGAAGGTAGGTATGACAGGAGCTGAGAATCTATTTATTGGTTAACTTGTAATTGTGGATAGGTATACAATTGAGTACAACAAAGTCTGCCAAGAGATGACAGATGAGAGACTAGCTGCATGTGGGAGACAGTCAATTTTGGGATGATGAAGTACTCACTATATGCAGTACTCGGAATACACACTTCATGTTGTATTCAGTACCCTGAGAATTCAGTACTGTGTGTATGCAGTACGTGGTGTATGCAGCACTCACTGGATACTTCCCTCTCTTATTATTCATAATTATTGCATGCAGAGATAGAGATGCATAACTTAACTTGATGTGCATAGGTCATGGTAGTGATCAGAACGAGCCAGAGATAGTTGAAAGCAGATGAGAAATTATCTTGTGACACTGGGACTTTGGAGAAATCTGTGTCCTGGTCAATTGTGCATTGCCAAAATAGCAAGTAGAATACACAATCCAGTGGGTAATGACACAGATATGAGGTATTCTAAACCCAATCAGGTGAGTTATACACCTGATTTCTCATCTCCACTCAGATACTCCATATCATTCCCATTGTCATCCCCCCCACCTCTCTGTCTTGTCTGCAACTCTACTATCATCGCAGAATATAATGTTCGGTCATCCCTTTTAGTCACTCTATACCACAATCATAGGTTAACACCCAGTACGGTGTTTACAGAGTACAGCATACGATGATTACAATGTATGCTGAGTACAGCCTAAACCGAGTACTACAGTATCTACGCAAGATTGTCTATCTTTTCTTCATTATCATGATAATGAGTTAAACCCTGAATGTAGCTTTAGCTTCCAGCTTGCCCCCTACAAGATTGACCCCCACCAGCCAGCTCACCATGAGAGTGCAAAGGAAAAGTAACCTCTTTACATTCCCTCAATTGCACGTTACCTAACTCATAAACACAGATTCAGCGCCTGGCATGCCCCGCTCCCAAACTACCACCTCCAGATTGAACACCTCGACGTGCTTCTCCAATCCTGATCAATCATGGTCCCCATTTGCACCGTCAAACTTGCTCCACCGTGACTTCCAAGTACATCTCCGAACTCGTTGAATTGGGGCCTCCAAGTACAACTCTGAGTTCACTCTGTTAGACCGAGTCATTGTAGAGTACGTCATCACATAGCTTTGGTGTTGGGCTGGCAGCTACAATACAGGCTACGAGTCATCTTAGACTTGGACTCAATCAATCAATCTTCTCAGCAGGTTCGTCACAACAGGTTATGAGCCTGGGCGCGACCACGATCTGGATACCATTGTCGACAACTATCAAGTGATAACAGTCAAATGGGGAACCTGCATAAAAGCGAGGCCGCTTGGTCCCAGATGGGTTGCGAACGGATTCGGGATCCGGTCACCCTACGGACTGAGGACGACAATTCAACAGTGGAAACGATTCTTCCTCTTGATGAAATCTTGCTCAACCGCTTGGAGGGCTGCGATGGCTGTGATGGCTGCAATGGCTGCAATGGCTGCAATGGCTGCAATGGCTGCAATGGCTGCAATGGCTGCAATGGCTGCAATGGCTGCAATGGCTGCAATGGCTGCAATGGCTGCAATGGCTGCAATGGCTGCAA
>Ga0307514_10003193_pt1 | contig 16001 bp, 20 predicted proteins | sample 16_EM_MG_FD_203088 | JGI IMG/M metagenome (GOLD analysis project Ga0307514, IMG submission 203088) | Populus trichocarpa ectomycorrhiza microbial communities from riparian zone in the Pacific Northwest, United States - 16_EM | ecosystem: Host-associated > Plants > Roots > Unclassified | place...
TCGTCTGCACCTTCAACGTTTTCTGGGACGTCAACGAAAATACGGAAGGCCCCAATGAATTTTTCGTCCCACGCAACACCACTGGATGGCCTCACAATATCCCAACCTTCAACATCATCCCTCCATCGTTGTTCTTTTTTCAATCTCTCAGCTCGCAGCTCGACTTCGGTAGGGGGCGGGTTGTTAAGTTCATCTTTTGTGGGCTCTCGGATTCCACGAGCTAGTTCTCGTGCAGTAGCCAACTTTTTGGGAAGAGCTTCGTAATATTTTTGTTGAGCTTTTTCAATGTCCCCTGGGATGGAATAGGTGGATTTGTTGTAATACGATTCGACCCGTTTGTCAAAGTCCAAGTCGCCGCATAAGATAGGACGATGGCGGCTGGTATCGTCATTACTATTAGATGTTTGAAGGTTTTCTACAGGGTCTGGTACATGAAGAGGTTGTGAAACGGCCATGACGAGCTTATAACCAGCTTTGGCGCCGGATCGTACTTGGTGTCGCCGGTTTAAAAAATCCCAGATCATGAGAGGAATTTGTTTGAATCCAATGTAATCCAAGAAGGGGACAAGTAAGAGAGGAGGTTGTGGGGGTATGACTGAAGGGGGCAAAGTGTATTCCGACGTAACAAGTGCTTCTGGGGCCCCTTGTGGCTTTGTCGAAACGCGCGTTGTCAGGGTGGAAACTGGAGAATAATGTGTAGAAGAAATTTGAGAGGCGGAAGGAGTTTCAAAGGACAAGGACGAATCGCCTAGATTTGATAAGCCTACTGGCTCTTCCGGCAGTTCGTCAAAATGTGTGTCTTCCAAAGCGCGTGCGAGTTCCTCCTCGCGATCAACTTTTTCCAATCCACTTGTCCAACCCCGTTTAAAACCTGCCATAAACTCTTTGAACGTCGGACGACCGACAAGCACAATCCCACCGTCCAATTCGCGTTGCCTTCGTTCTGGAAGGGGTTTGTACGTTGGTAGGGCCTTTGTTACGTCGGACTCACGGTCCAAACCGGCATCTTCACGTCGTCGGAGACGAACGTCCTCTGCCACGCGTCGGGCGATATCACCATGGCGCTTTCCAGGTACAAGGGTATAATCAATCGCGGCTGCCACTAAGATCGGCTATATATATATACACCAAGGGGTGTGCAGTAACGGAACATTAGAATTTCATAGGCGTAAGAGGAAAACTGTAATACTAACCTTGACATATTTTCGGAAGTATCTGAGGCCCTGGTCAAAGTCCTCATCACCCGGCCATTTTGCACCATACACAGTCACCCGTCGTGGCTTGTCAAACGGATCCACAGGTATCTCCGCAAGATGCTTAACTTTGTCAACATATTCTTGACGAATTTTCTTGCATTGCTGGCGGTCGTATAAATATAGTCCGAGAGCTGAAGAAGTGACAGAGAGGAATATAAGCCAGTTTCTCGATGGGAGCTTTGGGCGCTTGTCAATCCAGGATGGTGGGATGCCCGTGTATCTGAGTATTGTCCTAACTCCTGATGTTTTGACGGGAGTGACAGAGGCGGGCGCAGGCGGCACTGAGGCAGTTCCTGTCGACGAAGTGGTCATGACAGAAATTAATTGTCGAACAGAAAATATTGAACGGACCACACCCGGCCCGGTATTATAGACTAATCCGGAAGGTCAACAGTCTCTACAGTTCACCAGCCTAAAGCAGTATCTTCTCCAGATGAATATGTCCTCTGGCATCTGCTGTTGGTCCAAGTGATATCTTCCAAATGCAAGGTTCGACGATTTAAAAATCAGCCTCCTCTCCGTTTTTACAAGGTTGTTGGTCTGTAGAGTATTATTTTCGACACATTGGTCGCTAAACACAGAAACTGCAGAACGAATATCTGTGAGTCGGTCTTCTCCACCCAGACCAAGTGGCACCAAAAAATTGTACTATATTCCTGCGCAATTAGTGTGATCTTCTGGTCTTGTATTCGACTTCTACCATATTCGACTTTCCATTCTGTCGCAGAAAGTAATTTCAGAAATTCTAATTGCAGGTAGGTTGCACCAAGTATCAGCCCGAGGTATGGGATCACGAAAACCTAACTAGCACCTTAGATCTGACCCGTGGGGTGCTTTTCTCAGAGCCCAGCCCGTACGAGGATTGCCGACCTATAGAGTAATCGACAGACTTGGAGAACACTGGAAGTTATCTCCCTTGAAACATAACTTTTGAAGCCATTCTTGATGCTGCATGCGCACTTCTCATGTGAATTGAATACGCAAAATAGCATGGAATACTGTCTCAAGCGAACACTACTCAAGCCAGGACACCCAAGAACCTGGGAAGAGGCCTAATCCCTAAAGCGAGGTTTATGTCACAAAGCCCATCTTGAGTTAACGACCGGGATCAGACCTCAGCTACTGTTGGCCGCGACAAGCAGGCCTATCATTGGCTGCAGAAGGTTCCTGGACCACTGACAGTTGCAAGTGCCAAGATCCAGATAGTGACAATTAGTACTACATCATCTCAAATAAGGGAAATAATTAAACACAAATTATTCTTGCTCTGCTCTGTCCAACGCTTGTCGCTTTCGAGCAGCCCCACCACTAAGAAAACTGTCACCATCCGATAGAGAAAAAGTAAGCACTGAAGGGATACGCACGCTGAAGTATCCAAACCCCGCTTCCTCCCAGTCTTCGCCTCGTCCAAAAATTGATTCACACCGAAGACATCACCCGTATCCTTCTCAAACTGAACGGGTCCTTCCTTCACCTCTTGATCCTGTGCACCTTCAAATCCAACCTTTGCCCGACCCAGATTGAAACGATCTTGATCAAGTGCCTTCGTGATACCCTCCTCCGTTCCACCACCAAAGGAGTCTTCATCGCCCTCCTGAATATTACCCCTTGCTTTGTAAATAGCAGCTGCGGCTGTTGAACCATGAAACAAGGGCTTGTCGTAGAGGTTGTATGCGTCGTCGTCTGCAAAGTTTGAAGATAGTGACTCTTGGTTGAATAACCGTGAATCGAGCATAGACTCTTTGGATAATGTTGGTTTTGCAAGTCCAAGCGCCACCTTCTCTGAGATATCTCTGTTCTGTTGACGAGCGAGCATCTTGGCTCGCTGCTCCTGTCCCATATTGCTCATCCTCATCTCCCGTTCTCGTTCTCTCCTCTTTTCCAGTCGCATTTGCTCGCGGATCTTCCGAGCTTCCTCGTCTTCCGCACTGTCGTTAGATGCCTCCGACTCATCGCCACTCCCGTCACTACCATATTCAGCAAGGGAAGACTTCAAAGCGGCTGCACTCTGAGCCGATGGCTTGGGTGCAATGCCACCACGTTCTTCGCGAGCGCGCTGAGCCATGAGACGGAGATTTTCCTCCTTCGCTTCCTTTTCCTTTTGGGCAAGTTTTTGTTGCATGAGTGCGCGCTGCCGCACCTCCTCTCGTGCATGACGATCTGCAATGTAAAGCGCTTCTGAGAATTTGGCAAAGTTATCATTAATGTGAATCTGGAGATCAGAAATGAGACAATAGAAGTGGTAGAAATCAATGAAGAACTCACGTCTTGCAGACCGCGTCCGTCTGCGGCCAGACGTTTGTCCAACGGAATTGTGAAACCCTTGTTGTTCTTCCAATTTGAAATACATGGAGGGATCATCCATTCCTTTTGCTCCTGTGCTGTTGCCTTTCGGGGGGGACTGCGTAGGACGGGAGGCGGTGGACTAGGGGGTCCCCTTGGAATTTTTTTATGTTTAAACCGAGGTGGCTCTAAGGGGTCTTCAACGACATCCGTCATTTTAATAATACGCTGCTTTAACCCCCCCTCTCCACTCTGCTGACCCGGTGTGTAGCGGATAAACGACGATTTCCCTTGACTGTCTGGAACGTTTTTAGGTTGAGCTGCCTTAATCTTGCCATTGACGAGTTTTTCAAGCGCAGCTTTTGTTCTGTCAGCAGTTTGTTGAACATCCTCCTCGGAGGGACGTTCCATGGTACGGTCCTCGTCATCGAGGTCTTTTCGATGAGCGAGAGGGACGAGGTCTTTAAATTGAGACTGTACAATCTTGTCCGCCCTTTGTCCTTGGTGTGCGATGGCATCGTATCTTACATTCCCTTCACTATCGACTTGTAGAGCCAGCGTGTTGCCAGAGGAGGCCTAAAGCAAGAAATTGTCCTCAGCAAAGAAGACTTGTGGATTAAGCGACTCACCTTCTTCTTGCCCATCGCTAATGGGTATTGAGCAATATGACACTCTGGATATGCACCACCATCACCTGAACACCATTCAACATTCAAGTATATATTTTAAAAAACAAGTCTTTGCACCCACCAAAATCTTCTTGCAGAGTTGGTTTCCATCCCGAACGCTGACCATAAGGCGGTCTTGCCATCCTTGTCACGATTGCTGTGGAAAGCTGAACAGGTGCAACGTGAGTTTGGACATCATCCTCATCGTCTGACACAACGGATGTATAAACAGGCGTCGGAAGTAGTCTGAAGATACTTCAACACCAAATTGTATAGAAAATCATCAAACTTACGAAGCAAGTGCAGCCATAGAAAGCGTTTGGGTTGTGGCTGTGCAGAATAGAAAGTTAATTGTTTGTGTTTGTAGTTTCCTTTTTTGTAGACAGGACTCCTTTAGTACAAGCCAGTACATTTGCTGCACTTCACATACACTAAGAAATATTTCCCAAGCGGCCACAGGGTCTAATAAATCGATTTGCAACTCCATGCCATAATCTAAAACCAACCCCAAAGCAACTACTCAGATTCTTCCGAGACCGACTGCCTCGACTTCCACCATGTCCATGCACCAACGCCTATCAAGAAATTGAATACACCCGTAATGACAGAACCAGCTCCAAACAATGTCAATGACGACCAGGTAAATCCAATGACACGGTCAAACACCCGTCCTACGTATCGTTTCAAATTGGCATATCGATCAGGCGCAGGCCTGTAGGTTGCTGGGAGCGTCAAAAGAGGTGTGCTTGGTGGGTCCTCTGCAGGGCAAGGAGGGAGTTGGAGGAGGGCAACAATAGGTTTCTAGTGATGAAGTAAATTAGTATAAGGGAAAGCGAAAGAATGTCGAGGCATACGTGGTCTGATGTGGTATACGATGGTACACTAGTATACAGCAGGTTGTCGATATTCGTCTTCTCAGAATCATGAGGGGAGTCCATGTATGTTGTGTACAAAATACGGTCTGTCCAAGAAGGTGTCCGCTCTGTGCTGCAATGACATTGAGAAAAAGAATCAGTATAATCAGAATGACTCACCTATATGTATCTACCGCTCCTAGCTGATACTTGTAACTACACTTAAACCTCCAAAACTCACCCTCTCTCAACCCAACAAGTACTCTGCCCTTTCTCCTTTCAACCGTAAGCTGGTCAAACTCTTTCAGCTCCTCTCTCGTCTCTTCAGAGTCGATGACCTGCGCAAATCCCTCATCCACGCGAATTGGGTACGAGCTGGGTATTTCAAGACGGAAATTAAGATCACCAAGCAAGAAAAGGTGACTCGTTTCATATAATGTACTTCCAAGTTTCGAGTCGGATGACACAGGCGAGAAAAGGAGGGTAGACACAATGTGCTGATAATCCTCCAATCGTCGTCTGAGTTTGTGCCGGTGGGCTGTCAAATGACAGTTGACGAATCTACAGTGAGGGTCTGAAATTCTAGCCTCTTATAAAAAGACAAACATTGCGAACGTACGTGTACGTCTCACCAACAGTCCTTTCTGGGCCCTTTATACGAAAGCGCATGCCGACAGCACCCTTGTTCCCCAAGTAAAGGGGTCCACACCCAGTCCACGTTGTCTCCACATCGGTGACGTATCTCGCAACACCATCATCGCGTCCATAAACCAACAGCGCGACGCCCACATTCACAACTTTGGCGATGAGAGTGTAAGACTCCTTGTTCGGAGCGTGCGCTTCAATTTGGGACAAGATAAGTTTGTTTCTGTCTTCAATGACATGCCTGGAAAATCCCGCGACTACACAAGAATTCAGTAATGTCGTATTTTTGAATGCTGAAGACACATACGCCCGTGGTGGAGGGGAAGAAGCTCCTGAAAACCAACAGCAACGATGTCTGGTGCCCTGCGTTTGGACAGAAAGCTAGAAACTTGGAGTGTCGGAGCGAGCCAATCAACCAAGTCCTGTGGCAGACCACGAAGAGCCTGTAAATTGGTATTATATGAAGCGATTTGCACCAACAAGCGGTCTGGATTGGCTTCTTGGCTTGCCATGTCGGCAAAGTTGTAGACCGTAGACGGCTGCCAAGTTGGGATAACGTCTAATCTACACACTGGCATCTAATCTAATCATATCAACTCTTTCTTTTTTCAAGGTCCTTTGGTGACGCCCAAATCCCTGAGCAATCCTGTTCTTAAATCATAAACCCAGCCGTGAATACGAACAGGGTGACCGCCTTCCCATGCACCTTGAATTGTCTTCGAAAGAGCAAGCCTCTCTACCTGCTCGACCACGTTCGCATCAATCACAATCGACAAAGCTTCTTCCTGAGATTTACCAGCCAGTGGCAAAGTAGAAACAAGTCGGGTGAGAGGCTCAAGCCAGCGATTAAGCGGGGAATCGCCAGGGTGAGAGTCTATGGTAACGATGTCGCCATCGAGATTGAAATTCGGAGTTTGGGCTGCTTTGAGGCAGGCTATCGCACCCCCACAGCTGGTGTGACCAACAATTACGACTAGAAGAAAAATTGGAATTACCAAGTGCACAAGGGGGGGGAGCAAAGAACGCACCATCTTTGACGAGTAGATGATCTATAGCATATGCGAGAACAGATAATAAGTTATTATCGTCTGGGTGAAATTGGCTGCATAAAGGCTGGTGGTCAAGGCTAGAACATGGAATTGATCAAACTTAGTACTTGGCAATATTCCTGTGCACGAAGATTTCGCCAGGTTGAGCGCCGGTCACTAGAGACTCGGGGACCCTTGAGTCTGCACACCCAATCCAAAGTGTCTAGGATATTCTCGAGGGCTCAACACGCATAGAAGCGATCTGATTGTGATAAACGCACATGTGGATTTTGCCCATCCGCAGAACTTTGGAAAAAGTCGGGATTTGCCTGGTGAAAATCTTTCGCCCACTGGGCGTTAGAGGAAATCATGTTGTGAGTATTGCTCATGATAGTGAAAAACGAAGGTTGAGAGGAAATGGTGTAAGTAATTGATTATTTAACTCACTTCACTCACTCGGACGATTTCGGCCATCACCTCATGAGATGAAGTAATAGGCGAAATATATTCTCATGAAAAGCATATCGGCAGTAAAGCATAATCATGGCATAAAGCAGCCCTCTGCGATAAGAAACTACAAACACTTAATTCATTTGGCGGATAAGCTTGTTGATATAAATTTCCCGATCACCAAAGTCACCACCCTGCACATAGTGCTTGAACTTCCGTGTTCTCCAACCACCAGTGGGATTAGACAATTTGAAGGGCCAAAGGAAGTTTGAGGCCTGTTTGAAATTCGGGCCAGCAGTGATGATCTCATGCACGAGATCCTCGACGCAAAGGATGTCGTATTTTCCAAGACTTTCCTCGATGACAGCATTGTTGCTTAGAGGGATGCGCTGTTTGTTGACCTTTCCGTACCCGCGCTTGTAAATCAGTTCACGAACAGATTTGAGATTGGGTTCACTATCAATGGGTCAAAATCTGCCCAGCCCATTGTCTGGTGACATACCCATATGTGATGTAGGGTTCAACAAGTCGGAGCATTTGTTGAGTAGCGCGTGTGGCTTTCACAAAAACGCCGTTATTGATTTGCAGGAGTCGTAGCAGCTGTAAAATTTTTCGTGGTTTTGGGGCAATCTCGTTGATACTTGAAACGAGAATAAAGACTCGATGCGAAATGACACGAGCGGCACTCACCCTCTGATTCGAATGACGAAGTAGACTTTAGGTTGAGCAGGAACATAGAAATCACTAGCGGCTCTAGCCACGCGCTTCAGACGAACTTCTTCCTTCTCCTTTGCCAAATACCCCTTCACGTAAGCCTCTGCACGCTTGAAGATGACCTTTCGCTTGGCTTTCGCAGCCTAGGAACGAAGGTTAGCTAGTCCAATATATGTAACGTTTAAAAACAAAAAGGAAAGAATCAGTCCCGAAAGATGGATAATTGAAGGCAACATTGCAGGTATGCTCCAGCTAGCCATTGAACGTAAAATATTGTATGCATCATTGAAAAGAACTGAAAAAGTAGAATCTTGGAAAACAAAAAAAAACCGAAAAGAGGATCTCACCCTACGAGCAGCCACAGCCGCGGCAAGCTTCTCTTCCCGTGCCTTTTCGTTTTGCTTGCGTTTTTTGAGGATGGTCTCCGGGACTTCGATCGCCTAAGATACCAAAACTCTCAGATTGATAACCCAACGTCACAAGCTTTGACTAACCGAAGCACTGGGTACGCTATAAAGAGGGACGTGTATTCAATAAATAAGCAAAATTTTGGTAGATAAAGTGCGAACATACGTGGTAGACGGGGCCATGGAGTATCTTGAGGACGATGACTCAGTCACGACAAACTCGTGGCTGAGCTGTACAGTATGACGAATACTCTCTCACGACTGGCATTTCCTCGTAAGGAACTAACTGACTTACCCGATTTGGTTCGTGCGCGCATCAACCCCTATCATCCCATTGATGATGAATGATAGGGGCCTCCCACTTCATTATGAGATGGGGATTTGTTCATCCTGTCGTGCATTTGTATGGTTATACACTTATTCTTGTATTTGTGGTGCTAGAATTACATGCCACGCAGGCTTTGGAACTTGAGTTTTGCCTGAAGAACATGACAGAGTGACAATTTGATTTTTTTCACATCATTCCACTATCTCTGATGGAAACTTGTCTTCTCTGAAAGGAAAGGCCGCCCAAACTACAGGTAGGCGGTGATGGAATTCAGGCTTCTTACCTAAATTCCTTCACTACACTTCTCACATCTCTTTCGACTTTCTCCTGGGGAGGATGGCTGGCCAGACGGGTAGAAAAAATGATTCGGTTTGTTTATCACCGTTGGAATAACACTTTATTAACAGCTGCATACCAGCGAAAAGCGCAGGGCGATTCAGATTGTATTGGGGGATGTTCAGGTTCCACAACGAGAACTAGTATGTCCTTTCTATGCGAACTACAAACCAATTAAGTTCTTTGCACAGCTAGTACCAGCCCGCCGGCACCACCACTCTCTACTCCAACGCCTGCGCTACCTCCGATCCAAACTGACACCACTGCGGCCGGTGTTCCATCTTCAGATACAGTTATGTCCACTCAAGTTGACACATCAACCATGGGTGCAACACTTGACTACGCTCCTTCGTCAACCACCTCTGCATCATCTACATCAGGTGGCACATTGAGCAACACAGTTCTCGCATCTTCATCAATGTCGCCTGGAGAGTCTATATCTTATCCTCCCTTAAGCACACAAGCCCACTTTTACTCACCGGACGCTGCTAGAACTAGTACAGCGTCCAGCGACTCATTTCCAAGCGGTATTACCACTCTTACATCCACTACCTCCAAGCACACTGGTGGTGCAATAGCTGGGGGCACCATTTCCTTCGTTCTTCTGTTGATTATCTTGGGATTCGTTCTCCATCGATACAGGATTCACCGTCGCAGTAAGCGCATGGCGCCATCTGCAAGCTATTTTGCCGAGTTTGGGACGCGCCCAGTGTCGTGGAACCGTGTTCTAGCTGACCATGAGAGTAGGCAATATCCCAGTGCTATAGACGTCAGTTCTGTAAGTATTTTACTTTCTGGCTAATTGATAGTCATCACTCACGAATTTAGGCTCCTGAAGCGCGAGAAAACTATTTTACGGACACGTCCGATGATAACCCATTTTCTGACGAACATCAGGCCGAGATGCAAGCAGTATAAATTTTATTCTTGTTTTTGTACATGTGGATCATACCCAAATACCTCCACCGTTGTGTAGTTTTCTGTTCGAGTTCAAGAATGTTGATACACTAGGTGACCGACAACACCCATTGGGGCCATAGCCAGGATGATCGGCCAAAGAGTGCATCTGTGAGTCTGAGGCACTAATGATGTAGAACCAACTTGTAGTCGAGATAGTCCAACATGTGAAGCGCCTGTGTAGTTGTTAAAAGATGAAGAAAATAAGGTATGAGGCGGAGTTTCTCTGGTTTGGTTCAGGGGAGGCTAATTTTGCGATCGGCCGCTCTCTTTCCCCGATGACGGAACGATGACTTCGGATAAGCTTCTCGCTGAGCAATCATGGAGCAACTAGGCGTATAAGAAGACTTTGCCCATCGTCTCGACTCCCAGCAGTCTCTTACTGATCAACCGCAACGATGACAAAAGTGTTCACTCTCAATACCGGCAAGCATATTCCCTGGTTAGCTTTCGGTACTGGCACGGCGTTATATAGCAAAGACGCTAGTGATTTCGTCCGCCTCGCCATCCAGCACGGCGTGACCCATCTTGATGGGGCCCAGATGTACAATAACGAAGAATCCCTCGGCGCAGGTATCAAGGCGTCAGGCAAACCACACTCCGAGTTGTTCGTCACCACAAAGCTCAATGGAGAGGCCCTTCTGCCTGGCCAAACAATCAGAGACTCGCTCAAGGAGTCGCTCGCCAAACTGGGATTGGATTATGTGGATTTATTTTTGATCCATGATCCCACTCCAGCAACACGGGAAGGACATTCGAAGCTTGCGGATTGGTGGAAACAGCTGGAAGAGGTCCACGCCGACGGGTTGGCTAAAGCCATTGGGGTCTCAAATTTCAGAGTGGAAGATCTCAAGGTCGTATTGGAAACCGGCAAAGTTATCCCAGCCGTCAATCAGGTACACATTTCACATATGTGTCTTGTTTGACTCGATTAAAACGAAAAACAGATTGAACTTCACCCTTACGTGTGGAAAGCTTCTGAACCAATCGTCAAGCTTTGCCAAGAAAAGGGCATTCAAGTCGCGTCTTACGGTGGACTGACTCCAATTGTTCGTGTCCAGAACGGGCCTCTAGACCCCGTTCTTGAACAAATTCGCGAAAGGTTGGAAAAAACAAGCGGGAAACCCGTTCTCTCTGGGCAAGTTTTGACCAAATGGCTGCTTTCAAAGCAAGTGATCGTCGTGACGTGAGTGTGGTCCCCCGTTCAATATCGGTCCTTGTTCTTATATTGTTTTGTGCATCTCTGAAAATAGCACTACTTCTAAAACTGAACGCATCAAGGAAGTCCAGGACGTCGAGAACATTCCTGACCTGACGGAAGAAGAAATTCAACTGATTGAAGAGGCCGGGTCCAAGTTGCACCAGCGAGTGTACATGGGACATGTCTTCAAAGAGTGATGTCGTGTAAACAAGAATTCTGAACATGGACTTTTTGTACAATCATAACTCGATCGCCTACCAATTGCATCTGTGTTACAGTCGTATCCGTATACTTGCCTTGCTGATTCGAAGTCCCTACCATGAGCATAAGACCTTCAAAATCATATGAATAGATCTGGTACTACAAATTTTTACAGCAAAGTAAGATGGAAGGTTTATTAAACTTATTAAACTATTTTTTGTGCCGCTGAAAAGAAATACAAAGCAAAAGTACAAAGATCATAATATATTTCCCCGCAGATTTCAGCATTATGGATCAGCAGTGTATTCAGGTGGACTCCATGTATCTTGTGGTGTGAGGGGCGCCACATTCTGCGCCACATCTTGTCGCGGCATTGGCATCACATTTTGCGCCGAGTTTCTCCCAAGTGGTGGGGAGCCCACATTCCGTGCCGGAGGTGATACATTTTGTGTTTGGTGCCAAAGATTCTCGGGGCTACGCATCACGTTTGGTGTTGCTGGCAACGCCTTCTGCGCTTGCGATGCCGTGCTTTGTACTAGTCCCAACGCGTTCTGTATCGGCGGCGCAATGTTCTGTGAGAAGGGCATCACATTTTGTGGCGTGTGCGACATGTTCTGTGTGGAAAGTCTGAAATTCTGCGTCGTCGGAGGCACCATATCTTGAGGAGGCACAGTGTGCTGGCTGCTGCTGGTGGTCATAGTGTTGGGAGTCAAATTCTGTTGGAAAGGTGATTGATGTTGCCTAGCATCAGGCGAACTCTTGAAACTCTGAACCACAAAAACATTAATCAACGCAAACATCGATGCTGACTGAACCTACATCATATCCCCCTGGTAGCCAAGATGGGGCAAACGAGTTGGGAGTGTGGGTCGTCTTAGAACCTGGCGCCAGTTGGTAGGCATTAGAGGACGATGCTGAGGCACGTTTTCGACGAAGCAAGAAAATCGTGACCACTACGGCAAGTGTAATGAGCGCGATTCCTCCAACAACCCCTCCACCAATCGCGGCGGCATTCGTTCGGTGTCCTCCGCCAGTTGGGGTCGCCGTTCCAGTAGATGTGGTCGAAGTAGGAAGCTGTGACGATTCGGTACCTTTTGTCTGTTGAGCAAGCGTTGCGTTAAATTTACCGCCATTCTAATCGCGTTTCAGCTGAAGTAGAACAATAACTGTGTGAGAACAAGATACCAGAACATTCAGATAGGCCCAGGCTGGCACTGTCACACCGTACGGCAAAGCAGCGTTGTGGCTGTGACGGGGCGCTTCAAAACTTTTGCCAGATGAAACAAATGAGTTCCTACGTTTGCACAGAAACTGTGGTACAGTTGACATTGTATTCTGACCAACTGGAAACATCGGAAAAGACGGATAAGCGATCAGTGAGAAAAAATTGATAACACGGTGCTCACTCAAGGAAGTCGCGCGACTGGCAATAACCACAAGCGCTTAGCAATGAATAGGAGACCGTACTGCATCTGCAAGAGGTCGCATAACCTGCTCGTGGTCCCCAATACACATAACCAGATGGCAAAGGATCAAAGTCGAATTCTGTGTGTTTCGAATAAATCTGACACCAAACAAAGGCAAGAAAAGAAACTAACGTCCGCCTGACGCGCAGACTGCCGCTAGAGAAGCAGCAACGTCGCAAGGACTCTGATTCAACGTGTTGAAAGTCTAAAGAAAGGTTGCATGTTATCGAGTGAGGTGATCCAGCAGTCAATGAGACAAACCCATGTATAGCCAGGCAAGCATTTTGCAGTCGCAACCATCAGCTGCCCTGCGACTTGAACATATGCGGGCAGAAGGCCGAGAAGGACGAAGACCCCGACCCATAGCATCGTGAGCAAATGGCAGAAAGTGTAGAAACGAGGTCAAGGTCATTCATAGGTTCCATGATTAACCACTGCGGCCGCGGGCCGTGCGGCAATCGCATGTGGTCTCACTTTCTGCTTCCTACTCTATCGTGGAAGGACATGACTGTGTAACTGTGTACAGCGGCCATTTACCCTATTTTCAGCAGCATCAACACCGTGAACTCGAAAATTGCACTGTTTTTCCATCCCAGGCCCAGTTTTCGTTTCCAAGCGCGAGGATAAGTATATTGCGAAAAAATATGGGACCGCAGACATTCTCCCGACCGGACTTGAGTGTATTGAAGCCCGAGTTAACTTTCTGTCATGAATACTATGGATGACGAGAATAACTTGATTGACTCTGGTCTAGTTAGAACTTCGTTTAACAAAGATTGTGTGGACCATAGGCAACCGTCCATTAACGGGACGCGTTTCGCAACAGAAGGATACATCAAGCAGACCTTGCACAAGATGATCGTAAGAAGGAAATGTCGCCCATGGCAACTTGCCGAACTGTCTGATAGGGTTCGCGTTCCAGACAGGGTTTAGCGATTAAAATATAAAAGGTTTAAACATTGAATACTGGATATCAAGCACTGAGCTGTTATTCAATGTTGGTGTTCATATCAGCTTCACCATTTGTATCCACAACTGGGAGCATCCATAATCATTCCGAACTGACTGTACATTTGTTACTAATAGTATATTACACACCAAGATTATAACCCCGAGCAAAACCCATAAATGAAACTGTTCGAAACTCAGGTTTGGATCCATGACTAGAACGGTTCAGCAGTGTATTGAGGCGGGGGCATCTCTTCGACAACAGGTGTCGTGATCAACCTCATTTTTTGACTAGGTTGCGAGGATGACATGTCCTGCGTCGAGCTTTGCTCAGTAGATGTGGATACCTCGCTCTGTCTCAGGTTTTGCCTAGACAGCGTGGGTATGACGTTCTGCGTCGAGTTCTGTCTAGGCGGTGCTGGTATCATGTTCTGACTCGCGTATTGCCCCGGTAGTGCTGCATCTCGTATTTGATGCGGCGTGCTGCTCTGCACGCTGTGCATACGCGTTGGCGCCACTGTGTTTGTTTCGTATGGATTAAACATAGTGTTTGCGTTCTGAGGAGCGACCGAGTATTGCGTCGAGGATATGTCTGCGTTCTGAGGAGCGACCGAGTATTGCGTCGACATGTCGTTCTGAGGAACGACCGAGTATTGCGTCGAGGACATGTCACTATGGGACACCATCCTCTGAGGATGCTGCGGATGCACGGTCTGCCAGCCGCTGCTACCAGTATAGTGGGTAGCCAAAGGTGGTTGCTGCCGCCACATGGGAGAGTCGACTACGGGCCCACGGTCAAAACTCTAGAAACTATAATGTCAGCTATTGAAAACAATCAATATTGTGGGGCTGACATTGAAGTCAGACGTCGGAGGAACTACATTGGGGGAGGTCATGTTAGGTCTTGGTGCCGGTAATGTCGATTGGGAATTAGTGGATCTTGTCTTCCTCCGCTTACGAATCAAACAAATGGTTATCAAGGCAATTATAATGAGAGCAACTCCTCCGGCAACTCCTCCAGCGATCGCTCCAACATTCGGTTTAGATCCAGGCGGTACAGTTGTAGATGACGGTGTGGCTGATCGCGACGACTCGGTACCTTTTCTTTGCTGAGCAGCGGTTACGTTGAACCTATCACCTTGCTAGTAAACTTCAGCTAAAATGCGTGATCACATCCAGGAAAGAATAAGGTACCATAACGTTCAGATAGGCCCACGCTGGCACTTTTACACCAGACGGAAGCGGTTGATTGTAGCTGTGGTAAATTACTTCACCTCTTGCCAAAGAGGTTGAAAAAGTAGATTCCTACCTTTGCAAGAAAACAGTAGAACAATTGAACCTGTGATCAGACCAGCTAATGTGGATGGACGATAAGTGGTTAACGAGAAATCTTACATATCAAAACTCTCACTTCTGGTAGTTGCGGCTTTGGCAATAACCACAAGCACTCAGCATTGAATAGAAGACTGTGCTACATTTGCAACTGGTTGCGGAATCTGTACGTGGCCCAGAATACACATAACCAGATTCCAATGGATCCAAGTCGTACGCTGCACGATCGAGTTGGTTGAGTGAAATAACAAACCAATGTAAGCAAGAGAATGCTCACTTCCGGTTGGTGAGCACACTGCCGCCAGTGAAGCAGCGACATCGCAAGGACTCTGATTCAAAGTATTAAAAGTCTGTAATCGGAGCAGTGAGATAAGTCGATTGATAAGCGATCCTGTTGAAACAAACCCATTCATAACCCATCAAGCATTTTGCGCTTGCAGCCATGAGCTGCCCTTTGGCATAAGCGGTAAAAAGGCCGAGGAAGACGAAGGTTGCGCCCGCCAGCATGATGAGCAGATGGTAAAAGAATGAAAAGATCCTCGAGCTTAGACTTCATTGAAAGGTCTGCGGCCATGCACGAGACTAACCCAGACGGAAAGAAAAATGCTGATGAATCATATCCATATCATATGCCAGCTGCATTTGTATCTGCAGCTGGTTGCATCATTTTTTGGTATTTACACACAAAATTTCATAACCCAAAAAATTCAATGTCACATATTTACCGAAATTTAGGCTTGACTAGAACGGCTCAACAGTGTATTCAGGCGGACTCCAAAGTATATCTTGAGCGGAATGCATGGTGTCCTGCCTCGTGTTTTGCCAAGGTGGCATGGGTTCCACGTTCTGCATCGACTCGGAGCTTTGCTCAGGTAATGCAGATATCACGCTCTGCGTCAAGTTTTGCCTAGAAGCCGTCCAGTTTTG
>Ga0307514_10003197_pt1 | contig 15995 bp, 15 predicted proteins | sample 16_EM_MG_FD_203088 | JGI IMG/M metagenome (GOLD analysis project Ga0307514, IMG submission 203088) | Populus trichocarpa ectomycorrhiza microbial communities from riparian zone in the Pacific Northwest, United States - 16_EM | ecosystem: Host-associated > Plants > Roots > Unclassified | place...
CGAACGACCACTTCCTGACCAAGAACATGATGAAGTGGTTCTGGGACGCCTACACGACGGACCCGAAACAACGGCAAGAGATCTACGCCTCACCGCTGCTCGCGACGACCGAACAGCTGAAGGGACTGCCCCCGACCCTGGTGCAATCGGCCGAGAAGGATGTGCTGCGCGACGAAGGTGAAGCCTATGCCCGCAAGCTCGACGCTGCCGGTGTGACGGTGGTGGCCACGCGCTACAACGGCATGATCCACGACTTCGGCCTGCTCAACGTGCTGAGCGGCGTGCCCGCAACCCGCGCGGCGCTGCATCAGGCAAGCGAAGAACTGAAAGCGCGGCTGCGTTGAACCAGCAGAGGCCGGAGCATCACGGGCTGTCGTGACGCTCCGGCCGCTGCAAATCCATGCGCATGCCGTCTGGGCTGCCTGATTGATCAAGCGCGGTGGAAGCACCCGAGCTGCTCTGACCGTACAGCTTCGCCAACAGCACGTCTAAACCGGCGCTGCGCTGTGGTTCGGTGCGATTCAGGATGCCGTTCTGCTGCAGCACGGCAATCAGCTTGACCGGCGCGATTCGCTCGTCGCCGACGATCTCGACATGGCCTGCCTTGACATTCACGACCCTGGCGACGGGGTCGCGATCGATCGCGGCGTTGCGCTGCTCGCCGAGGCTGAACACAGTATCCGACTCCTTGCATGCGCCTGCGTTGTCGAAACGACGGCAGCTTCCGCTCTCGTCGGTATCGACCTTGAGATAGCCCGACACCTGCTTGAGCAAGGCACCCGGCTGAAGGATGAACTCCGAGCTGTAGGTGATGTCGGACCACTTGTCACCCGTAGCGATCTTGCACAGCGGCGCGATGAGGCCGAGGCTCAGCGCCCGCGTGAGCGGATTGCCGCAGGCCTCGGCCGAAGCAATGCCGGAGAAAGGCCCCGACACCGTGACGAGCCGCAGCTGAGCATCGCCATTGCGCAACGAGTCCGGCCGTTCGGCCACCAGCGCCTTGCGTGCAATCAACGCGCCCTGGCTGTGGCCGATGACGGTGATCTGCTGGTTCTGCATCGCCCGCCCCAGCTGGTCGAGCGCCGCGGTCAACTGCCCCGAACTGCGCATCAGGCTGTCGCGGTCGTTGTAGGTGAAGCAGATCGCCTGCTGTCCGTGGTACGCAAACACCTGCGCCAGGCCGCGGAATCGCCCGGAAGAACCGAAGCAGCCGTGCACCAGCACGTGCACCGGCTGTTTCGAGTCAAGTTGCAGGGAACGTTCTGCGTTGTCGGTGCATGGCCCGAGGCCCGCGATGTTCAAGTGGATGTCGGCGGGGCTCATCGCGCCTCGGTCGATCAGCTGCAGTTCGGGGTCGTCGATCGGGCTCACGCCGGCACAGCCTGCCTGAAAGGCCCCGGAGGCCAGCGTCATCACCATGGAGGTCATTCGCATCATTCCAGGCTCCACAGGACGACGAGCATCAACAGGGCTGATGCAGCTTGCCACAGGCAGCTTGGAACAGGAAGCCCTTCGATGACAGCGCCGCAGTTCAGCAGCCGGGACCGACACCATGTTCTGCGGCAGCCGCCGCAACGGTTTAACCCTGAGGCTGTATCGGGCGGGGGTGCCGTTTGCTAGCGCCGATGCCCAACCACGGCGCTTGGATCAGCGCCTGGTGCGCATGCTCAAAAGGCCTGGCTCACGCCGATGGCGATCAAGGTGGTGCTGGCCGATGTGTTGTTGAACTTGATGCGGGCACGGTCGTAGCTGCCGGTGAGACTCAGCGTGGGGGTGATGGCGAAGTTCAGCTCGAGGCCGACGTAGGGGTTGGTGTGGGTTTCGGAGGTCGACGTGGAGAAATTGTTCCAAGACCCCGAGACATCGGCCTTGCTCGACGAGAGACCGACGCGTGCGACGCCCGTCAGTCTGGGCAAGAGCGGCAGAAACACCGCACCGCCGATCGAAAACGAGCTTGCGGTGTAGTCCGCGGACTCGCTACCAAACCTGGCGTTGACCTGGCCGAAGTCGAAGTAGCTCAGCTCCACGGCCCCGATGGGCGAGAACTTGTAGCCGCCGTACAGCTTGCGGCCAGTGTCGCGGGTGTCGCAGCTCAAGGTGCCGGAGCAGTCGACTTTCTGTTGGGTGGGGCCTGTTGCGATGCCGACATAGCCTTGAGCCGAGGCCATGGTCGATAGAAGCAGGAGGGCCCACGTCAAAAGTGCATTCTTCATATCTGGACTCGCTGGTGTGGCGCAGAGCGCCGAACTGTCGGGGTGCGAGTCTAGGAGGCGCTTGTTGCAGCGTTGACATCAAGAAGGGCGAATGGAGTTCCACTGCACCTGCTCTGCGCGTGGATGCAGCAGGTGCGGAATGTCGGCCCACAGAGGGGCCTGCAGGCGGCCGCGCAATGTGTCGATGTTGTCATCTTGTGCCGGCATGTGCGGGTCGATGCGGTTCGCCACCCAGCCGGCCAGCGTGAGGCCGCGCGACAGGATGGCTTCTTGTGTCAGCAGCGCGTGGTTGAGGCATCCCAGGCGCAGGCCGACGACCAGCACCACGGGCAGGCCGAGTGCTTGCGCCAGATCGGCACCGGTCTCGGTGTCGTTGAGCGGCACGTGGAAACCACCGGCGCCTTCGACCACCACCGCATCGGCTTGCTTGGCGAGCTGGCGGTAGCGGTCGACGATCACATCGATGTCGATGCGCTGGCCGGCAGCACGTGCGGCCAGGTGCGGTGACATCGGCAGCGGCAGGCAATACGGATTGTCGAGTTCGCGTGGCACGCGGATCCAGCCGGCGGCGCGCAGCGCTTGTGCGTCTTCGTTGTCGCCCTCCGGCGTGGTGCCTGCCGCGACCGGCTTCATGCCGACGACGCGCGCATGCTGCTTGCGCAAATGCAGCAGGAGCGCGCAGCTCACCAGCGTTTTGCCGACCTCGGTGTCGGTACCGGTGACGAAGTAGCCGAGGGTCACAACAGCACCTCGTTCAATGCAGACAGCGCACCCTGCGCGAGCCACTGCGATTCGGCCTCATCGATCACATACGGCGGCATGAAGTACAGCGTGTTGCCGATGGGCCGCAGCAGCAGGCCGTGCTTCAACGCGGCGGCGTGGTAACGGCTTGCGAACTTCGGATCATCGGTGGCGATGTCGAAGGCCCACAGCATGCCGAGCTGGCGCGAGCGCAGCACCTTCTCATGCGTCGCCAGAGGCTCGCACAGCGCACTCAGGCGTGCCGCGGTCGTGCGGTTGCGCGCCATCCAATCTTCCTGATCGAAGATTTCGAGCGTGGCCAGCGCCGCGCGGCAGGCCAGCGGGTTGCCGGTGTACGAATGCGAATGCAGGAAGCCGCGCGCGGTGCGGTCGTCGTAGAAGGCGTCGAACACCGCGTCGGTGCAGAGCACGGTCGACAGCGCCATCGTGCCGCCGGTCAGGCCCTTGGACAGGCAGATGAAGTCGGGCACGATGCCGGCCTGCTGGTGCGCGAACAGGCTACCGGTGCGGCCGAAGCCGACTGCGATTTCGTCGGCCACCAGGTGCACCTCGTAGCGGTCGCACAGCGCTCGCGCGAGGCGCAGGTACTCGGGGTCGTGCACGGCGATGCCGGCGGCGCATTGCACCAGCGGCTCGACGATCAAGGCCGCCGTTTCGGCGTGGTGGGCTTCGAGGTAGGCCTGCAATGCCTGCGCGCAGTGCTGCGCATGGTCGATGGCCGACACGCTTTCGGCCGCGGCGCGCGCATCGGGGCTGGGCACGGTGGCGCTCACGCGTACCAGCGGGCCGTAGGCTTCGCGGAACAGCGGGATGTCGGTGACCGACAGCGCGCCGGCCGTCTCGCCGTGGTAGCCGTGCTGCAGCCCGATGAAGCGAGACTTCTCGGGCCGCCCGTGGTTGCGCCAGTAATGCGCGCTCATCTTCAGCGCGATCTCGGTGGCCGAGGCGCCGTCGCTCGCGTAGAACGCATGGCCGAGGCCGGTGAGTGCGCTCAGGCGCTCAGAGAGCTCGACCACCGGCGCATGGGTGCAGCCGGCGAGCATCACGTGCGACAGCGTGTCGAGCTGGTCGACCAGCGCTTTCTTGATGTGCGGGTGCCCGTGGCCGAACAGGTTGACCCACCAGGAGCTGATGCCGTCGAGGTAGCGCTTGCCTTCGGTGTCGTAGAGCCACACGCCTTCGGCCCGCGCGACGGGCAGCAGCGGCTGCGTCTCGTGCTGCTTCATCTGGCTGCACGGGTGCCAGACGGCACGGCGGCTGCGTTCGATCAATGACTGGCTCATGGGGTGAGCCTCTGCCGCTCTAAACTCATTCTTCTCTTCTTTTGCATGGCGTTGCCGATGGCTGGAATCGTAACCCTCACCCACAGCCGCCGGCTGCGCGAGATCTGGCGCTCGGCCGGCTGGCCCTGCCAAGACCTGGTGGAGGTGGAGCTGCTCGCCGCCGGCCTGCTGGAGCGCGTGCGCCACCCGTCGGGCCACGAGACGCTGCGTGTGACGGATGCCGGCGTGGCCCTGCTGGCCGAGACGCTGCAGCGCAACCGCGCCCGGCGCGATGCGCACGAAACGCTGGTCGAGCGCGTGGCGCTGGAGATGACCCGCGCCGGGCGCATCGCCTGGCGCGGCTTGAGCCTGCGAGCCAAGGTGGGCGACCAGTGGGCGATGGCCATGCCCGACGTGTTCTCGATCCGGCACACCACGGTCGAGGCCTACCTCGAACCCATCGTGCACGAGGTCAAGGTGCACCGCAGCGACCTGCTGTCCGACCTGCGGCGCGAGGCCAAGCGGGCCGCCTACCTGCAGCTCAGCAGCGAGTGCTGGTATGTGATCGCGCATGGCATTGCGCAGCCCGAGGAGATCCCGCCCGAGTTCGGCGTGATGAGCACCACGCCCGCAGCGCAAGGCACGCAGCTCGACGTGCTGCGGCCGGCGCCCAAGCGGCCGATGACGATGTCGCTGCCCTTGTGGATGGCGCTGGCGCGCGCCACGCCGGTCGAGGGCTGGTGTGGCGACGAAGCTCAGGGCTGGTTGGGCGGCGAGATGCAGGCACCGCCGGCCGCCGTGCTGGCGCGCTTGCTGCCGTCGAGCGAGTAGCTGAAGCTGCGGAAGCTGCCCTTGGCCAGCACCGAGCTGTTCAAGGCCAGCGGTGCCGGCTTGCGGGCCTGAGGCGTCAGCAGCACGGCCCAGGTTTCGTCGCGCAGATGCAGGCTGCCCTGGCCTTCGAGGTGCGTCTGGTCGGTGTCGATGACGAGCTGGCGCGTGGTGCCGGTGCCGTTGTCGAAGTCGATCGCGACCGCGCCGCAACGCAGCGGCACCTGCCGCTCGCTGAAGAAGGAGCGCAGCAGCTTGCCGGCATTCAGGCCGAGCTTGGCGTCGAGGCGGTTGCTCAGGAGGCCGCCTTCCATCGTCAGGCTGAGCTGGCCGCTGGCGCTGCCGGCCCAGGCGGCCACCGACTCGCCGCGTGCACTGAGCTTGGCGTGGCCGCTGAGCGGCCCTTCGAGGCCGGCTTTGTCGGGAATGTTCGGCCACAGCTTCTCCAGGCGCAGGCCGCGTGCACGCAGGTCGATGCGAACGCTGGGCGTGGCCTGCCGGTTGTCGAGCGCGAACTGCCCGCTCAGCCGGCCGGCGGCGAGCTCGGTGTCGAGCAGCGCAATCTGCAGCAGGCCTTGCTTCAGCGTGGCGCTGGCGCGCAGCTCGTTCAAGTCGGGCAGATCGGGCAGCTGCACCGCCTTCAGGTTCAGGCTCAGCCGGGCGTCGATGTCGTGCAGGCGCTGCAAGGGCAGAGCGTTTTGCGGCAACACGCGCTGGCTGGGTTTGGAGGGTTTGGACGAAGGCTTGGAGTCCGCGTCGCCCATCAACGACGCGAGTTCGGCGACATTGAGCTTGTCGCTGCGCAGCGTGGCCTGCAGCGAGGCACGTTCATCGGGTTGGTCGTAGCTCAGGTCGCCCGCGAGATCGCTGCTGCCGAGGGTGAGGCGCAAGTCTTTGGCCGCCATCGAGGTGTCTTGCCGGGTCACCTGCGCCTCGGCGCGGTAGGGCCTGGATGCGGGCCACGGCACGGTCGGGAAGAAGGGCTTGAGCTGGCTCAGGCTGGGCCCGCTCAGCTGCGCATGCGCATCGATGCCGCCGAGTTTCACGAGGTCGGCGATGCGGCCGTCGAGCTGCAGCCGCGTCGCACCCGATCGCGCCTGGCCGCGCAGCGGAAAGAAGTTGCCGGTGCGCTGCAGGCTCAGCACCGGGCCGGCCAGCGTGTCGCCGCTGAAGGGGGTGCCGTTCAGCGTGCCGCTGAATTCGATGCGCTGGGTGAGCGGCCCATCGGCTTCGGGCAGCGTGGCCGCAGCGGTTTGCAGCGTCAGGCCGATGCCGTGGTGGATCAGGCGCAGGCGGCTGTTGTGTGCTTCCAGCGACAGCACGCGCAGGCGGGCGGGGCCGCGGTCGTCGGGCCGCGTCAGCCGCCAGTTGCGCAGGCCGTCGGCCTGGCGCTCGAGGTCGATGTCGGCGTCCACCAGCACCAGGTGCGTGACGACGCGCACGTCGTCGAACAGGCTGGCCCAGTCGAAGGTGAAGCGGGCTTCGCCGGCCACCGCGAAGGGGCGCGGGTCGGCCCAGGGGGCATTCTGGATGCGGACGCCGCGCAGGCGCACGGTCGGCTGCAGTGCGGCGTCGAGCCCCAGGTGCAGGTCGGCGATCTGCACCGTGCGTTGCGAGGTGCGGGTGAGGTGGCGCTCAAGCGCGGGGCGGAACCAGTTCCAGTCGAACAGCGCCAGCAGCAGCGCGAAGGCGGCCAGCACGCCCAGCGCGAGCTTCATCTTGCGGCCCGGTGCGGGCAGGCGCGACAGCAGTTTCATCACGGGCGGGCATGGCTGCAGAGTGGGTTGGCGTGTGTGAACAAGCCTTCGCGCGATGGTAGGCAGCCGGGTTCTCGCGGCCCCTCGGCAAACACCGCGTTCGCGTGTAGGACGCTGCACGGCTTGGTACGCTCAGCCTCTCGCCAGGACCTTCGCCCATGAACGCACGCAACCCCCTCCAGCTGAGCCTGATTGCCGCCCTGATGGTCGTGGCGGCCTGCTCCAAGCCGGACACCCCGGCGCCCGCGGCGGTGAGTGCAGCGCCTTCCGCGCCGGCCAGCGAGGCGCACGCAGAGGCGGCCAAGGGCATCGCCTGGAAGCACGCTGCGAGCGACGCCGACGTGGACGCCGCCTTCGCTCTGGCCTTGGCCGACAACAAGCCGGTGTTCGTGTACTGGGGTGCGGCCTGGTGCCCGCCTTGCAACCAGGTGAAGGCCACGCTCTTCAACCGGCAGGATTTCATCGAGCGCTCGCGGGCCTTCGTGCCGGTCTACATCGATGGCGACAGCCCGGGCGCGCAAAAGCTCGGCACCCGCTTCAAGGTGCGGGGCTACCCGACGATGGTGCTGTTCAACCCCGCCGGCGACGAGCTGACGCGGCTGCCCGGCGAGGTCGACGCGCAGCAGTACACGCAGGTGCTCACGTTGGGCATGAATGCGCAGCGGCCGGTGAAGGCGGTGCTGGCCGATGCCCGCGCGGGCGGCAAGGGCCTGAGCGCCAACGACTGGAAGATGCTGGCCTTCTATTCATGGGACACCGACGAGCAGCAGATCGTCCCGCAGAAAGAGCTGCCGGCGGTGCTGAAGCAGCTCGCCGCCGCCTGCCCCGGTGACACCGCCGGTGCCGACACGCGCCTGTTCTTGAAGGCGTGGGCGGCCAGTGACGGAAAGGCCAAGCCCGAAGCCGCGGCGCGCGACCGCCTGCTGGCGGTGCTGCGCGATGCCGAACCCTCGCGCGTGCACATGGACGTGCTGAGCTACAACGCGGTCGAGCTGACGCGCGCGCTTAGCTCGCCCAAGACGCCGCAGCGCCAGCAGCTGCTGGAAGCCTATGACGCGAGCCTCACCGGCCTGTCGAACGATGCGACGCTGTCGCGCGCCGACCGGCTGACTGCCCTGTATGCCCGCGCGCAGCTGGCCCACATCGACGCACCCAAAGACGCCAAGCCCACCGTGCCGCAGGCTTTGCTGGCCGACGTGCGCGAGCATGTGGCCCGCGCCGACCGCGAGACGACCGACGGTTACGAGCGCCAATCGGTGATCACCACCGCGGCCGACCTGTTGGAAGAAGCTGGCGTGCCCGATGAGTCTGACGCCCTGCTGAAGGCCAACCTGACCAAGAGCCACTCGCCTTACTACCTGATGCTGGGCTTGGCCGGCAACGCGAAGAAGCGTGGCGACAAGACCGAGGCGCTGCGCTGGTACGAAGAGGCCTTCAACCGCAGCGAAGGCCCCGCTACCCGGCTGCAGTGGGGCGCGACGTATGTGAACGCGCTGGTCGAGCTGGCGCCGCAAGACGAGCCACGCATCGAGAAAGCTGCGCAGCAGGTGTTCACCGAAGCCGCGGCGCAGCCCAACGCGTTCTACGAACGCAGCGCCCGTGCATTGAAGCGCGTGGGCGACAAGCTGGTGGCCTGGCAGAAGGCGCCCGAACACCGCGACGTGGTGAAGCGCCTGCAGGGGCAGCTCGACGGCGTGTGCGGTTCGCTGCCCGAGGCAGATGGCCAGCGCAGTACCTGCGAAGGCCTGCTCAAACCAGCGGCTCGTCCGGCGGGATAGGGCCTTTCATCTTCAGGCGCGCTTCGAACAGCGCGTAGAGCAGCGAGGCCTGGGCCAGCGGCATCAGGTAGTGCACGGCGCGAAACACCAACAGCGCGGCCAGCAGTTCGGTCTGCGCAATCTGCGGCGACAGCAGCGTGACGAACACCGCCTCGGTCACGCCCAGCCCGGCCGGCACATGGGTGATGACGCCTGCCACCGCCGACACCAGCAGCACGGTCAGCACGGTCGGGTAGTCGGCCCGGTGCAGCAGCAGCACGTGGATCACCGCGGCGATCAGCATCCAGGTGATGCACGAGGCCACCAGCTGCAGCAGCGCGAGCCGGAACGACGGCAGCAGCAGCTCGTGGCCGCGTACCGTCCAGCTGCGCTGCTTCGACAGGCCGCACAGCGCCACGTAGGTGGTGCACAGCAGCAGCATCGCCGCACCCAAGACGCTCAGCGCGGTGGCGCCCATCTCCCACTCCGGCGGCAGGGCCAGCGGCTGCATCAGGCACACCACGCCGGCCAGGGCCATGTAGCCGAGCCAGTTGGTGAGCATGGTGAAACCGAAGACGCGCGAGATCACGCCCGGCGGCAGGCCCATCTGCGAATAGAGGCGAAAGCGGAAGCCCAGGCCGCCGACGATGGCGCCCAGGTTGAGGTTGAAGGCGTAGCTGATGAAGGTGGCGGCCAGCACCTTGAACGTGCCCAGCGTGTGGCCGGTGTAGTGCCGGCTCAGCAGCTCGAAGCTGCAGTACATCGCGTAGCTCGCCATCGCGAAGCCGGCCGCGGCGAGCAGCACCTGCGGCGGGTAGGCGCGGATCGACACCATCACCTCGGCCCAGTCGACCGAGCGTGCCTGCGCGACCAGCAGCCACACCACCAACCCGAAGAAGACCAGCGTCGCCGCGCGCTTGGCCAGCGGCCACCAGCTGCTGCGCGTGAAGGCCGGGCCGTGCGGGCGCGCGGGTGGCGGTGCGGTGGTGACGATGTCAGTGGCCATGGTCGAAGGCCTGTTCGTTGCCGGCCGGGTCGCCCTGTGTGCGCAGGTCGGTTTCTTCGCTGCCGCGCGTCACGACCCGGGGTGCATGGGCGGGCAGCCAGCCGGCCCAGGCCGGAAAGCGGCGCAGGAAGTGGAAGACGAAGAAGCTGCGGACCACCAGCCACGGGCCACGGCCGGCCGTCGGCGAGCGGGGCACTTCTTTGCAGCTGCGTTCGATCAGGCCATCGAGCTGCTGGAACAGCTGCTGGTTGAAGCCGCGGTCGCGGATGATCACGTTGGCTTCGAGGTTGAGCGAGAGGCTCAGCGGGTCGAGGTTGCTGGAGCCGACGGTGGCCCATTCGTCGTCCGCCAGCGCCACCTTGGCGTGCAGCGGGCGCCTGCAATATTCGTAGATCTTCACGCCGGCGGCCTGCAGGTGGTCGTAGAGCAGATTGGCTGCGGTCTTGACGATCGCCATGTCGGGCTCGCCCTGCAGGATCAGCCTCACGTCGACACCGCGCCGTGCCGCGCGGCGCAGCTCGCGCAGCAGCCGGTAGCCGGGGAAGAAGTACGCATTGGCGATCAGCACCCGCTTGCGCGCCGCGCGAATGGCGACGCGGTAGTGGTGCTCGATGTCGTCGCGATGGGCGTTGTTGTCGCGCGTGACGAAGATCGCCTGCGCCTCGCCTGCAGCCGGCAGGTCATCGATGGGTTCGCTGCGCTCGTCTCGCTGGAACCAGCGGCGCGGGCCGGCCGGTGCGTTGTTGGCAGCGCGCGCGAAGCGGTGGATGCCGGTGACCAGCGGGCCGCGCACTTCGACCGCGTAGTCCTGCTTGGCGGCGGGGCCGAAGTCAGCGAGGTGGTCGGCCGAGTAGTTGATGCCGCCGACGAACGCGAGCCGCGCATCGACGACGACGATCTTGCGGTGCATGCGCCGGAACACGTTGGTGCGCACGCCCAGCCACGGCGGCCGCGGGTCGAACACGCGCAGCCGCACACCCGCTCGCGTGAGCGCGTTGACGAAGTCGGGCGACAGGTCGGGCGAGCCGAAGCCGTCGACCAGCATGTCGATCCGCACACCGCGTTTCGCCGCGGCGAGCAGCACGTCGTGCAGGGTCTTGCCGACCTTGTCTTCGAACAGGATGAAGGTTTCAAGCAGCACCTCGCGCTCGGCGTGGGCGATGGCGTCGAACACGGCGGGGAAGAATTCCTCGCCGTTTTCGAGCAGCCTGAAGTGGTTGCCTGGCGTCCAGCGGGTCGTCGTGCTCATACGCTGATCTCCGCGGCCAGGGGCGCGTGGTCCGACAGGTGCGACCACGGCCGGCGCGGCAGCACCATGGGCGCGTGCACCTTGGCGCTGCGCACGTAGATGCGGTCGAGCGCGAGCATCGGGAAGCGGGCGGGGAAGGTCTTGGCGGCCACGCCATGAGCGTGCACGAACACCTCGCGCAGGCCGGCGCATTTTTCCAGCACGCGGTGCGCGCGGCGCCGCCAGTCGTTGAAGTCGCCGGCGATCAGCAGCGGCGCATTTGGCGGCACCTTGTGGTCGACCAGGTGGCACAGCAGCTCGAGCTGCTTCTTGCGGTGCGCCTCGGCCAGACCCAGGTGCACGCAGATGGCGTGCACTTCCACGTCCGGGCCGGGCACGCGCAGCACGCAATGCAACAGGCCGCGGCGCTCGGGGCCCTTGATCGAGACGTCGTGGTTCTCGTAGTGCTGAATCGGGAACTTGGACAGCACCGCATTCCCATGGTGCCCGCTCGGGTAGACGGCGTTGCGGCCGTAGGCGAACTCGGGCCAGATGCTGTCGGCCAGGAACTCGTAGTGCGGCGCTTCGGGCCAGTTGACGTAGCGGCTCGGGTGCTTCTCGTGCGAGCCCTGCACCTCTTGAAGGAAGACCACGTCGGCGCCCACGCTGCGCACCGCATCGCGCAGCTCATGCAGGATGAACTTGCGGTTGAAGAAGGTGAAGCCCTTGTGGGTGTTCACCGTCAGCACCTTGAACGAGAAATGGGGATTCGAGGGCATGGGCAGGGCCGCGTGGGCAACCCTGCGTTTCTACCGGCGACGGGGCCGGCAGCCTGTAGGAAAAGGCCGCCGCGGTGCGCAGGCGTGCCGCGCAATCGGCCCCGAATGCGCCTCAGCGAGGAGCCGCGTCGTCCTTGGGGTTGAGCTGGACCTCGTAGCGCAGCCCACGCGGCGCGTCGGAGAACTGGAGCAGGTTGCCCATCCAGCGGTAGGGCGATGCGAACTCGGCGACCTGCATGCTGCCGTGCATCGTCACCCCGACCAGCTGGCTCTCGCCGAACGCGAGGTGGTAGACGATGTCGTCGACACGGATGCGCAGCTCGCCGTCGGCCATCATCTGGGCCTGCGCCGGGCCGCAACTTGCTGGCTTGGCCGACACGCTGACGCAGAGCCGGGCGTCGTAGTCCCCGGTCTGCGGTGCGCTGGTGGCGGAGGCCGCGACCAGCAGGGGCGCGAGGATGGCCCAGCCCATCAGCGTGCCGCCGGCGAAGTTGCGCGTCGACTCATTTCAGCAGGCCTTCGGCCTTCATCGCGGCTTGCACCGCCGGCCGTGCGGCCACGCGCGCCATGTAGGCCACCAGGTTGGGCAGCGCGCTGAAGTCCACGCCCACGTGGCCTGACCAGTTGGTCACGGTGAAGAGGTAGGCGTCGGCCACGGTGAAGTCGTCGCCCATCAGGTACTGCTTGCCGGCGAGCTGGTCGTTCACGTAGCTGAAGCGGCTGGCGAGGCGGGCCTTGTAGGTGGTCTTGGTTTCTTCGGGTGTGCCGGGTGTGAAGAGCGGTGTGAAGGCCTTGTGGATCTCGGAGGTGATGAAGTTGAGCCACTCCTGCAGGCGGTAGCGCGCCATGGTGCCGGCGGCCGGCGCCAGCTTGCTGGCCGGCACGAGGTCGGCGATGTACTGCACGATCGCCGGCCCTTCGCTCAGGCGCTCGCCGTTGTCGAGCTCCAGCAGCGGCACATAGCCCTTGGGGTTGATGCCGTAGTAGTCGGTTCCGTCTTGCAGCTTGTGCGTCTTGGTGCTGGTGATCACCGGCTCGAAGGGCAGGCCGGCTTCGGAGAGAACGATGTGGGGCGACAGCGAGCACGCGCCGGGGCTGTAGTAGAGCTTCATGGTGAGCCTTGGTCGTTGGAATGGGGGCGCTCATTACACCGCGTTCGCTTCTTTTGTGCCGACGCGGCGCGTGCAAGCGGTTTGAGCACGCCATGCAAAAACTCAGTGCCTGCGGCACGATCGTGCGGCGTAGAGTGAACGCCATGAACACAAGCACCACTCCCACCACAGCCCTGGTCACGTCGCGCCGCGTCGAGCGGCAGGTGCGCGGCCAGCCCACTTCCGACGGCGATGGCGTGAAGCTTACGCGCGTGCTGACGCAGCCGCTGCAGAAACGGCTCGACCCGTTCCTGATGCTCGATGCCTTCGGCAGCGACGCGGCGAGCGACTACATCGGCGGCTTCCCCAGCCACCCGCACCGCGGCTTCGAGACCGTGACCTACATGCTGGCCGGGCGCATGCGCCACCAGGACAGCGTGGGCAACGTCGGCCTGCTGGAGCCCGGCAGCGTGCAGTGGATGACCGCCGGCCGCGGCATCATCCATTCCGAAATGCCCGAGCAGGAAGAAGGCCGCATGGCCGGCTTTCAGCTGTGGGTCAACCTGGCCGCGAAAGACAAGCTCACGGCGCCCGCCTACCGCGACGTGCCGCCGGCCGACGTGCCGGTGTTCACGCTGGAAGACGGCGTGTCGGTGCGCGTGATCGCGGGTAGCAGCCATGGCGTGACGGGCGCGGTGACGCGGCCGACCACCGAGCCGCTGTACCTCGACATCGCCTTGCCGGAAGGCACGGTATTCGAGCAAGCGGTGCCGGCGGGCCACAACGCGTTCATCTATGTGTACGGCGGTGCCGTGGAGGTCGAAGGCACGCGTGTGGACAGCGAGCGCATGGCCATCCTCACCAACGACGCAGCGGCCGATGGCGTGCGCATCCGCGCGCTGGACGGCGCGGCCAAGGTGCTGCTGATCGCAGGGCAGCCGCTGAACGAGCCGATCGCGCAGTACGGGCCGTTCGTGATGAACACGGCGCAGGAGATCCACCAGGCCATGGCAGACTTCCAGCGCGGCGTGCTGGCCGCCTGAAGCAACCTGGAAAAGAGAGGCGCCATGACCGAAGTGACGGGGATCGACCACATCTACATCACCGTGTCGGACATGGCGCGCTCGCAGGCCTTCTACGACAAGGTGATGGCGGTGCTCGGGTTTCGCACCAGCCAGTTCGAGATCAACGGCGACCCGCACGTGCAGTACTACAACCGGCACTTCGGCTATGTGCTGCGGCCGGCGCATGCGCTGCGTGCGCACGACCCGTATTCGCCCGGCCTGCACCACCTGTGTTTGCGCGTCGATTCGGTCGATGACGTGGTGGCGGTGGCGCAGGCCCTGCGCACCGCCGGTGTCGACGCGAGCGAGGCGCACCTGCACCCCGGCTATGCGCCCGACTACTGGGCCACCTTCTTCACCGACCCCGATGGCGTGCGGCTGGAGGTCACCAACTACCGGCAAGAGCGGCGCGAGCGGCATGACCGTTGGGATGAGTTGAAGGGCTAAGCTCCGGCCTTTGTTGCCTGGAGCGCGCATGCCCCGCCAAGTTCTCGACGAGTCTTCTCTGCACCCGGCCATCCGCGACAAGGTGGCCAACCTGAATGCCGACATCGTGCACAACGTGCAGGCGGCAGCGGCCTCGAACCCGGTGCTGGTGGTGGGCATGGCGTTCAACGCGCCGGGCCGCGCCGCACGCAAGGCGCTCGCCGCTGCGGGCGTGCCCTTTCACTACCTGGAGTTCGGCAGCTACCTGAGCCAATGGCGCCGCCGCAATGCGCTGAAGATGTGGACCGGCTGGCCGACCTTTCCGATGATCTTCGTCAAGGGCCAGCTGATCGGCGGCGAGAGCGACCTGCGCAAGCTGATCGAGAGTGGCGAACTGAAGCGCTTGCTGGGGCAGTGAAACCCATGGCGTGGCGACGGTGGTGTGCGGTGCTGGCTGGTGCGGCCGGCATGCTGCTCGGTGTGCAGGCATCGGCGGCGGAACCGGCAGAGCCTTGCCGCGTCCCCGGCATCCGCCATGAAGTGCTGTGCGGCGAGGTGCAGCGTGCGCTGGACCCAGCACGTCCCGATGGCGTGAAGATCGCCGTGCACTACGTCGTCATGCCCGCGCTCGCGCGGCGCAAGCTGCCCGACCCGGTGTTCCTGATTGCCGGCGGCCCGGGCCAGAGCGCCACGGCGCTGGCGGCCAATGTGATGCCGCTCTTCTCGCGCCTGAGCAACCGGCGCGACATCGTGTTCGTCGACCAGCGCGGCACCGGCCGCTCGGCGCCGCTGGTGTGCGACGACCCGCGGCGCCATCACCTGGCCGACCAGTCCGACCCCGAGCGCCAGCTCGCGCTGCTGCGCGAATGCCGCGAGCAGCTGCAGAAGTTACCCCATGGCGACCTGCGCTTCTTCACCACACCGCTTGCGATGCAAGACCTGGATGCCGTGCGCCAGCAGCTCGGCGCCGAGCGCATCAACCTCGTCGGCGCTTCGTACGGGACACGCGCCGAGTTGGATTACCTGCGGCAGTTTCCCCAGGCGGTGCGGCGCATGGTGCTCGACGGCGTGGCGCCGCCCGACATGGTGCTGCCGGCGAGTTTCTCGACCGACGGGCAAGCGGCCTTCGACGCCATGCTGCTCGCGTGCGAACGCGATGCCGATTGCGCTCGCGCCTACCCTCAGTTGCGCAGCGAATGGGCGGCCTGGCTGCAGCGTCTGCCGCAAAGCGCGACGGTGCAGCACCCGCTCAGCGGCGAGCCTGAAAGCTTCATGCTGACGCGCGACATGGTGGTGGCCGCAGTGCGTGGCCCGCTGTATTCGCCCCTGTTGGCGCAGGCGCTGCCCGAGGCGATCCATCAAGCGGCGAGCGGTCGCGTGCAGGCCTTGCTGACGCTGGGCAGCGGCCTGTCGGCCCGCAAGAACATGGCGTTGGCGATGGGCATGCATTTCTCGGTGGTGTGCGCCGAAGACGTGCCGCGCCTCGCGCAGAGCACAGATGCGCCGGGCGCCGACTTCGGCTCCGAAAGCGCGCGCCTGTACCAGCGCATCTGTGCCGACTGGCCGCGCGGCGACCTGCCGCCGGCGTTCTACACGCTGCCGAAGAGCCCGGCCCCGGTGCTGCTGCTGAGCGGCGGCATCGACCCCGCCACACCGCCGCGCCACGGCGCGCGCGTGGCGCAGGCGCTGGGGCCGCTGGCGCGCCACGTGGTGGTGCCGCAAGCCGGCCATGGCGTGATGAGCCTGGGCTGCATGCCCGAGGTGATGCAGCGTTTCATCGACGCGGTCGACGATGCGGCGGCGCTGGCGGTGGACGTGGGCT
>Ga0307514_10003198_pt1 | contig 15992 bp, 17 predicted proteins | sample 16_EM_MG_FD_203088 | JGI IMG/M metagenome (GOLD analysis project Ga0307514, IMG submission 203088) | Populus trichocarpa ectomycorrhiza microbial communities from riparian zone in the Pacific Northwest, United States - 16_EM | ecosystem: Host-associated > Plants > Roots > Unclassified | place...
GTCTAGATCGTTTCCAGCAAGTTGAGAGCCAGCCCACCCAGATTGCGTCTAGCCAGCTCGGATTGCTGACCAATAGCTGTTGTGAGAGCCACACTCAAGCAAAGCGCCACAGTTCACTAATCATGACCGAAAAAGACCATCTGCCAACCAATGAGCATTCTGTAATTTGCCACAGTAAGATGGTACGTACCACCATCAACCAATGAGAATGCTTCGAGCCGACAAACCATGTGTATATATTATAAGATAAACAGAAGATCCTCGTCAACCATTCGGAGTCCCTCAAGTTTGAGCATCCAAGGAGAACCGCAAGCATCACCGCAAAGTCGGATCCAAAATCGTTTTTTGTTGCGGTTGATGGTTGTCAGATAGCTAGGCCGGGGCAGATCCCAGTGATTAGAAACTCAAAGTCAGTATATCCCACGTTAGGGTCGTCTTTGGTCCAAAATCGAGATTGTACCTAAGTCGAGATTCGCAGAGAAAAGGCTGCTGATCTTGCTGATACTCTGTCACCTCGCGAAATTTAATTGGTGTTCTCGACTTAGGACAAATTTCGAGTTGGGAACAAAGACTCTAATGGAGCTCCAACATTGTAGAGAAGAGTTGTACTAGAGTAGGTTATTTGGTCGCAAGCTCGAGCTTGGGCGAGGTTAGGTTTGAGTTCATGCCAATAAAGCAGCGGGATGGCGTGGACGGCTCTGCGAGAAATTCAACTCAACTTCTCCTGTCTACATACCGACTTCTGCCGAACAACTCACAGCGGCCATATCTCCGCTCATACCGCATCTTCACCGTCCTTAGCCACGACCTCCTCTCTCTGCACTACTCGTGCCGAATCCCGTCATCAGCTCCAGCTAGTTCCATCCAGTAACCAGTGATGACTCCTCCGTTGCCTTATCATCCTCTCCCAACGTGCGCAACTGGCTCTCAACACATAACCTCACAGAGGAACGCACCGCTCTCACTGGGAACGCTCTCTCCATTCGTCAAGACTGAGTTCATCGCTCTTCCACCCGGCGCCTCTACCCCTTAATCAAGTCCAGGGGTGACCACCGCACTTGCTTGTGGTATCAATACTACCACGTACTTAGCATGAATCCGCGCCCTCGTCAACGGCACCCACAATATTTGCGCGTACGGTGCGATGCCTTGTCGTTTCCAGGCGGTTAGAGGGCGGATATACTCACCTCTCTCCGTCGTAACACGATCGCGTCAATTACAGGCCTAACACCCAATCTCACATCTTTGCAACACGAACATGATGGACTACCGGGTCCAGCTGAGAATATCGAGCGCTATTGCCCTGGCGGCTACCATCCGTTCTACATTAGGGACCGCCTGAACGAAGGGTGCTACCAGATCCTCAACAAGCTCGGCTTCAGCTTCGGCTCCTTCTCCACCATCTGGTTGGCGTGAGACCTTGTGAAGGAGCAGAACGTAACCCTCAAAGTCATCGAAGCCAAAGGCTCGCCGAAAACAAGCGCGAGTTGCAGATCCTGCAGCACTTCCAGAAATCTCAGCTACAAGCGCGTCGCGAATCTGTTGGACTCATTTTATGTCAATGGCCCAAATGGCTGCCATCTGTATATCGTCCTTGATATTCTCGATCTTAGGACTTAAGATGTTGTGCACTAAGAAGTGACCAATGCCCAGGAAGTTGGCGAGAAAGTCTCAGACAGTTATTGGAGGCAATAGAGTTTTTGAACCAAGTGTGTTGCTCATGGCGACATACACTGGAAACATCCTCTTCTGTGTTTTAAACTCCAACTACCCATTGCCATTATCGACCGATTCTACGAACCAGTCATTGGCGCAGTGTCACGCAAAGATGGCCAACCTCTGGAGAAAGGGTGCCAACCCACCTCGTCTGCCCGATGCGGTACCACTCGGAAATTATACAGGGCCTCGATCTTAGCAATATCAATTAGCCGGCTTTGGGGAGCCATTCTTAATCTCCTACCTACCGATAGATATAAACATACCTTACTCCACCCGCCGGAGCTCGTTTTCCAGAACCCTCTCGGTAAAAGACGCTGAATATCTAGATCCTCGGCTGCACGATTTTCGAATTCGTAACCACCATATCCATCTTCTACATAGACAACGACCACAAATTGGACCCGCAGTTTGAGAAGGTGCTTAGAAACACCCCCAACTAGATCCGGACGCGATTACGAATGGCGTGTTCAAGGAACTACCGAATGATAAGGATGCTGGAACATACACACTTGAAGGTTTTATGACAATATTGGGGATGGACATGACAGATGAAGAGAAGGAGATGTTGGAGAGGATGTTGAGTGAAAAGGCCAGAAGAGACGGCCGAGGTGGGACGGTTGTTGGAGGAAACGTGGTTCAATTGTGAGGAGTAGAGGAGTTTGGGGTTCGGCTGTTGCGGGTGCATTAATATACCTTCACATTAGATAACCCTTGCAAGCACGTAATCTCTCTATTTCTCAGCCAGTGTAACTTGCTGCTGGTGGTGGTGGTACAGTTGTGAGACATACATCAATATGACACTCGGCGTACATGATAGGTCACTATTTGTGCATCATCTACCGTTTTCTAGAAGGACAACTATCAGATTGCGGCACTGGCAAGGGAGAACGGGCGTCGAATCGTGACTTCACTGTACACAACTCTCCACGAGTCCCGTACATACAACGTACAACTCACAACGAACCGTACGTGATGATGCACCCCTTGTTTTTCGTCTTTACCAGTAGCAAGCGTGCTGATATCGGAGTGGATCCAGATAGTTCCTTGATAGAGTGCATTTAGCCGGCGCTCAATCGCTGTTTTCTCATACATTGTGAGAGCCCTACGACTAAGGCTGAGATTTTGGTACAGTAGGGTGTGAAGGATGCCAATACCACCAATGCGCAAAGAAACCCCAACATTGTGTGGTTCTTGTGGGAGTACGGCTGTTATTACCATGGGGAATCATTTGGGAATATAATTTAGCCCGCAATTTTGGGTGTACGAATCGACGGGATGGTGAAAGGAAGGTGAGTGATGTGGTGTGCATGAAGTGACGATAGAATGCGAATCGGGATAGGAAAGAAGCTCACATCAATACCAACGGGGAAAACAAACCACCATAACTTCTTTGCCATCGAGTTTTGGCTCCTTTATCCCTCCATTCCACTCTTCCATCTCGGCACTCTGTTTGTCGACGCATCCATCTCGGCACCTGCATTCAATTCATCTCGGCTCTACATTCAGACCGTGTATAATGTTTTGCAAGGCATTTTCTATCACTACTCTCTGCCTTTTTATTCTTCAAGTCTCTTTTGGCGAGGCTGTCGCGAAGTCGAATGGCCTTCAGCTGGCTACTGCCTATCGTCCTGGACAGGATTCGTACGGTAGAAATACTGCCTACCATTCGCAGGGCCAATTCTCTCGCAGCAAGGCAGTTATGGACTCGACTCAGTCTGGGCAAAGCTGTGTGACTACTAGTAGTGCCTACTATTCGCAGGGACTAGTCTCTCTCGGTAACGAGGCCACAAATTCGACTGCACTCCAGCCTGAAAAAGATGGTGTGACTTCTACCTACTATCCGCAGGGACAATTCTCTCTTGGCATGATAGTCACGAACTTGAATGTCCTCCAGTCTGGACAAGACGATGTGGCTACTGGCTACCATCCTCAAGGTCAATTCTCTCTGAGGAAAGCGGTTATGACCTCGGCTGCTCTCCAGCCTGGACAAGATGGTGTGACTTCCGCCTACTATGCGCAGGGACAATTCTCTCTTGGCAAGGTGGTCATGAACTCGAATGCCCTCCAGTTTGGACAAGACGATGTGACTACTGCATATCATCCGCAGGAACAATTCTCTCTTGGCAAGACGGTTATGCACTCGGCTACCCTCCAGTCTGGACAAGGTGTGTACGGTGTGAATACTGCCTACCATCCGCAGCACTATCAGCACCTTGTCTCGATCACGTTCTACCACTATCATCATGATCCATCGTTCACGATTTCCACAACCTCCACCTATCGCCACCCTTCGTTCACGGTTTCTTTTCATCACGACCTCTCTTTCACAGCATCTGCGTCTGCTTCGATACCCTTGACATCACCCACCACCTCCACAATCTTTCTATCTGGATCACCCACTCCTTCTACACTTGCAGGACCTGGATCCCATGGACTCTCAAAGAATGTGCAGATTGGCCTCGGCATTGGGGTGACGTTTACTTTTGTTTTCCTCTCAGCGATTGGAATCAACCTCTGTGCCTACTACCAAAACCGGGCTGTATTCCGTCGTTTCCGCCAGATCCACGGAGGAAAAGATTTTAACACTACTCTCCGCCGAAATGTCCATGGCCTGCTGGAGTATTGTACTCCACCTGTGCGCCGGCGATGCGACCTGGATCCAGATGTAGAATTACAGGACATGAGCGGGCGGAGGAGGGGAAGGGGGCTAGCGGCTAGGATGGTGATGAGGCGGCCAGGCGGGAGCTGGCCGCCTCATCGTAGTGGGCGGGGGGAGGACGAGGAGGCGTGGGGGGACGGGGGGGCGTGGGAAGTGGGGGAGGATGAGGTGGAGAGTTTGGGGGGTGGGGAGGAGAGGAGGAGTTGGGTGGCGGTGTAGGGGGAGGGTGGCTGGAGGGTGGGTTTTTTAGTGAAAATGCATACCATTATTTCCTTTGACGTAGTTCCGGGTTCTACTTACTGTGCGTGCACTTCTCTAGGGCGAGGTTAGAAGAGGTGAGATGACGTCCTGGTTTAATTTGCTGGCTAAGTCAGTGGGACTGAAGAGTATCAGAAGCGGCGTAGTCGAGCAAGCCAATTACATTCAATTCGCTACGCTAAAGAACCGTACAAACATCTCTGCGCACATCACACCCTAAAATCCAACTCTGAGGCCCAAAAACAACAGAATTTTATCCCCCCCAACACCGTTCCATATTCAGCTCGCCGAAACCGTTTGCTCGATTTCAGACATATCCATCCCCATAGCCTCATGCTTTTGCTTAAGGGCCTGAATGAGTCTTTGGGCCTTCTTTTTCTCCTCCCCAGCTATCTTCAGCTTCTCCTCCAACGCTTCCCTTTCCTGTTGCCGCACCACCTCAGATTCTCTCAACTTTTGTTGGTACCTTTTCCCATCCTCCTGCAACCTTTCCAACTTCTGCTGGTGCATTCTCCGCTCCTCGTTGAATTGCGACGAAAACTTTTCCCGCTCATAGTCCCTGTGCTTATTATACGCCCGCTCCGTCTCCGCCTGCAGGGCCATCTCCCGTGTTGTCACATCCCCTTCACGCTTCTCCACCTTACTCCCACGCACATTTAACTGGCGCTCCGAGCGCTCCAGCTCTCGCCGATCATACTTCAGACCACCGATATCTTTCTCGAATCGGATCCTCCGTATCGAAAGATCGTGTTCGAAAACGTAAAGACGGTCGTGGAAGTCTTCGACATAGCCGAGGAATTCTCCGATGCTGCAGAACTCTGTCCTGCCCTCTCTTCGGGAGTAATTCTGGCCAGTGGTGGCGGATCGGCTTCGCTTCGACGTGGGAGGAGGGGTCGGCAAAGGCTCGTTCGTGGCGTGCCGCTTTCTGTCATTACTTGGTGTTTCTATATGGGTAAGCTCGGCCTTGCTACTCGTGGCGATTGCGGGAGCTCACCTGGCATAGGTATAGGGGAGCTACCGTTGCAGTCATGTACGATATGCTTATGATGTGTGTGGCCAAACCAGTCGATGTAATGTTGCTGAGGGTAGCCAGGGTTTTTGGTCCAGTAGTCTATGAACGCGGCGTATTCATCGGTTGAGATGTTGGTGGATGACATTAGTGAGAGGGTGTTTTGCCAGGACAATGGAATGCTGAATGTTTGCTCTAATATGTAGAAGTGCCGTGATATGGATGGATACGGCGATACGGAGATGGGACTCAGTGATAGACGAAGAAACAGGTAGATTGCGGGGTGTGTGGGGGATAAGGGAATATTAAGGACATCCACTTCCACCGCATTTCTTAGCACCCAAAAATTTGTCTTGCAAATAACAAAGAACAGATGAAAACCCTTTCAATTATGCAATTTCCCGACGCTAGGTGACGAATAACGTCAGTTCCATCTTCACAATGCGTCACTCGTGCGAGCAAACATGCGGGGTTAAACATGGCAGCGAATCATTGCCCAGGTGGCTTACCAGAGCACACGTTTTCTTTGTTGTGGTATCCAGGATATGCGCAGAAGTGCAGTTTGTTGTTTATATCTTGTGTGACTCACGCGTAAGGATGCAAATATTATTTGTGGAGGTCTGTTAGTTGAGCGTGGCTAGATTTGATATGAAGAAGTATTGATACATAACGAGAGCTTCAGGCCCATCTCCCTTGAAGTTATCTCATCCTTACGGACTGCAGCCATTCTCCTGCGCCTCACGATAGAATACAGCAAAGATGCAGCACCAATCCGTGTTTGGTGATTGCTGAGACACGCAACATCATAGAGGGTTCATGGTCATGATATCAAAGAAAATAGAACGAACTAGCCTTTATGCTCTACCTGGCGCCGACAACGTTGTAGGATACCGGATTCTGCTATGTAGAGATCCGCCAGTATTTATGCTGCACTAGACGTAAAGCACTAGATATTGCTGCAGGTGCTGTTCGCACGGGGCTACTGTGTCACACGAAGTTTAGAGCCGGGCCCAGGGCAGCGATTAGCGAGGCGGATCAACCGAAGGGCGCAGGCTCTCCTCGCCCACGGCATTGCAACCGAGATTCACTGGGTCCCGGGACACTCCGGTATCCCCGGGAACGAAGAAGCAGACCGTCAGGCGAACTTAGCCCGAGATGGAAGCGGAAGCACGGTGAGAGAGCGGCCATACACCTCGGCCTCGAATAGAGCTAGACGAATCTCAGAGGGAAGGTCAGCAGCCAAGGCGAAGTGGGAGGCCGACAAGTACAGCAAGCACTTCAGTTACAGACTCAAGGGCAAGGCGGGGACCAAGAGACCAGCAGAAAGTGCTCTGGAAAGCGGTGGGAAAGGTGACAGGCTGGAAAGCAGGCAGATGCCGACACGTGCAGGTCTCTAAGCTATTTTCCATAGAAGAATGCGATCAGGCGGTGGTGGACTTCCTGGCGGCTACTGAAGTCGGGAAGTTCCCGCCCAAATGAATGGCGGTATGGAGCGGGCGCAGAGCTCAGAGCTCAGGTGCGGGGGGCGGCGGCAACGGGTTTATATCTTTATATCTTTCTATCTTTTATCTTTCATTTGTCAGCGGGGATGAAGGGTAGCGGGGGGGGAGCTCCGCCATCTAGCCGGCTCGCCCGGAGGCGGAGGGGGTTATTCAGGTCCTGTCATACTCTAGTAAGAGTGAATACAGTATGATTAAACAACAACAACACGAAGTTTAGAGGAGTGCAGTCGTATTCACTGTCTGATGGATGATGTCTTAGATATTGTACCGACAGATGACGTTGGAACGGTCCTCCCGGGGTGACGTCTTTTGTGAATGAGCCGAGATAAATGACAGATGTGGATAAGTATTGTTTCTCCATAGAGTTTTGGCTGACGACCTAGGCCTTTGACTTCCGTTCTGTAACCTTTCACTCTCCCCTTCTCGTCCGGACCTCAGGCTATAGCACATCAATCACCTCGAGACATTGTTAATGGCCTTGCAGATGGACAACATTCATGACCCTCCGTTGGCTCAAAAGATGTTAACAACCTAACTACAAGGTACTAGTAGCACGTAATTGAACGAATGATTTGTCTGAAATGCCACTTTTCAGCTTGACTAATGACACTCCAACCTCATCTATTGGTACAGTATGAGAGGGAAACGAGATTGATTGGATGAGATGTTCATAGATTAGATAGTGGGGGGATCTTTAAATAGGGTCACGTGTCGAGTTCGGTGGAGAATAGACTTCACCTTTTCTCTCCAGTCATACGAGTACACTGATGCTGGTAGTAGTTTTGTCCATCTTGGAAGCTATAGATTCCCAATGAAGCTACAAGGTGTTTAAAGACCAGCCTTTGTGTGTAATAGACTCAATAGACCTCAAAGCTTGAGGAAGAAAGCATGATATTCAGAGTGAATAGCAAGGGCTCCAAGCTAGTGAAAAATTGACGACGCGATATAGATGGTATAATTGCTGCGTTTGACTTTTAGCGATCTACTAAACTAGGAAATCCCGAGTGATACGAGTGATTGTTGCATACGCTAGTAAATCTGCGTATGCGGTTGTACGCTGACGAGTGAAATGGCCTAGAACACCATCGTGATTAGGTGGTAGTATGTGGCGCAGGTTATGGTGCGCATGATTTCGAAGATGTCTCAGCTCAAGCAGGTCATCTCTTATTGTAAGTTATTGTATATTGTAAAATACTATGGTGCTCCAGGGAGTTTTTCTCCATGATAATATGATAACAGTAACTAATAATCCCTCTCGCGAATAAAGACACAAACATAGAATACATCCCTACCAATTTTCCACCTTCACTTCCAAGTCCCATCTACTCGTCATCATCACCCTCCTCCCACTTCATCTTCCTCCTCAAAAATTTCATCACCTCGACTAGCGCCAAAAGAACCGGCACCTCCACCAACGGCCCCACCGTCGCCGCTAGAGCTTGTTCACTCCCGGCGCCATAACACGCCACAGCGACCGCAATCGCCAACTCAAAGTTATTACTCGCGGCCGTCAAGCTCTGGGTAACTGTCTTTCCATAGCTCCACCTCTTCCTCTTCGCATTCCCGCCATTTCCCAGGAACCTACACGCTGCTACGCTTGCCGCAAAGGTCATAAGGAAATATACGATCAATGGGGGGCACACTCTAAGCACAGACGTGATCTTCCCGACAACATTGCGGGATTGGGAAGCGAAGAGGACTAGAATCGTGAACAGCAGTCCAATCAACGACCATGGGGCGATCCAGCGGATGAAGTTGCGGTTCCATTTGTCGTGATCGCTCTTGAAAAGGCCGAAGAGGATTGTGAACCGGGTGATGACAGCTGCACCCAGTGGGATCCCAAGGAAGACGGCAACGCTTTTCGCAACTATCGAGTAACTGATGTCAATGTCTGTGCTTGAATGCGATACCACGCGGATGAAAAACACCGCCAAGGGGGCGAAGAGAACAATTTGTAGCAAGGAGTTGATTGCAACAAGCATAGCGCAATATTCTCCGTCGCCTTTTGCCAAGTCAGTCCAAATCAACACCTGATAAGATTAGCATAAGTGGTTGTTCAGTGGAGGTGATGAACCATCGCGATACACCTGGCGACACCAACGAGGATGAGGCCTTCACGGAGTTCCGGTCGGTCTGGGAGGAATGCCCATGAGAGTCCCAGCATGAGCAGCGGTGCCACGATCCAGTTGGCAATAACGGAGAAGAGGACCTGAAGCCAGAGTTCGCGGAGCCGGACAAGGGCAGGTAGTGCCTCGTAGCGGACTTTTAATAGGATGGGGTACATCATAATGAGGAGGCCGATGGCTATTTCATTAGAATTAGCTTTCCCGACTACCTTGCAGATAAGAAAAGACACGAGGATGACGAAGGAAGGAACTACTTGATTATAGGGAGTGATGCGCATACCTATTGGGACTGAGACGCCGACAAACTGTCCGCGCTGTAACGCAGGACCAGTCTCGGGAACAAAGTAGCCTAAAATTATCCCGAGGGCCATTGCAAGGAAAATCCAAATCGCCAGGAAGCGGTCGAGGAATCCGAGTTGTTTGAAAGTGGAAGCTTCTGTTGCCGGGCCTGCTTGCGGAATAATTATAAGAAACCGTCTGGATATAACAAAACCTGGGACTTACATTGCATCCCACACTCATTTCCATTCTCGAGAGTCTTCTCTCTCGTATTCTGTGAAGGCGTCATTGTTTTTGAGTTGTGAAGGAGGTAGAGGGAAGCTGGGTGCGGTGTTGATTATCGATATTTATCTCTTTTAAGCATTTTTAGTTGCCACTAGACTGTGATGTCGCTCCCTACATCTGATTGGCTGCTGCTTACAAGAAAAACATACCAAGGATCGGAACCCTATACCACAACTCCCCACCTTGCGGGGAGCTTGCGTGATTATCCTAGACTAAATCATGACTATTTATAAGCTGCCTTCTCTCCAAACATTTTATCGACATCTCCGCCTTCTTCCTTCATCTGCACGCTTCTCTCTTCACCAGTCAAAAATTATGGCCTCCGAACAACAGCCTTGGCATGCCGCCTTCCCCAAGCCCACTTCTCCTGCTTTCATTTCCCGTGAGGATACTCTCGCTCTCTTCTCCACCAAAACTCCAGGGAAGGACTTCATCCTCATTGATGTGCGCCGGACCGACTTTGAGGTCTTCTCCCTATTCCTATTTTGAAGGTACCGAGCTAATCGGGAAAATAGGGAGGAACTATCAAACACTCCATCAACCTTCCCGCACACTCTCTTTACACCACCAGAGAGGCGGTCTATGACCTGATCCATGCCGCAGGCACTGAGATTGTGATTTCTTACTGCGGTCCGTATGAGTTAGAGTATTTGGCTGGTGGGGATTTGCTAATAAACTTTGATAGGCTCGTCGGCCGGCAGAGGACCCAGGGTGGCGGGGTGGCTGCAGGATATTATTGATGAAAAGGGCGATAAGAGCGTGAAAAGTGTTGTGCTTGAGGGAGGGATTAAGGGCTGGGTTAAGGCTGGGGAGGAGTATAGAGCGCTTGTTGTCGGGTATAACGCAGAGGTGTGGGAGGGGGCTGGAGAAGGATGTTGATTGAGTTCGGGCACGAAATTTGCTTTGAAATGTGCGTAGGTAGTTAGGTGATAAGGAATCTACCGATTTTCTTGAGAGAAGTTGAAAGGACATTGGAAGAGTGATCTTGAAGGGGAGAGATAAGATGGGATTGATTAGATCGTGAGATGAGATTAAAGTTGGAGCTAGCCTGTTAAGCGTCCCTACATCGTGAACTTTAAATAGAGATCGATCTCGAGTTGCATCAATATATTCATCAAGAGTCTACAACAGAGCTTGAGTAGTTACACAAGTAGGGTGGAGTGGCAATATTCTTAATACCCTTCGAAACCGTCTATTTGTTTTCTTGTTGGAAATTTTGCTCAACCCCGCGCGCAAGTCCGGTAACAGACCGGCCTATATGTTCTCATTGTATGTGTATAGAGGACCGGTAGATACTAAGTAGCAAAAGGTCGTATCGCTTCTAGACTTTGCTCACTGTACCCGCTACTCATTTCCAACATTTCTCAATTATGGTTTAGACATGCTCTGTGCCCATGAAGGTTAGTAGAGTTTGGTTGAGCGAGCTTGAATAGCACTGGCAGTCTCAATTAGAATTGGAGGAGCTTATTACCGTTACAAGCCCGCGTATAAAAGCCCGCGACTCTGCCCAGTTTCCCGCCAACCATCTAAATCATGGCCCTACAATCGTTCCCAGCCGAGCTCCTGCTCATGGTAGCCGAAAACCTCGACTCCCCAGAGGATCTCAATTCCCTTTCCCGCACAAGCCGATTCTTCCACCATACATTGAATCCCATCCTCTACAAACCGGAGACTTTCCAGCAAAAACCACTGCCATGTTTGGGATACGACTACGCAAACTGCCACCACTTTGGCGTCATGGACAAAGATAACTGGATATTCTTGCCTACCAAACGGCGCTGCAAACCTGCTGAGGGCTGGGGCAAATTTACCAAAATCCCAGTTATTTTCCTTAAACCGCTGCGCTGTTTCGATGCTTTGCAGTGCTTGGACACTGCCTTCGATTGGGCGATTAAGAACGATCGGCCAGCCACAGTTGCTCGTTTGTTGACCAATGGCGCGAGTGTGGAAACGAGGTTGCTTGGAACAGGGGCGGCCAAGTGGTATGTAGAAGAATTGTCCAATCCGACACCATTGATCTCAGCGGTTAGCCTCGGGAAAACAACCATGGTGAAAGCGTTACTTGAGATGGGTGCGAATGTCAACGCAAAGGTTGAAGAAGGGGCAACTGCTCTACATGCAGCCGTGATGGAATATGGTTCTGGCGAGATATTGGAGGAATCGGCCGCTTTGGTTCGCCTCCTTCTGGACGCTGGTGCGGAAGTCGACTCCTTCGCCGGTAGTTTCAGAGGGACCCCACTAGCAGTAGCTTCATACGTGGGAAACATCCCAGCAATGCATTTACTCCTCGCACACTGTGCAAAGACTGAATCCAATGGCAGGTGGGGAACGATTCTTGATGGAGCGGTGCGGAGGAATCAATGAGAGGCTGTGTGCTTGCTTCTAGAGAGCGGCGCACTGGTTGAGAGGGAGGATGATGACTGCGGTGGCCAACTTCATCGAGCAATCGATGCGAATTGCTCTGTGAACATCTTTAGGACGCTGGTGGGATATGGATCCGATGTGAGCCGAGTTGTGACAAAAACTGCGCTCAGAGATGTGGGGGGCACTCCGCTGGATGTTTTCCTAGCGATTCCGACTACCTTGCCCCGCACCCCGAAGGAGATTTGGGAGATTTGCAAGTTGCTATCGCCTGTGGATAAGGGGTCTGTTTGCCCTCGGTGCGCTGTATCACAGTGCCAGAAGGTAGTCAGACCCAGCCCACAGATCACGGCCAGTAGCATTGTCGCATTCGACCCGCCAACCAGTCATTCCCAGATACGGACCTCTCCTTAGAAAACCATGCCTCACTGGTATCAGAAGGCTCACTGGTATCAGAAGGAGCAGCGTACAAGGAGGCAAGGAATTCTAGATGCTCAGAAGCAGCGTCAGAAAGCGAGGTACCAAGAGAGCAGGGGAGTAACCAAGTGCAGGAAGCTCAGGACTGAGGTCTGAGTTGGAATCGGTTAGCATGTAGCCAAGGAGGATAATTACCCCTTCGCAGAAGTGTTATTATTTTGTTAAGTTCAATTTTCTTTATCCATGCGCGCCGATGCAGAATCTTTAGCTTTGCACCGTCTCCCAAGATTACAGAATTCCTCGGTTTGGCTCATAGTTTAAGTGGTTATTTTCATGCATTCTCCGAGTATCATTTCCTATGGCTGTGAGTATGAATTAAAATATGACAGGGCCTACCTTATGGGAAACCCGTAACTTTTTGTGATGGCCATGTGAGGGTGACGCCGCCATATAGCACACATGCTCAATACTAGGATTGTGAACTTCATACAGGCCCGGACGAGACAAGCATTGGGGTGGTTTCCTACCGTGAAGAGGCTAACACATCAGCTGTGGTAGCATGTAGATGAGCTCATGACTTGGGCTGTGCTGCGATTGAACTTGTGATGGTGGCAGCTTTTTAAATTAGCATGTGCTTACTATTGCACTTGTTGATATTACACATATTAACGATTAGTGATCAAGATCTCACGATTTTTTTAGCATGGTGTTGAGGTCTCCGCTGAGCAGTACCACTACACTTGTGAGAGATATTATCTTGGGGATATCATATCTCCGACTCAGTTTTCTATAAACACTATTTTGCACACCTCCCCGGGATTCGGAGTGGTTGTCGTCCGTATCCGGCCATACCAGTAGGATTCCAGTAGTCTCTAGGTACGTGCGATCGTGATGTCGTGCTCCAGTGCATATCCAGATGGTGATAGTGATGTTGATGGTTTGATTTAGGAAAGTTGCAGCGGGCGGCAGCCACCGATCATGTGTACCCACTAAGGATTTGGAGTAGGTATTGCTTAGGTATCATTGTAAAAAAGCACAGTTGAAAATCCGTATTCGGTGTGTATTGACGCACCGCCGGAGCCGAATTTGACTTGAATTTGGTGTATGCTTCGTACCGGTCTTGTGGAGGAACGGTCTCGGAACGTGTATTTTGGGTATTTTGGGTATTTAGGTTCTGGCAGTGTGTTTTCAGCCCTTAGTTTTTCACTACGGTAGTTAAGTAGTTTAGTGTGCACCAAGCTACTATATGCCCACTCCGTCGCCACTCCCGCTCCCGCTCCCGCTCCCGATCTTGCCACAAGCTGCGACATACATGTGATGGCTACAAGCCGGTTATCTATACAAAGAAATTACCTCATAGGATCTTGTTAACCTACACTGTTATCGAACTGGACTTGTGTATGATAAGTCCATTGCGCACTTTGATGATAATCATATCGCGGTGATGCTAATGTGAATTGCATGTGATCATCACAGATTTCTATGGATTTCCAATAAAGTATTAAATGCCTGCGGTCATTCGAACAAGTCAGGCTGGATGTAGAGTACGCAATTTACAATACAACGACTGGACATTTTCTCTCATGATAAAGCCAAGAAATCCATGTAGTCTAGTGTCGTAATCATAATATAATCGGATGGATATTACATTTTCGTGGGCTCGTAGCATTGCAATGTAGAGGAATCAATAAGCCCTTCATTGGTTTCTTGCTAGATCACGCAATAACTGAAACAGGCCCGCCTCCTATCATTCGAGCATAGCGAAAACGTACAAACGACCTCCTAGTAATTACAGTACTTAAGTACCTACTAGGCAGAAGCAAACGCAATAGGACTCCAAGAAAAATTAAATTAACGGAAAACTCAACTCCATAAAGCGTTCAAGAAATGAAAATAATACCTAAGGCTGCACCTAAATGTATTAACAGCATAAACTTACATTAATGACTAGGTAAGTAACCTCGAGCAGAGATATACTGTAGACTAAGGGGAGGAAAGTTCCAAGAAGGCTGTAGAATGGTCAATCAAATAGCCGGCAACTATCGCTTAGAAAAAACCCCAGGCGTTAGTATTCGGGATTGTGGAGTAGCGGAGCGGGGGCGGTCGGATCGTTGTAATAGCCGGATCGTGGCTTCATTTCCTTGGTACGTCGCCACCTGTAGCGCAGTCCAGCCGTTGTTATTGGTGGCCTCGAGGTGGGCGCCGTGGTCGAGCAGCAGTCGGATTACTGCCTCGTGCCCCATGTCGGCCGCCAAGTGCAGTGCAGTCCATCCCCCGTTCGCGGTGGCCTCGAGGTTGGCACTACGGTCGAGTAGCAGTCGGATTGCGGCCTCGTGCCCGTTCAAGGCCGCCCAGTGGAGTGCTGTGCCGCCATTTTTGGTTGTGACCTCGAAGTTGGCACCACGATCGAGCAGCAGTCAGATTACTGCCTCGTGCCCCATGTCGGCCGCCAAGTGCAGTGCAGTCCATCCCCCATTCGCGGTGGCCTCGAGGTTGGCACCACGGTCGAGCAGCAGACGGACCTGTTGACTAGGGATTTGGCCCGGCGGCTTACGGCCCCCATTGGCCTCGCCTGCCCCCACCAGCCTCGCCTGCTCCCACCGGTCTCGCCTGCCCCCACCAGCCTCGCTTGCCCCCATCGGCCTCGCTTGCCCCTGTCGGCCTCGCTTGCCCCTGTCGGCCTCGCCTGCCCCCATGGCGAGGAGGACGGCTCGGCACTGGTACTCGGCATTGGGCTCCGGCTTTGGCAGTCGGCATTGGGTTTTCCTTCTCTCTCTTTCATATATAAGTCCATAGTTTTTCTTCTCTTTGGATAGACAGACAATTCATCATCTTCTCTTCTTCTCCATCATCTTCTCGTGTCAACAGGTTATGAGCCCGGCGCTGAGCTGAACTCGACGCCTACTATTAGTATTTGTTACTGCCTCACCTCTGCCCCTGTTCCAGTGGATCGAGCAACATCTCTCTTTGTCTATCGTTTCTCCTCTGCCTGCCTGCATTGGACTGAATCGACGCCTAGTAGTAGTGCCTCTCTATTGTTTCTTAACATTTGCCCTCTTTATTGTCTCGCAACCCTCTACCTCCACCATGTCGACCACGGCTACAAAACTCAATGAGCGCAACTATCGACAATGGGCCATAGAAGCGAAAGCCCTACTCTGTGCGCAAGGCCTCTGGAAATACGTATCTGGAGAAATGCGTGTTCCCCGGCCTCCGATTGTAGCAACCAGCGACGCCTCGACTACTCCCACAGCTCGTGACCCTCGAGATACCGGTTACGACTTCCTCCCGGAATCGACTGACACGTCCTACCTCAATCAGTTCTACCACTTCCTTCGCGATTGGGAACGCTGGCAGATGAACAATGATAAGGCATG
>Ga0307514_10003199_pt1 | contig 15992 bp, 17 predicted proteins | sample 16_EM_MG_FD_203088 | JGI IMG/M metagenome (GOLD analysis project Ga0307514, IMG submission 203088) | Populus trichocarpa ectomycorrhiza microbial communities from riparian zone in the Pacific Northwest, United States - 16_EM | ecosystem: Host-associated > Plants > Roots > Unclassified | place...
CCCCCCCCAAGATGATAAGAAGAGTGGATCATTATGTGAGAGTGGTGCTGGATTAGGTAGTGGATGATTTGGAAGATTCGGCATTCTATCCATAACTCGAAGTCAGTTACACCATGAGAATAGAATACAATGGCAGTACTGTTGGAATATGATAATCTTGCAGCTTATGTTATACTAGTCAGTCAGTAGGATAAACACGTTGGGATAAGCATGTCGTTCAGTGGTTAGGATGGTTAGTGCTTCATAACAAGGGTACCTATATGGCGGGCTTGGTTTTCTTAGTTAGTCTTTGATATAATTATCACTACATATAACCACCGGACTTGATCTTCATAGTGAAGAACGCTTATTTCTAACAAGTACTCAAATTTAAAGGTTACGAGTATGTCATCTGGCTGAGCGAAAGTTCTCGATGTATACTAATATAATAGGTTGTATCCACCGCAACACTACTCATTGTGAGTGGCATAGTGAACGTGTAAAAAGTGAATGGATTTGGTTGAATACTGTTCTGTACCAGATTTGTAATTTTTTGAATCCCAGCTTCACCATACTCACGTGACAGCACCAAGAAGACTTCCTCTTGAAGGACCAGACTAGGTACGTTTACCCTACCCTGGTTTGTAGCCTTAACTAGAAATAGCTACTTCTACACTACCTACAATATTTAGTCTGGTTGGCACAATCCTGGCATACCTAGCTTCCTTGGGACACTGCTGTGTAACTTTCCTAATAAGGTAGTCTCAGACCTATCGATATCATCATGAGAGGTCCTTTTGGGGGGGAAACAGTTATGAATTCACAGTGCGGGGATTTGTGAAGAGGCCGGTGGTTCAGAAATCTCCTATGATACCGTGATGATTACAAGGATGAAGTGTGAGAGTATGTGCAGAGTAAGTTGAGATTGAGCTTCCACGCTACAGCAGTGCCTGATCTGAGACTGGAAATGGAGGAACATAACTCTTGTTCAAATGTCTTTGATTTTTGGCATGTTTTTCCTATACAGGAAGTGAATATAGGATGGACTGATTCTAAAGGTGGAGATGTTTCGTGGGCTTAAAACTTGCTGAGAAGGGGGAAGATGCCCTGCGGGGACGCCCACTATTGGTAGGATTGGTGGGTATATACAAGGGGATCGATAATTGGAAATCAGCGGACTTCGTAGGCTGGCAGCTACCTACGACACCAGACAGAGAACAGCTTTGAGGCTGGACATGTACAGTACTCGGATATGAGTATTGAAAAAATTAAACACACTAGTAGAATATGGCAGTTCCGTACACCTGTATCACCTGAAAGTTGTTCAAGCGAGTTACTCAAAAAGTTTAGTGTAGCTACTAAAAAAATAGACAGGTCCAAGTTAGAGCACTAGTCTTGTGCTCTGTTGTGTAACTTTGCAGAAAAGGTAGCCTCAAACGGCACCCTATCAGAAGTGCTAGCCCATATAGCATCAGCTCATAGTATCAAACTAGTACAAACTCCGTGTGTCAGACCCTTCATAGAAAGTTGTTTTACAATGCGAAATCCTGAGGTCTCTTCCTTGAAAGCCGTTTTTCAATGCAAAATCCTGCTTGCATTAGCTGGGTCATAGTGGACCTGGCTGAATTTCCGACAGCACACGTCGGTTTGAGCCTGCCTATGTTCTATACCTACCACTATGGTAATGGATTGCCTATATGTTTACTATTACTCACCCTTTACTTATTGGTTATGGCTATGAATTCCTTTGACGTACCTAATACCCACAGCTTGTAGTAGCGAATTCAGATTAATATACACACAATATCACCAATATTCCTTATCCTGCGTATAGCAACTAGTCAATATCTCCAAAGGACTTACCCATTTTAACACGGCAGTCCCTTGGGTCAGAATCCATATCCAATGAAATTGCGGACCGCCTAGCAGTCGAAGCATCGAAGCATGGCCTAGGCTCGGTCAATTATAACTCAGTCATAATAAAGTATTACTACAATGATGGGCAGTGCGGAACAGGTGCAATACAGCTGTGTGGGGAGTCAAAGACCTGATCGAATGAGAGGGGGATCGAGTTTACTGATGGTAAGAGTGAACGAGATCATTGAAGACTTGCTTGATTGTTCAGGAGAAAGAGCCAGCAAGCATCCAGGATAAATACAGAGAGTGCGGATCTGCCGGGGAAAACAAGCAGGTAGTGACAGAACGAATAGACAATATGCGAATATGCAAGAGTGAATGACCCTTACACCATTGAGCACGATAATGTGCCGGAAGCAATAATCCATGTCAATATACCAGGTAACCGAGTTCAGGGTAACTCCGGAAGTGCCAGGCGACTGGCTGTATTGTTCCAACAACTCATAGCCACCTAGGGGGGGGTCAGAGCCATCAGTAGGCAGCAAGGAGCATCTGGCGTAATGTCTACGAGGGGTTGTGCAACCGGACTGCTGGATTGTCTTGCAAGAAATAGAGTGCGCTCACACTATCACTAGATATCATGCGAGAGGTGCATGAAAGACTTCCCGTACTCCGTATATAGTTGCCATATAAATTGTGCCAAGCGACCATTACTAAGTAGCCTACACCTAAAAAATAAAGAATCAGCAGTCGTGCCAACCAGACTTGGTCATAGCAAACAAGTAATCAAGAGCAGCTCCACTACCTACTCACAGACTCCTTACTCCACCCACCCTTATACCCGCACCCAGCCACGAGCGTAAACCCCCCCCCCAAGAAGAGAAGAAATTTACTACAAACTCGGGCGAGTGTCACACATCCAACATTGACTACCACAAAATCGCCCAGGTAATATCGTGGGTGTCAAAACTCATCCCCAGGTTCAAGAACAGCGCGGGTAAACCAAAAACCAAACATCGCAGGCACGCGCAGGTGAAAACGAACACAAACCAATGCTGACTAGAAACATGCGCTGGTAGAAAATCCCTCTCAAAATCCACGCAGGTAACTATTCCATCCGCCAACTAAAAACCACGTCGGTGCTAACACAAACCCAACCATCAACGATCCCAAGAACGGTGATACGACAAGTTCGGCGGGAATATTATTAGGCCGAAGATATTTAGCGAGACATATCGCATGGCCAACCATTCATACTTACCGCTGCTCAGCAACTCGATTCCACATCATTTGAAAGCTACGGTCAGCCACTCCCAGCTTCCGTTGAGGATGTCAGAGTTGCCGATATTATCAGTCCTGGGAAGCTTCATATAAAAAAAGGCTCAGTGAGTTACAAAATTTGGGTCTTTTTGATGCTGCTACTATGGCCCCATGGGTCTCAGTTGCAGAAAGAACTTGTGGACGTGTGGTAGTAGGCAGATTAGGGGTATATGGATCCTCCTGGAGGCAAGACGCTGCCGTGTTATATGTTGATTCTGAATACAGTGGCAAAAATTGTGCTTGGCACGATTTACCAGAGTTTTTACAATTGTTCCATGAAATTGGCGGTAACTGTAACGATGCTCCATTTGTCGGTAGGATCATTGGAGCCGTCGACAGGCTCGTGCAATGGGCTTTGTTATAAAAATGGATCAGCAAGGGGGAAAATTTCACTTACATAAGGTCGAGTTATTTCTACATTTTCAGTTGAAGGTGACAGAAGAAACACCACGAGAATTGTTACGGCATGCATTCTGTGCTTGTGTCTATTTTTACTTCTATCACTCGAGTAATAGCCCACCATGTGACTGCCCTCGGGTCTACCACGGTGCCTCGGGTCTATCACGATGCCTCGGGTCTATCACGATGCCTCGGGTCTATCTATGTCCATTCCTATTACTTTTCGTTCACAGGGATATTCACCCTTGTTGTTCATTGCCGCACTGTCTCATACATCGTCCGACATGCGTTTGTTTCTATCACCCTGCTCATCCGTACTTCATGTATTTATACAGTGGCATTTCCCACGATAGTTAGGAATCAATCAATTACCCCACTTAGGTATTCACGCTGTCCATACCCCATATCCTACTTTCTGATAGGTTATGAGCCCGGAGCTCTAGCCTTTCTCTAATACTCAAGTTCTCACTTAGTATTCAAGTAGCATATCTCTCCTGCTTCTGTCACAATGTCTCCCGAAACTGGTGCCAGCTCCGCCTCCACCGGATCCGCCTCCATCGGAGGTGCTCTCCCGCCGCCCCCTCCTCCAGAGGATTTCTCCGCAACTATGCAATTCAAATTGGACAATGTCCCCCGTCTCATCGACGGTTCAGGATACAGGTCTTGGTGTTCGATAGCCGCCTTATATCTCCGATCGCGTCTCCTGTGGAGGATCGTTGATGGCACTGAAACCAAACCTACTGACCCCATATTGCTTGAGAAATGGGAACTAAAAAACATCTCCGCACAGTTACTACTGACATCTATGGTTGACACATCGATTTCGCATATCGTATCGGAAGCAACTACAGCTAGGGATGCATGGCAGGCCCTGCAAGACCGTTTCGACCGACGAAATCCTACCACCCTGTATACATCCGTTAAGTCATTCTTCACTTCTATGGCTATGGCAGGTGGAATATCCATGCTAGACTATATCAATGGCTATGAAACCTACCTACGACAATATTATTCACCTAGGTATTCATGCTGTCCCTACCACATATCCTACTTTCTTAATAGGTTATGAGCCCGGAGCTCTAGCCTTTTTATCTAATACAATAGTAGCATATCTATCCCTCCGCTTCCACTGTCACCATGACTCACCCCGATACTGCCGGTTCCACTTCCACCGGAGGTGTCCTTCTCCCGCCGCCTCCACCAGAGGACTTCTCTGCACAAATGCAATTCAAGCTCGACAATATCCCCCGTCTAACCGACGGAACAGGATATAGGTCCTGGTGCTCGATCGCTACCCTCTACCTACGATCACGCCTCCTATGGAGAATCGTCGATGGCACAGAGACCAAGCCTACTGACCTTGCATTGTTAGAAAAATGGGAACTAAAGAATATATCCGCGCAGTTATTATTAACATCCATGGTCGACATATCGATCTCACACATCGTATCGGAAGCACCAACAGCACGGGATGCATGGCAGGCCTTGCAAGACCGGTTCGACCGTCGAAATCCCACCACCCTGTATACATCAGTCAAGTCGTTCTTTATTTCTATGACCATGGCAGACGGCGTCTCCATGCTGGATCATATAAATGGCTACGAAACATACCTACGACAACTAATACAGAGATGTAAGGATACCTCTACCAATGACGCCTACCTCACCTCTCACGCACGCAAGAATTCTTTCTTCCGTTATTCTTTTTCTCACTGCTTTCTACCCCTCTACCTCACTACTGGAGCAACTTACAATGGCGACTGCACACACTGGAAAAGGAAAATCTGTGGCTGCGCAAGAGCTACAGACAGCTTTTGCGGACATAATGAGCCACGAGGATACCCTAAAGGAAAAGTTTCGGGCAAAGTTCAATTCAATTGTGGGAGCCAAAAACAAATGGAGATTCTTGAAGGGACTCTCCGCTCTCACAGTTGGCGCAAGCGAAAAGATGGGTGCACTCGCGGAAATGCAAACTGAGATACTGGACCAAGTGACCGATGTGGAGTTAGAATCCTGGGGAGTGACACGGGAAGTAGCGGAAGTAGCAACGAGGAAAAAGGAGCTTGAAGTGTTGGGAGGTATCTACAAAAGCTCTGTGCGGAAACGAAGAAACAACATGCAGACTATCGAGAAGTATTGGGGGCCGGGGTGGGTAGAAGAATTTGGAGAGTTTTATCCCCCTTGGCCATCGGTTGAGTTTGCAAGGCAGTGCGCAAAGGCTGCTGGTGAGTTATCTTTTGATAGAGGTATGGAGCATTTGGCAACCTACCTTGGAGATGAAAAGATTAAAGCACACCATCTTCTCATGGCTTTGCCTGACTCGATGGCTAATGTTGTGGATAACCTACAGTCCAAGTCCGACCTAACATATCTTGATGTCCGGACAAGACTGTTAGAACTTGCCTCCTCCTCCTCCCTTGTCGACACCAACAAGAAGAATAAAGCCCTGAACGTCAAGGGCAAAGGCAAATCCTCCCAATCCACCACATCTACCACCAAGCCTCCGAATCCAACTCGCGCTGGCAAAACAGAGCCTGCCAAAGGCAATCAATGTTCCTGGTGCAAAAGCCGGGGTCATGCCTGCGACGGACACACCTTCAAGACCTGTCAAAAATTAAAGGACTACCAGGCGTCCATCAACTCTCCCTCTCGTCCCACTCCCGGCACTGGCAAGGAAGTCGTCCCTTATCGAGCATCAACAGCTCAAGAACTCTTTAAGGACAACGGCTTAGCCCTAATCGTCACCTCTCACCCCTCCGCTCATTCTTCGTCTTCTTCTGGCTCCCGTCCTTCTGGTCCTGTTCTGGCAACAGTAAACCACTCTACATATGAGGTATGGATTTTTGACACTGGCGCTTCTTTCCATATCACTGCTGACTTCTCTCATCTCCTCCATCCAGTCCGTTGCCATGTTGGCCTCACGGTTGGTGGTGGCAGAGTGATGCATGCAACGCATCAAGGGAATGTTGAGTTATATATTGAGGTTTCATCTGGTGTATCTTCCGTTACTCTCCTTGATGTTTTGTATGTACCGGATTGGAATGAGGCTTGTTTGATCTCCTGGCGAAAATTTGATGAGACTGGGTTGTTTTGGTTGTTTGGGAAAAATGGGATAATAGAAGTTAGAAACAATGAGGATAATGCTGTTATTATGATCGCATCTTTGGAACATGGCGCCTATCAGGTGTTCCCAATCGTACAACATGGGAAAATATATATCGCCGCCACCGATTTCTGGCATCAAGCGTTAGGACACAGTTCCACTCGATACTGGTCAAATGCTACTGAAATTTATGCCGACGGTGATATTCTACCTAGAAGACCCTCACACTTCTGGTGCCCCCAATGCGCATTATATAACTCCAAGGAACAGGTTCCAAAATCTATTTTGGATGGCCCCAGGTCCAAGGTACCATTTGACCTTGTGCACACTGATCTAATGGGTCCATTCAAGGTCGAATCAATGGGACGGAAGAAATACATGATCTCTTTGATAGATGATTTCACCCGTTATGCAGAAGTGAACTTCTTAGCTAAGAAGTCAGATGCAAATCGCACACTTCAGGCATTTTGTGAAAGAATCAACACTCAAACTGGGCGATTTCCCCGATCGTTCCGGTCTGATCAAGGCGGTGAGTATGTGAATGCTGAACTAACCGGCTATTTTGAAAAAAATGGTATCCAGCATCTAATCACAGCCGCCTATTCTCCCGAATCAAATGGCGTCGCAGAACGCTTCAACCAAACTCTCACGAGTATGGTTCGACCTTCATTAGATAATGTTCCAATCTCTCTCTGGGCAGAAGCCTTCAATTGGGCCTGCTATATCAAAAATAGGCTACCTCATTCTGCACTCATGGATCGCACTCCATACGAGGTCCTATTCTCAAAGAAACCAACGCTCTCTCATCTCCGTCCTTTCTATACCAAATGCTTTGTTCATATTCCTGATGAAAAGCGAGCACCTGGATCTAAACTTGATGCCAGGGCTATAGAAGGTATGCCGCAACAGACAACTCATACAGCGCTGCAAGAATACCACATCTGATGACGCCTACCAACATTTGGCTAATTATCTTAACAATAAGAAGATCAAAGCTCACCATCTTCTTATGACTTTTCCCGATTCGATGGCTAATGTTGTGGATAACCCCCAGTCCAAGTCCGACCTAACATATCTCGATATTCGGACAAGACTGCTTGAACTTGCCTCCTCCTCCCTTGTTGAAACCAAGAAGAACAAAGCCCTGAACGTAAAGGGTAAAGGACACCTCCAGAAGACTTTCTTCATTATATGGAGAGCTCTGGTTCAGAGAGAGATCCCGATTTTAAACCTGGTCCATCTAAACCCTCCCATCAATCCACTACTACGCCTACTGTACCCAAAACTCCCAATCTCAGCCAACATCCTAAACAGCAAAATATTAAAAAGCCAAATTATTACTCTGAGCATGGTTTTGTGGGTCTTGTTGCAGAGCCTTCCACCTATAAGAAGGCTATGGCGTCTTTAGATTCAGATGCATGGCAGCATGCAATAATGGAGGAACACCAGGCATTATTGATGCAGGCGTTTGGGAAGTTTTTGAATTGAAGGATTTACCAATTGGCAGGAAACTTGTGGTTTCACGTTGGGTTTTTAAGGTTAAGAGAGATTCGGATAGATCTGTTGAACGCTTTAAAGCCAAGATTGTTGCTAAGGGCTATTCACAAATCGAAGGCCTCGATTATGATGAGACGTTCGCACCAGTGACGCGGTACGATTCATTACGTCTTATTATCACCCTAGCATTGCACCTCGGCCTTGACATGTCCCAAGCGAATATCAAATCAGCATTCCTAAATGGCGACTTAAACAAAGAAGTATAGATGATGCCACCACCTAGCATAGGTCTAGATGGAAAGTTCTTCGTCTACTTAAGTCACTCTATGGTCTCAAGCAAGCTCCTCTGACCTGGTTCGAGAGACTCTCCAGTACTCTTGGTGAGTTAGGTTTTATTTCTTGCTCTTTCCATCCTTGCATCTTCACCTCTCCTGACTACAATGTAATAGTTGTAGTATATGTTGACAACATCACCACAGTTGGACAGAAATCAGATGTATACTGAGTCTATCAACATCTGACCAAGCACTTCACTGTTACTATTAAAGAAGAGCTTTCTTATCTGTTAGGCATCGAAATTCTACACACAGCCACCAGTCTTGAATTACGACAACAACAATACATCACCAACATTCTCACCCGCTTTGGAATGGAAAACAACCAGCCTGTTGCAACCCCCATTGATCCTAAAGCTTCCTTGGTTAAAGCTGATGAGACTGAACCTGCTTTTGAGAAGCAGCTCTATCAGCAAATGATTGGTTCCCCATGTATTTGGTTACTTGCACTCGTCCAGATATTGGGTTTGCTGTGTCTTTTCTTTCTCGTTTCTCCTCTCATCCCTTAGAATATCATCATACTGCAGTCAAAAGGGTATTTCGTTATCTTGCTGGGACTCGTTCTCTTTCTCTAGTTTATATTCGTCATAATGATGTTCCTTTGTTGATTACTGGGTTTTCCGATGCTGATTATACTTCCTGTCACGATACCCGTCGCTCTGTCACCGGATATGCTTTCATGTTAAATTGTTGTGCTATTTCGTGGCTTTCAAAGAAGCAGAATTCCGTCTCTTCATCTACCACCGAATCGGAATACATGGCACTAGCTACCACGGCACGACAAGCACTCTGGTATATCAATGGTCTTACGCAACTTGGTCATACCATTCCTGTCGAGCTCAAGGCCAACAATACATCTAGCATCAACATTGCGGAAAATCCTATCAACAACCCCCGAACCAAACATATCGACTCTCATATCATTTCACCAGGGAACATCTCATCCGCAAGTCTTTTACCCTGAACTTCGTTCCCACGGATGAAAATCTGGCCGACATCATGACAAAAGGGCTCTCCCCTGTACTACACAAGAGACATACACAAGGTCTTGGGCTTACAGAATGAGAGAGAGTGTTGCGGCATGCATTCTGTGCCCTTCTTGTGTCTATTTTTACTTCCATCACGTGACTGCCCTCGGGTCTATCATGTCCATTCCTATTACTTTTCGTTCACAGGGATATTCACCCTTGTTGTTCATTGCGGCACTGTCTCATACATCGTCCGACATGCGTTTGTTTCTATCACGCTGCTCATCCGTACTTCATGTATTTATACTGTGGCATTTCCCACTAGTTAGGAATCAATCAATCATCGCTCCTACACATCTTCGCTCGCCTACCTGCTCACTCCGCTGGTTACGCTATCCCACTCATACCTACGTATATTACCCCACTTAGGTATTCACGCTGTCCATACCCCATACCCTACTTTCTAATAAGAATGTTGTTCGTGCACTAGTGGAGACAGTGCAGGTGGCTGAGAATAGTGAGGTATTTGGAGACAGTGGCGCTCCTACTCTGTTCCTACGCTGGATGGAAGGAACTTTGTGTTCTGTGGTGTGGTGATTAGAGCATTTGACCCACAAGTTGGCGAGCGGGCGGTTTTTGCTCTTCCACAGTCCAGGATTTTTGATCAAACACATGGGCTTACAGGAGTGGAGTGGGAATTGGATATTTGATGTCTACGTAGAGTGCGGTAACCGCTGTCCGATAGCCCGCTACGCATGTTGGGATAACTGTATCTTAGGTATGTAGAAAGTTATGGCGCATGCCATTGCTAGTCGCTTGCTATGTTATTGCGCCTGCCATGTTTTGTCGTTATGTATGTATGTACACATGAGGTCACAGCAGGGTTTGTTGAACCAAGCCGTATGGTGGATGAATGGGGATATTGCACATGTTACTTATGGGTTGATTTGATTGTGCGGAGACTCGGCTCCTATATATGTATCTAGCTAGATTGGGCGGGCAAGACGTTGTCCTGTTCTCCGAACAAGCAACCAAGGAATAGGGCTGGTAAACAAACTACGTATCACGTGGTCATTAGTAATATGATATGAAATTTATACATAAGCTAGCCTCCGCTCCCACATCTCAGCTAGCTCTGTTCCACTTAAAGAACTGGAAGATTGGAAATGGAAATATGAGGTGATTGGTATTTGCCGCTGTGGTTTCCGAAGCTGGAGAGCTGTTAGGTGGCGCTCAAGATTGTGAAGATCCCGTTCTGCGGCTATAGCAGTCTCATCTGCTACCTCAAATGCAAGACAGCATTTGCGGGTCCCCTACTACTGTTGATTATAGAGCTTAATTGTCTTCTTATTGCCTGACTGTAGAATAGGATTAATAGAAATATCCATTTTGTGCTTGTTGTACTATCAAACTGAAGCTGTTCTTTCAATATATACCAGTACCTAACTACACATACGACCATTTCTTCAAACAATATCTCGGCTCTAGCATTACAATTTCATCTTGTTTCAGCTGCAAATACCTCTAGACATTTACAAATTTTCATAGGTCCGCCACCGTGCCGCTAGTTACGCAGGTTTTATTACTGTGCTGTGCTTGCGCTTGGCAGGGTTGGGACTTGGCAAATCGGTATGCATGCTATTATAGAGTTATGCAACTAGAGCCATACCTAGTCCCTAGAGGTTATGCATGTATAGAGTATGTATGCAATTATAGAGGTTTACCTGTAGTACTTACTGAAGTACCGAGTATATGTACTCAGGCCCTATTAGTCGTATTAGCCATACCTATTTTATATTAATCTGCCGTATGTATGTATGTAAAACAGGATAAGCCAAGCAAGTCTGTCCGCAAACGTGGCACTCACATTCATGTAAGTCACTCTCTTCTCATACTTGGCTAACTATTGCTTTCTATCATGTAAAAATCCCAATGAAATCCTGAACATCGAAATACGTTTCTGCTGAGAGAATGAAGAGCATTAATTGTTCAAACACCACCAAAACTATTCTTGTACACTTGAGGGAACCTTGGCTTCAACAGCCCATAAGGGAAAACGCTATGTCTCAGGAGCAATAATAACTTAGAAGGGGTTCCTGTTACCCTGAACATAGCTACGGTACGAAGTAGGCTGGGGGTTTGTAGACTGACTATTGATCCAAGCCCAATCCACGGCACCATTGTCGAGTTATTGGTGGCATTTTCTACCAAAGACGATATCATGGACTGGGCTCAACGTATTCGAGGGGAGATAATGAATAAATCATGGCTATCGGGGCACCATTCCCTACCTACTACGAGCAGATTATCCCCGGCTTTGAGGGTAAAGTGTAGAAAGTCTGTGTCGGAAAATTTGTATTGAGATAGTCGCAAGTCCCATACCATCGAAATATGGACCTCAGTGTCTCATGCCGTTCTTCAGAATCAATGTCATTCCAGGCAACAACGGTTATTATCATCCAGGCCATGTTTTCTTATTCAAAAGTCCGCAGATAGATTAATACATTACTATATTCATACCATACTACTATATAAAACTGTCCATAATTAGGGTACTTCGCATTCAAATGCATGCGTATAGGAAATTATGTAGCAATCCAACAAAATCCATCTAACTACTAGAGAATCATTAATACCTCACTCGCTCGCCCCTCCTTGCTGCCTCATCCGCTCATTCCACTCCACATTCTCCTGCCGCACCTTCATTCTCCTTAGCCCCGCTCTTGACTCGATTAACGTTTCCCCTCTGCCTGCAATAGGCTTATCTGTGAGTCTGAGGATCTCGAGAATGTTATGCCGATGCATGAGAGACCGGTTCTTCTTGCCGAGGATATACATTGGAATAGAGAGTAGACAAATACCAATCTAGGCAGAGGGAGTTAGTTGTGGTGCGTGAATGGGTGGGTAGGGAAGTGATCGGCGTTTTAGATCGACGAGTAGACGGGGGGGACATGCAGAGTAGAGTAGTTTGCACTCACCTGGATCAACCCAACAGTCTTAAAATTCTTCCACACCCCCTCCTGGCGCATCCAATCCCAAGCAATCCACGTAATCCCAAATGAGAAAAAGTTCTTGAAAAGCAATAAGCAGGTAAAGGCCTCGATAGAAATATCTCGATGGGCGTCGACAATGTAGAGCGCCGAGGCCACAGCGCCTATGACCATGCCCATTACTCTAGCGGGTCATTAGTCCGGATGCGCAAGGATAGCATTATGCATATGTAAAGTGGAGTAGGATCAACCTACTCAATAGCAAAGAAAAATATGGACGCCTCAACAGGGTATTTTTGGAGGTTATTGGTAGTGAAGCCGAAGCCAAAGAGGCCGAGGCACCCAAAAATCATTTGAGGGATGACGAGGACGATCCTGAACTCGGGTTCGTAGACACCTTTATTGAGTCGGGTCAAGTATTTAGCTGACCAATCTGATAAGAAACCAGAAAAGACGAAACCGACAAGGCCACCGAAGAAGGCACCCGCATATGAATATCCAGTTTTAGCCGGGCTAAACCTGACGGGAGGCCCTGCAGTTGTGGTTAGCGAAACTGATACATTCGAAGCTCATATAACTAACTTGGAGAGCTCACACATATAAAACCATGCAATGTCCACTCCAATCATGACAGTCCATCCGATAAGCGTTCCCTGTGTAAGCATACCCCAAAATACTGCTGGATGAAAAATCAATGGTAGAGGCCTGAGGAAGATCTTCCAGAACGTGTCATCCGTTTTTCTGCCGTTAAATGGGAGCAGAGTTTTGAGGAACGAGTCCTTCTCAGGTATTATGTGCTCTGGGACATCGACATCGTCGAATTCCTCTTTACTGGAGCCCTGAACTCCACTCCCTATCATATTAGGATTATCGTTCGAGGAGATATCCAGATTGAGATATTCTGGCCGGCGGTACGCTGTTTCTGGCACAAAAAAGAAAATAAGGGGAAAAAATACTCCTCCGAAGATAACCACAAGCCAGAAAGTCCACTTCCATCCAATGCGCTCTGTTGTGATACCCACAATGACTGGTGTAAAAAATGCCCCTCCGTACAAAGCGAGATTGGAGAAGGCCATACGCATACCCCTTTGCTACACATATATCAGCCGGTAACGTCTTTGAAAAGCTTTCATCAAGTTGTAAGAACTTACATGAACCGGGTACATATCACCAACAGATACATTGACCAACGCCTCAAACGGACATACAGCCACACCCTGTAATATCCTCGCCCACAGAAAGGATTTATAGGAGGTTGCCAGGGCACCCCAAATTGATGATGCAATCAAGAGCACTCCACCCAAGAGGTAGAGATGTCTCTTTCCCCATATCCGAGCTGAGGCAACAAATAGCAATCCAGCAACTCCAACCCCACAAAGGTGGTATCCAGTGAGTAATGCAACTCCTGCGATATCAGTTTTAAACACGCGCATGATGGTGAATGCATTGGCAGCGAGAATTGGGCCAAGCCTGTGCACTTTGGGTCAGTGAGTTTCATTGGAAGTAGTCTGGGGAGGGCGCGAACGTGGCTGCCATGATCTAGATACATAACATTAGCAGAATAACCACGTTTACACAGGGAAGTAGGCTATCCATACTGATTCGAGGCATAAGAGGACAAGTGCCACATCGCGCTTCCATAATGGCCAGTTCTGGGAAATTCAGGAACGACATTAGCCCCGCGTCTTCTCCTCCGAACTCTATTTCTCAATTTGCGCCAGCGGGATATCACTGACCAGAGGATCGTTGGGGTCATCGCTCGGTTGCGGAACATGGAGAACTGGGTTTGGCCCGCTGAGGTCATATTTTAATCTCGTGTCAATCTGTATAGGGCCATCTTGTGTTTGTGAAGCGTCCTTAATCAATACCACTGTGCCTAGTTTATGAAAATGAATATGGTTAGCTATTTGTATGCTCATGAATATCTCGTGTAACCGGCGACAAACGAAGCATACCTGGGACATTGTCCAGCTTTTGGTCCTCCAAGATACCCAGACCCATTTTTCTCCTTGTGATTAGAGCTTTGCGATGTTAGTCTCAAGGTATAGTCAGGGGGTGGGGGTGGCATTTATGCGTTAGGTAGAGGAAGCTTTGGTTGCTATGTATGCACGAATGTCTTGCCCATCTAAAGTATGGGCAATGACCAGGCACCTTCCACTCATGCACGCGATCGATGCCAAGATTTTCGTACAGGCTCGTACTCTGAAACCTCGTGACGCCACCCAACCAGCAAGTGCTGGTTAACCAAACCCTCATGTGAGCGATCCAATTACAGCACTCCAACACACATGCACACATGTACGCCTGTCAACTAATTATATACAGTCTCATAAAATACATGAATAGCCTGGCGGGCACTGCACGAATACGTATTTCATGGGACTGTGTGTTCATATCAAAGACTTACTTAGGTACATGTTGTACGGAGCCCATACACTGAATATCCTGCCAATTTGCGTAGGATCACTAGGAGGTCTTTACCTAGCATCTATATCTATAAAGAAGATGCTAGGTAAACGGTGCTGAAGAAGGAGTCAGTAATAGGGCAGAAACCGTGCAGGTCTAACTTGATACACTAACTGCTACAAAATGTACAATTTCATGAAATCTCCCAAATCTACCTCATGAATGCCCCCATCAACCCCCTCTCCTCCCCTGTCTCAATCTCCTGCAATCCCCTTCTCCGGAGCATCTTCAACTACCATGGGCAGGTCCATAATAGGGCCTAGGAGCTCCATTATGGGCTATAACAATTGCTTCCGTTGGCAGGGTACGTTGGCCTCTTCCGGAGTGTTTCATTGCCCTCACAGTAACTATGTATTCAGTCTAAGTACGGCTGATACTACGGTAAGATGTTTGCCGTGCTGGGAGAGTCTCTGAACTGCTTGCTACTGAGTTGGACGCTGAGTTGAACTTTTATTTGACGCTGAATTGGAAACTAAGTTAAACACTGGATTTGACACTGAATTGGATGCTGCATTTAAAATTAATGTTAACACTGGATTAGATGGTAGACTAGACACCGGATTAAATGCCATATTGGATGCTGGGTAGGTTGGATGCTGGGGTAGGTTGGATGCTGGAGTGGGTTGGATGCCGCATTGGACGCCGCATTAGGTGCTGGATTGGGTGCTAGATTGAACACTGGATTGGGTGCTGGATTGAACACTGGATTGGGTGCTGGATTGGGTGCTGGATCGGGTGCTGGATTGGGTGCTGGATTGGATCCGGATCGCACGCTGCATTGGAAACTGGCAAACCTGCTAAGTTTGATACTGAGTTTGACGCCAGATGTTTGGAGATCTAGGGTAGCTAAGTTGGATGTTATGTTAGATTCCAAATTGCAAGTTAATGGTTGCGATATATGGAGAGTGTTGAAACGCTTGGGGAAGGGCCAACATATGTCACCATATACCCAAAACTGAAGTGACTCTTGTAGCCCATAATGGAGCTCCTAGTTCCTATTGTGGACCTGTCCATAGTAGTTGGGAATGCTCCGGAGGAGAGGATTGCAGGAGATTGAGACGGGGGAGGAGGGGGGGTT
>Ga0307514_10003200_pt1 | contig 15992 bp, 16 predicted proteins | sample 16_EM_MG_FD_203088 | JGI IMG/M metagenome (GOLD analysis project Ga0307514, IMG submission 203088) | Populus trichocarpa ectomycorrhiza microbial communities from riparian zone in the Pacific Northwest, United States - 16_EM | ecosystem: Host-associated > Plants > Roots > Unclassified | place...
CAACGCCCGCGTGACGAGCGGCAGGGCGATGTAGGTCATGATCGGCGTCACCGCCACGACGAGCACCAGCACGCGAAGCGGCATCGCCCATTCGCTCGCGAACCCGGACAGCACCCAGTTGCCGGCGAGCGACAGCGGGTAGAACACGAGGAAGATCGCGACCATCTGCTTCCAGCGCGGGGGAGTGAATGGCTTCTCGTCGACCACCTCGACCGAGGCCGGCTGGTCGAACCATCCCTCGATGCCGGTGCGGCGCTCCTCCGGCAGTGCTCGACCATTCCGAGCGCGGATGCGACCCACCAGGCCCGCTCCGGGGACGCCTCCCACGAGGCGAGGCTCTCGGCATCCGCGAACCGGAAGAGCATGTGCCACTCGGGTGACTCCGGGTCGGGGCGCACCCACCCGGAGCCGAGATAGCCCGGCGAGGCGCTCAGAAGATCCTGCCCGGCGCGGGCCCAGGCGGCGACCTCCTTAGCGCGGTGCGGATCGACGGTGCGGGTGATCGAGACGGTGATCGGTTCGGCCATACGTTCAGTCTGTAGTAACCTAGGGAAGTTGCAATTCCGGGTCACCGGAGTCGCGGCAACCGGGGTCCATGGCGCAGCCCGGTAGCGCACCTGCATGGCATGCAGGGGGTCAGGGGTTCGAATCCCCTTGGATCCACCGAAGATCGTCCCATGAGCACCGGCCTGCTTTACTAGGCACGTGTCCGAACCGGTAGAGAACCCGTACGCTGCGCCGCTTTCGGCGCTGCCCCCACTGTCTGCGGCGGAGGAGAAGCAGTGGGCGCTGCTCACCCACGTTCTCAGCATCTTCCTCGGCCCCCTCTCTGCCGTCGTGCTGTGGGTGCTGTTCAAGGAGCGCGGGCCCTTTGTCAGGGCTCACGTGACAACGGAGTGGAATTGGCAGCTCACGATCCTCGCCGGGTCTGTCGCGTGCATCGGCGTCTCGATTTTCAGCACCTTCTTCTCGTACACCGACAGCAGCAGGGGACAGAGCAGTCTCGGTCTCGGTCTGTTCCTCGTCGGCTACCTAGGGGTGATCGTTCTCCACCTCGTCGGAGCCGCGTTCAGCATTGCTGCGGCCATTGCGGCCAACAAGGGCGACATGTACCGCCATCCCCTCGCCTACAGTTTCGTCGGCTGACAGGGCTCGGCGTCGCCATCGGCTATCTCGCACCGACGACGAACCCCACGCCAAGCCGCCTCAACCCCGCCGACGTCACCTCGACGATCCGCGCGAACTCCCCGGTCGGCTCCGACACACAATCGAGCCGGATGGTGACCGCGGCTCCAGCAAGATGCGGGTAGTCCGCCACGAGCCCGCCCTCAACCACATACCCCGTGTACCGGTTGACCTTCTGCTTGAGCTGCTCCGCCTGCAGCGGGTCGGAGCCCCACTCGCGCGTCTCGGTCATGACGAGCACGACCGAGCCGTCGGTCTCCTGAACGATCATGTCGACGTAATTGGTGTCAGCGATGCCAGCCATAAGTCGAAGAATAGCCGTCAATGCGACGAACTATGACGCCGGGTGACCCTCTCTTTCACACCGTGACCCAGTGATACACGGCAGTTCGCATCGCCGAAAACGCCGACCTACTCTGGCAAAACGTGACCACCCCAGAGCCAGGAGCCGACGCCACCATGCGCGCCAGAATCGCCCCCATCGCAGCAATCGCCATCACACTCGCACTAACCGCGTGCACCGCGAACCCGACCCTCACAAGCAGCGGCGACCGCGTCGACGGCGGCACCATCGTCTACGCCCACCAGCAGGAGCCCGCGTGCGTCTTCGGCGGCTGGATCGAGCAGGCCTACCTCTCGTACCAGATCATCGACAACCTCGTCTCGCTCGACGAGAACCATAAGGTCGTTCCGTGGCTCGCCGAGACGTGGGAGGAGTCGGAGGATGGCCTCAGCTGGACCTTCACCCTCAAGCCCGACGTGAAGTTCACCGACGGCAGCCCCCTGACCGCGGAGGCCGTGGCCTATAACTTCGACTACTGGGTCGGCGGCGGCAACAGCACCGCCTCGGTCTGGCTCGACGGCTACTACGACTCTGCTGAGGCGATCGACGAGCTCACCCTCAAGGTGAACCTGCTCGCGCCCTACCCGCGACTGGCCGACAACCTCACGCAGAGCTATTTCGGCATCCAGTCGCAGGAGGCACTCGAGACCCGCACGGCCGAGGAGAACTGCGAAGCACCGATCGGATCCGGGCCGTTCATCGTGAAGGAGTGGAACCGGGGTCAGAACATCATCCTGACGCGCAACGACGACTACACGTCGCCGCCGGCGAACGCCCTCCACACCGGCCCCGCCTACGTCGAGGAGATCGACTGGAAGTTCGTCGCCGACCCCACGACCCGCGTTGCGGCACTGCAGAGCGGCGAGGTCAACGCCATCTACGACGTGCCCGCCGTGCAGTGGAAGACGCTGGACGACGCAGGATTCGACCTGCAGAAGTACGTGACCCCCGGTCGCCCCCAGCAGCTCAGCTTCAACAACGACCAGGGCGTCTTCACCGACGAGAACCTGCGCAAGGCCTTCGCCTACAGCCTCGACCGCGAGCAGATCGTCGAGACCATCGGCCAGGGCGTCATTCCGTTCGAGGGCAACGGCGGCGTGAGCCAGACCACCCCCGGCTACAGCCAGGAAGCGGCTGACCTCTACAGCTACGACCCCGAGAAGGCAAATGAGCTGCTGGATGCGGCGGGCTGGTCGGAGAAGAACGCCGACGGCATCCGCACCAAGGATGGCGAGCCGCTGCACGTGGTCCTTCCCTACGGCGCCGGCTCGATCATCAACGCCGACGGCGCTGCGATCCTGCAGGGCGTCAAGGAGCAGGCCAAGCAGGTCGGCTTCGACGTCGAGCTCATCCCCGTGCCGCTGAGCGAGCTGTTCGCCGGTGCCTACTCCGCCCCCGACACCCACGACATCAGCGTCGGCTACTGGACGGCCGTCACGGCGGGCATCCTGCAGATCAACTGGCGTCCGAGCACGGAGGAGCACCCGAACTACAGCAACAGCGCCTTCGTCAACGACGACACGCTCGAGCAGCTGATCCTCGACGGCAACTCCGCTGCCGACATCGACGACCAGAACGAGTTCTACCAGCAGGCGCAGGACTACATCGCAGAGCACGCCTTCTCGATCGGCGTCTACGACCGACTGAGCACGCTCGGCGTCGGCGCGAAGCTGAAGGACCTCTGGCAGGAGCGCGCGCAGGGAGGCCCGACGTTCTATGACGCCTACCTCGTTGGCTAGTAGCGCAACGGTGGCGCAGGAGGTGCCGGCCCCGCGCCGGCCCTCCCGCCCCCGGGCGATCGCCCTCACCATCGCGCGCAAGGTCGCCTCTGCCCTCGTCGTGCTGTGGGGTGCGGCGACCGTCGCCTTCTTCGCGCAGACGGCGCTGCCGGGCGACCGCGCAACGACGATCTTCAACATCCGGGCCGGGCAGGCGCAGTTGCGCACGCCGGAGGAGCTCGCTCCCATCAACGCGGAGTTCGGCCTGCAGAACCCGCTCATCGTGCAGTACGTCGACTACCTCCGGGGCGTCGTCGGCGGCACCTTCGGCAACTCCTACCAGCAGTACCGCCCGGTGACCGACATCATCGGCGAGCAGCTCGGTGCGACGGTCATTCTCTCGCTCACCGCGATCCTGTTCTCCTGGGTGCTCATGATCGTGTGGGTGACGCTCACCGCCGGGCGCGGCCCGCGTCTCGGCGCGATCGGATCGCTCGTGGATGTGGTGGCGGCCGGTCTGCCCGCCTACTGGCTCGGCATCATCCTTCTGCTCGTCTTCGCCCTGGGGCTCCACTGGTTCCCCGTCATCGGCGGTACGGGCCTCAATGGCCTCATCCTGCCCGCGCTCACTCTCGCCATCCCGCTCGCCGGGTTCATGGGCCAGAGCACGCGTGCGGAGTTCGAGCGGGCCCTCGACCAGCCGTTCGTCATCTCCGCCCGCATGCGCGGCATGGGGGACACCGGCGTGCGCCTGCAGCACGTGCTTCGCCACGCGATCATCCCCGCGGTCACGCTGTCGGGATGGGCGCTCGGCGCCACGCTCTCCGGAGCCGTGATCGTCGAGGCGATCTTCTCCCGTCCTGGCATCGGCTCTGTGCTGGTGAGTGCTGTCAACGCACAGGACCTCCCGGTCGTCGTGGGCATCGTGACGCTCGTCGCCGTCGTCTACGTCGTCGCGAACCTCATCGTCGACATCGCCTACTCGATCATCGACCCGCGATTGAAGGCATCATGACGACGCTCACGGCGCTCCCGCCTCGCACCGCCCGCATCCTTCGCCTTCCTCTCGGGCTCTACCTCGCGCTCGCCTTCGTGCTGCTGCTCGTGATCGCGGTGCTCGCACCGCAGCTGCTGGCAACGCACGACCCCTTCGCCCTCGCCTATGCCGAGGCGCTGCAACCGCCGTCGTGGGCGCACGTGTTCGGCACCGACGAGTCGGGGCGTGACCTCTACAGCCGGGTCATCTTCGGCGCGCGCGACTCGCTGACGATCGGCCTCGGCGCCGCGAGCGTCAGCCTCTCGCTCGCTGTCGTGTTCGGCGCTCTCGCGGGCCTCGCCCCGAAGCCCATCGCCGTGGTAGTCGACCGGTTCATCGAGGTGCTGTTCGCCTTCCCGTCGCTGCTCATCGCCCTGCTGCTCGTGGCGATCCTCGGGCCGTCGGCGCTGACCGCGGTGTTCGCTGTCGGGCTCGGAACAGCACCGGGGTATGCGCGCATGGTGCGTGGACAGGTGCTCGCTGCGAGAAACTCCGGCTACGTGGAGGCGGCGACCGCCCTCGGGCACTCGCGGTGGCGCATTATCGGCGCCCACATCCTGCCGAACGCGCTCCGCCCACTCGTGGCGATCTTCGCGCTCTCAGTCGGGCAGTCGATCGTCTGGGCGTCGAGCCTGTCGTTCCTCGGCTTCGGCGTGGCACCGCCGGCCTCGGAGTGGGGCGCCCTGCTCGACGCGGGTCGGGCCTACATCACGCAGGCCGGCTGGCTCATCGTCATCCCCGGACTCGTCATCGTCGCTGTGGCGCTCGCGGCGACGACGATCGGCCGCCACCTGCAGAACACCTTGGAGAAGGGCGAGAAATGACTATCGCAGAGCCACTGGCAGACGTCGACGGCCTCGACTGGCCCGCCGCTCGCCTCACGGTCGAGAACCTGCGGGTCGCGTTCACCGTCGATGGCGCCCGCCGCGAGGTCGTGCGCGGCGTCTCGTTCGAGCTCACCCCGGGAGAGTGCGTCGCGATCGTCGGCGAATCCGGCTCCGGCAAGAGCGTCACCGCCCGCTCCCTCGTCGGACTCACCGGGCGCAACGCCATCGTCGAGGCCGACGTGCTCGAACTGCACCATGAGGACGCGCGCTCGTTCACTCCGCGCCAGTGGCGCACGGTGCGAGGACGGGATGTCGGCTTCATTCTGCAGGACGCCCTGGTCTCCCTCGATCCGCTGCGCCCCGTGCGCGCCGAGATCGAGGAGGCGCTGCGCCTGCACCGCTGGGGAAACCGTGCCGCCCGCTATGCGCGTGTGATCGACCTGCTCACCCGGGTCGGGGTGCCCTTCCCGGAGGTTCGCGCGCGCCAGCGGCCCGACCAGCTCTCCGGCGGACTCCGCCAGCGCGCGTTGATTGCGAGTGCGATCGCCCTCGACCCCGACATCGTGATCGCCGACGAGCCGACCACGGCGCTCGACGTGACGGTGCAGGCGCAGGTGCTCAGCGAGCTCGAGGCGATGAAGCGCCGCGGGGCATCCATCATCCTCATCAGCCACGACCTGTCGGTGGTGGCGCAGCTCGCCGATCAGATCCTCGTGATGCGCGGCGGCGAGGTGCTCGAGCAGGGCACCGCCGCCGAGGTGCTCGGGTCTCCCAAGCACGAGTACACCAAGGCCCTCATCGCCGCCGTGCCGAGTGAGCACACCCGCGGCAGCGCGCTCAGCCTCGGCGAGTCGCCCCTCATCGTCGAACACGCGCCGGTGGCGGCCGGCCCGGTGCTCGAGGCACGGGATCTGGTGAAGACATTTTCGGGCAACCGCGCCGTCGACGGGGTGTCGTTCACCCTCGGCGCCGGTGAGACCATCGGCATCGTCGGCGAGTCCGGCTCCGGCAAGAGCACGACGGCCAAGCTCGCCCTCGGGCTCGAGACGCTCGACGGCGGCACGGTGCGCCTGCTCGACCAGGACTGGTCGGTGCTGCCGGAGCGCAGGCGACGCCGGCTTCGGCCGAGCATCTCCGTGGTCTACCAGGACCCGCTGAGCTCCTTCGACCCGCGCTGGAACGTCGAGAGGATCCTGCTCGACGCCCTGCGCGGGCAGCGCCTCTCGACCACTGCTCGCAATGAGCGCGTTCGCGAGCTGCTCACTCAGGTTGGCCTCCCGGTCGAGGTGCTGCAGCGCTTCCCGCTCAAGCTCTCCGGCGGCCAGCGGCAGCGAGTCGCGATCGCCCGCGCCCTCGCGCCGAGACCGTCCGTCATTGTGCTGGATGAGGCGGTGTCGGCACTCGACGTCACCATCCAGGCGCAGATCCTCGACCTGCTCGTCGCCCTCCAGAAGGCGTCAGGCGTGAGCTACCTGTTCATCTCCCACGATCTGGGCGTCATCAGCCACCTCAGCGACCGCGTGCTCGTCATGAAGGATGGCGTGGTCGTCGAGGAGGGCACGCCCGACGACATCTTCCAACGGCCGCAGCATCCCTACACCCGCGAGCTCATCGCATCCATCCCCGTTTTCGACCCCGCGTCGTTTGTCAGTTAGGAACCCCCGATGCCAGAGAAGAAGCAGCTCTTCCTCAACCTGTTCGAGATGGCGTGCGTCAGCCACATCACGCACGGACTGTGGCCGCTGCCCGACAACAACCGCCACCGTTTCGCGGAGCTGAGCTACTGGACGGAGCTCGCGCAGATCCTCGAGAACGGGGGATTCGACGGCATCTTCCTCGCCGACGTCATCGGCGCGTACGACGTCTTCCGTGGCGGGCCGGAGACGGCACTGCGTGAGGGGCTGCAGAGCCCCAACATCGATCCGCTGCTGCTCATCCCGGCCATGGCTGCCGTCACCGAGCGCCTCGGCTTCGGTGTCACGTTCTCCACCACCTACGAACCGCCCTTCGCCTTCGCCCGCCGCATGTCGACGCTCGACCACCTGACCAAGGGGCGCGTCGGCTGGAATGTCGTCACGTCGTACCTGCCGAACGCGGCCCACAACTTCGGCCTCGACGGCGAGATCCCGCACGACGAGCGCTACGCCCGCGCCGACGAGTACCTCGACGTGCTCTACAAGCTGTGGGAGGGCTCCTGGGACGACGACGCGGTCGTCAACGACCGCGAGAACCGCGTCTTCACCGACCCGTCGAAGGTGCGCTACATCAACCACGTCGGGGAGCACCACCGCGTGGCCGGCCCGCACATTGTGCACCCGTCGCCGCAGCGCACGCCCGTCATGTTCCAGGCCACCGGATCCCCAGCCGGCATCGAGTTCGCGGGCCGTCACGCGGAGGTCGTCTTCACCGGTGGCCGTACGTCGGAAGAGTTCCGCAAAAACGCGCAGGCAATGCGCGATGCGGTCGTGCGCCACGGTCGCAACAGCGACGACATCAAGTTCATCGCGATGGCCGGTGTCGTGGTCGCTCCCACCGAGGAGGAGGCCGCCGCGAAGGCACTGCTCTACAAGCAGCACACGAGTCTCGACGGCATCCTCGCCCACTACAGCCTCCCCATCGACCTCACGGCGTACGACCGGGACATCACCGTTGGCGACGCTCTGCTGCTCGCCGGAATCTCGCCGGAGCAGGTGCCGTTCCTGCCGCTGACGCGAACTGTCGGCCAGGCGCTCGACTTCATTTCTGGCGGGGTCGACGATCGCTTCTTTGTCGCGGGCACCCCGACCGTAGTCGCCGATCAGATCGAGAAGTGGCTGGATGAGGACGGCCTCGACGGCATCAACCTCCGTCAGTACCATTCCTTCGACACCGCGCGCGACTTCGCGGAGCTCGTGGTTCCCGAGCTGCGCAAGCGCGGCCGGTTGCCCGAGGCCGGAGCGCCGACCACTCTGCGCCAGCGGCTCTTCGGCGAGGGTAACCGCCTGCCCGACCGCCACATCGCCACGCGCTACCGTGGCGGGGCAAACCTCGACGTACCTCTCGAGCCACTCAACTTCGCGGGAGCGGAGAACGTGGCGAGCTTCTAGGGCGACTTGCGGCAATTCGGGCACTTTCCGCGACCTGCTGCCCGTTTTGCCGCAAGTCGGTCGAGCGAGGCGAGTTGCTACGCCTCCGGCGCCACATCCTTCGGCAGCTTCCGCACCTTGGCGCGGCGGCGGCGGTTCGGGATCATCGAGCGCATCTCCTCGAGCTTGCCGAAGCTGAGCAGGCGGTCGCCGGCCTCGAGCACCTCCCCCTTGCGCGGGTTGGGAATCACGTTCGCCCCGCGGTGCAGTGTGAGCACGGCGATGCCGCGCTCCCAGAGTCCCGCCTGGCCGAGGGTGGAGCCGACTAGGTCGGCTCCGGCGTTGACCACGATCTCCGCGACGCCGTATCCGGTAGAGACTCCGAGTCGCTGGCGCACGTCGATATCGGGGAAGGCCACCTCGTTCGAGATGTAGTCGATGATGGCGCCCGCGACATCCAGTTTCGTTGCGGTCTCGATGCCCTGGAGGCCGGGGGAGGAGTTGACCTCCATGACAAGCGGCCCGTCGTTGCCCTCGAGCATGTCGACGCCGGCGACCTTGAGGCCCATGATTTGAGCGGAGCGCACTGCTGCGCGCTCGTACTCCGGGGTGAGCTCGACCGGCTCGACCGACCCGCCGCGGTGCACGTTGGAGCGGAACTCGTCGCCGTTCGCCACTCGCCGCATCGCGGCGACGACGCGGTCGCCGACGACGAGGGCACGGATGTCTCGACCGCGGCTCTCTGCCACGAACCGCTGGATGAGCACGTTCTGGTTGGTCGAGTGCAGCGTCTCGATGATCGCCTCGGCGACCTTCGCCTCCGGGGCGAGGATGACGCCGATACCCTGTGTTCCCTCGAGCAGCTTGATGACGACGGGGGCGCCGCCGACGAGGTCGATGGCCGGCCGCACGTCCGCACGATTGCGCACGAAGGCCGTGGCGGGCATGGCGATGTTGTGCCGCGACAGGATCTGGATGGCGCGCAGCTTGTCGCGCGAGTTGCTGATGCCGTTCGCCGTGTTGGGCGTGTAGACATCCATCTGCTCGAACTGGCGAACCACGGCCGTGCCGAAGTAGGTGATCGAGTTGCCGATGCGCGGAAGGATGGCGTCGTAGGTCGACAGCGGACGCCCACGAAACTGCAGGTCGGGCTCGTCGCCCGTGAGGTCGATCGCGAACCGCAGGGTGTTGAGCACCTTGACCTCGTGCCCGCGCTGCAGGGCAGCGGCACGGAATCGCGTCGTCGAGTACGAGTGCGGGGCACGCGAGAGAATGGCGATTTTCATGGTGGGCCCCTGCGATGATTGGTGAATGGCTAAGCCCACCCATTCAAACACCCTTGCAGGGTGGCGCGAGTGGGTCGCTCTTCCCGGCATCGGCGTCGACTGGGTCAAGGCGAAGATCGACACGGGCGCTCGCACGTCGTCGCTGCACGCCTTCGACATCGAGGAGCGCGGCGACACGGTCAGCTTCTGGGTGCACCCGTGGCAGGAGAGCGACAGCGACCCGGTGCGGGTGGAGTGCCCGATCTTCGACCGCCGCCACGTGCGCAGCTCGTCTGGTCACACCGAGGAGCGCATCGTCGTGCAGCTCGACATCGCCCTCGTCGGCAGAACCGTCAACGCAGAACTCACTTTGACCAACCGCGACTCGATGGGGTTCCGCATGCTCATCGGCCGCGAGGTGCTACGGCAGGGTTTCGTGGTGGATGCCGCCGCGTCCTTCCTCGGCGGCCGTGCTCCGCGACAGGTGCGCAGAGCCAACCGCGGGCGGGTCGACTAGCCGGAGGCAACCCCTTGACCCCGCCAGAGCGCGGGGCGAGCGTTGTTCGATGACCACCGACAAGTCCACAGCTCTGTTCATCGGCACCTCCCTCGTCGTGGCGATCGTCGTTGGAGCCATGCTCGTGAGCGGCTGGCGCGCTGGCTCGCTCGACAATGACATCGAATGGCTGTTCTGGCTTGGCGCGGCGGCTGGCGCTGCCGGCGTGGGATGCTTCGGTGCAGCGACGGCGCGCAGGAGCGACCCGCATCGACTGGTCGCCGTCGGACTCCTTCTCTTCATGGCTGCACCCGTGCTCTGTGTCGCCGCAGTGATGGTCGACTACTGGATCTAGGCTGACCGCATGTCGCTCGCCCTCGCTGTCACCTACGAGCTGCTGCGCTTTCGCCCGGTGAGCACGACGTCTGCAGAGCTAGCCCTCTCGGTGGCGACAACCCGGGAGCCGGCCGCGCCAACGGCGGCGCTGCGGCGAGTGGCAGCGGTCAGCGAGCGCAACGTCAACGGCCGCACCGTGTACGACATCACGCCGCAGAACCCGAGCGGCAGGCGCCTGCTCTACGTGCACGGCGGCTGCTACCTCTACCCCGTGCAGACGGCGCACTGGGGCATCATCGCGAGCCTCGTCGAGAACAGCGGCGTCACGGTGACGGTGCCGCTCTACGGTCTCGCTCCGGACCACGCCGTCGACGAGGCGTACGCGCTGCTCGACACCCTCGAGGTGGAGGGAGCCTGGCTGGGCGGAGACTCGGCCGGCGGCGGGCTGGCACTGGGGCAGGCGATGCGGCTGCGCGACGCGGGGCGGCCGACTGGCGGCGTCATCCTCATCTCGCCGTGGGTTGACGTGATGCTCGAGAACCCGGCGATCCCAGAACTGCAGAAGACCGACCGGATGCTGGCAACGCCGGGACTCATTGCCGCCGGCCGGCTGTGGGCTGGCCCTCACGACCCTCACGACCCGCTCGTGAGCCCCCTGTTCGGCGACCTCGCGGGACTGCCGCCCGTGCACGTGTTCCAGGGCGGCCGCGACATCCTCGCCGCCGACGCGCGCCTGCTCGTCGAGGGGATTCGTGAGGCGGGCGGGCGGGCAGAGCTCGAGTTCGTCGACAAGGCCTTCCACGACTACCCGGGCGCCCCGTGGATGCCAGAGGCGCGGCGGGCGCTTCGGCGAATAGCGGAACTGCTCGCCTAGCTCACACCAAGGTCGAGCGCCTCAAGGTACTCCTCGAAGTAGTCGACGGCTGTCTCGAGGGAGGCGAAGTGGGGGCGCCAGGCGGGAGCGCCGAGCAGAAGCACGTCGTAGATGCCCTCGTGGTCCTCGACGTAGCCGACCACGTCGGCGTGGCAGTCGCAGACTTCCCACGCGTGATCGGACACCCGCACGAGCTCGACCGTTGATGCCATGGGGCTGAGGCTACGCTCGCCGGGCCGCACGGGCAATAGGCAGGACTTGCACGATTGGGCTGATAGTGCAAAAATGCACTCTGTGATGAATAGTGCAAACTCCGGACTCCGTCATCGACGGATGAATGAGACGCGCGCTAGCCTCATCCACCACGCGCGGGTGCTCACCGCCGAACGCGGCCTCACCGGCTACACGGTCGAGGAGCTGTGCGAGCACGTCGGAATCTCGCGTCGCACGTTCTTCAATTACTTCGCGAACAAGGAGGCGGCGGTGCTCGGCACCGCTCCGGAGGAGGCCATCGAGGAGGCGCTCGCGATCTTCGCCTACTCACCGCCCGCCGGCGACCTGCTGATGGATGTGCTCTTCGAGTTCACCGTGCAGCTCTTCGAGATCAGCGGGCTCACCCGGCAGGAGATCACCGAACTCGTCGCGGCGATGGATCGCGAGCCCCGCCTGCTCGCCGATCTCGTGCGCGGCTCAGAGCAGGAGGAGTCGCGCCTTGCCGCCGCCATCGCGGTGCGCGAGCACCTCGACCCTGCCGACCCGATGGTGCGGATGGCGGCCGTGCTCGTCACAACACTCATGCGCCGTACCGCCTTCGAATACTTCGACCAGCACAACACGGCGTCCTTCGCCGACATCGCCTTCCGCAACCTCCACGCCGCACGGCGTGTGCTCGCTCCAACCACAAAGGAACCCATTGACCACCACAGCTGAGCCCCTGCTGCTGACCAAGCGGCGCATCTGGATCATCTTCTCCGCGCTCATCGCGGGAATGCTGCTCTCTAGCCTCGACCAGACGATTGTCTCGACCGCTATGCCGACGATCGTCGGCCAGCTCGGCGGCGTCGAGTACCAGGCCTGGATCACCGTCGCCTACCTGCTCGCCACCACGATCGTCATGCCGATCTATGGCAAGTTCGGCGACGTTCTCGGCCGCCGCAACCTCTTCATGATCGCGATCGCGCTGTTCACCCTCGCGTCGATCGGATGCGCGTTCGCGACGGACTTCTGGATGTTCGTGGTCTTCCGCGCGCTCCAAGGCCTCGGCGGCGGTGGCCTCATGATCCTTTCGCAGGCGATCATCGCCGACATCGTGCCGGCGAACGAGCGCGGCAAGTACCTCGGCCCGCTCGGCGGCATCTTCGCACTGTCCGCCGTTGGCGGACCCCTGCTCGGCGGCTTCTTCGTCGACCACCTGACCTGGCAGTGGGCGTTCTACATCAACATCCCGATCGGCATCATCTCGTTCGCGATCGCGTGGTTCGCCCTCACGATCCCGAACAAGAAGGCGACCAAGCCCATCGACATCCTCGGTGTTCTGACTCTGTCGGCCGCGACCACCTGCCTGATCTTCTTCACCGACTTCGGCGGCAGCAAGGACCACGGCTGGGATGCGATCGAGACCTGGCTGTTCGGGGGCGGGCTCGTGATCGCGATCGCCGCCTTCATCCTGGTGGAGCGCCGCGCGGCCGACCCGGTCATCCCGCTGTCGCTGTTCCGCAACCGCATCTTCGTCAACGCGACGGCGATCGGATTCGTGCTCGGCCTCGGCATGTTCGCGGCTCTCGCCTTCGTGCCGACCTTCCTGCAGATGTCGTCTGGCACGAGCGCGGCCGAGTCTGGTCTGCTCATGCTGCCGATGATGGTCGGCGTGTTCGGCACCTCGATAGCCTCGGGAATCCTGATCTCGAAGACGGGCAAGTACAAGATCTACCCAATCCTCGGCACGGCGATCACCGGGGTCGCGATGCTGCTCATGACGGGGCTGACCGCCGAGACGCCGATCTGGCTGATCTGCTTCTACCTGTTCCTGTTCGGCGCCGGCCTCGGCCTCGTGATGCAGGTCATCATCCTCGTCGTGCAGAACGCGGTCGACCCGACGATGATCGGAACGGCGACGAGCACGAACAACTACTTCCGCGAGGTCGGCGCCTCCCTCGGCGTCGCGGTGTTCGGCACGATCTTCGCCAACCGACTGTCTGAGCGACTCACCGACGTCTTCGCCGGTTCCGGCGCGACGGCGGAGGGTGCCGCGCAGGCGACCGCGACACTCGACCCGCAAACGCTCAACTCGCTGCCGGGCCCGATCCGCGATCTCATCGTCTCGGCCTACGCGGAGTCGCTCGCGCCGGTGTTCTGGTATCTCATCCCGTTCCTCGTCATCGCGCTCGTTCTCTCGCTTTTCCTCAAGCAGATTCCCCTCTCCGACGTGGCCGGCATGGTCGCGCGTGGTGAGGCGATCGGCGGGGCGGAGGCCGAGGAGCTCGAGGCAGCTCGCAAGACGGAGGGCCTCGAGGCCACGCGCACGACAGAGGTGCCGACTCCGGTCGAGCCGAAGCCGTAGCCCGTGCCGGGGAGGCGAGAATGAGGGATGACCTCGTGGTACTCGAACTCCCCGGCCCGGCAGTGGGTGACGGCGGCCCCGCCGGCGGACACCCGCGCCTTCCATGAAGCCCTCGACGGCTACGCACCGACCGAGCTCGTGCACCTTCCGTCTCTCGCGGCGGAGCTCGGGGTCGGCCACGTCGTGGTCAAGCAGGAGAACGACCGATTCGGGCTGCCGGCGTTCAAGTTCCTCGGCGCATCCCACGCGGTGGCTCGAGCGCTCGAGGAGTCGCCGGGATCGACCGTCGTAGCCGCGACCGACGGCAACCACGGCAGGGCCGTCGCCCGCATGGCGGCACGGCTCGGGGCTCCGGCCCGCATCTTCGTGCCATCGAGCATCACCGTCGCGGCGCAACAGGCGATCACGGGGGAGGGTGCGCAGCTGACGGTGCTCGACATCCCGTACGACGACGTTGTGCAGTACGCGCGGGTGGTTGCGCAGACCGAGGGCGGCATCCTGGTTCAGGATTCCGCCTGGCCTGGCTACGAGCGCATCCCCGGGTGGATCGTCGACGGTTATTCCACGCTGTTTCATGAGGCCGATACCCAGCTGGCCGCCCTCGGACTGTCTGCCGATCTCGTCACCGTGCCGACCGGCGTCGGCGCCCTCGCGGTTGCAGCGGTCGACCACTACCGCCGCGGCTCCGGCACGTCGATCGTCGTGGTCGAGCCAGACGGCGCCGCGTGCGTGCTCGCCTCCCTCGAAGCGGGAGAGCCGGTCGAGGTTCCCACCGGAATGACGATCATGAACGGCCTCAACTGCGGCGTCGTCTCGCCGGGGGCGTGGCCGCCGATGAGAGACGGGGTGGATGCCGCCATCACCGTCTCCGACGCGCAGTCGCGACAGGCGGTGCTCGACCTTCGCGCCCTCGGCGTGGACTCCGGCCCCTGCGGGGCCGCGAGCCTCGCCGCCGCCCGCGCGCTCTGCTCCTCCGCGCAGCGTCGCGACGACGCCGGGCTCACCGCCAGCTCTGTGCTCCTCCTGCTCAGCACCGAGGGGCTCGCAGCGAATCCGATGTGATTCGCGGGCGGCGTTCAGGGCGGGTGCCTAGCATCGACGGATGCCCGAACACGATTCCCGACCCCTCACCGCCCTCGCCCTCGTCTGCACCCTCAAGCCCTCGCCAGCGCCCTCCAGCAGCGCGCTCATGGCAAGCCAGATCCTCATGGAGCTCGAGGGCCACGGTGTTCCGGGCTCCGCCCTGCGGGTTGTCGACTTCGACGTGAAGCCGGGTGTGGAAACGGACATGGGGGAGGGCGACGAGTGGCCGCACATCCGCGCGCAGGTGCTCGCCGCCGACATCCTCGTCATCGTCTCCCCGACGTGGATGGGGCAGGTGACGAGCGTCGCCCAGCGCGTGCTCGAACGGCTCGATGCCGAACTCAGTGAGTCGGACGCCGCCGGGCGCCCGATCCTGTTCGACAAGGTCGCTGTCGTCGGCGTGGTCGGCAACGAGGACGGCGCGCACCACATCACCTCGCAGCTGATGCAGGCGCTCAACGACGTCGGCTTCACTATCCCCGCCCAGGGTGGCACGTACTGGAACGGCGAGGCCATGCAGAAGGTCGACTACATATCGCTGAGGCAGACCCCGGATGCGACTGCCGCAGCCACACGGACCCTCGCTGCGAACGCCGCTCATCTCGCAACCGCGCTCGCCGGATCGGGTTACCCCGCGTCGTAGTGGGAATGCGGGATGCTCCCGTTGGGTTATTGTGCATGAATCTGCATAGAACGGGAGCACCTGATGGCCTACGACCTCGAGTTCGGACTCGACACCTTCGGCGATGTGACGGAGGACGCCGACGGCACCACTCAGTCCTACGCGCAGGTGATCCGCAACCTCGTCGACCAGGCGGTGCTCGCTGACGAGCTCGGCGTCGACTTCATCGGCATCGGTGAGCACCACCGCGACGACTTCGCCGTCTCGAGCCCGGAGATGGTGCTCGCCGCCATCGCGTCACGCACCAGCCGGATCAGGCTCGGCTCTGCCGTGACCGTTCTCAGCTCCGATGAGCCGGTGCGCGTGTTCGAGCGCTTTGCGACCCTCGACGCCGTCTCCAACGGCCGAGCAGAGCTCATCGTGGGCCGTGGCTCGTTCACCGAGTCGTTTCCCCTCTTCGGCCTCGACCTCCACCTCTACGAGGAGCTCTTCGAGGAGAAGCTCGAGCTTTTCGCCGAGCTGCTTAAGGAGAAACCGGTCACCTGGACGGGATCGCTGCGCGCGCCGTTGCAGAACCAGGAG
>Ga0307514_10003201_pt1 | contig 15991 bp, 4 predicted proteins | sample 16_EM_MG_FD_203088 | JGI IMG/M metagenome (GOLD analysis project Ga0307514, IMG submission 203088) | Populus trichocarpa ectomycorrhiza microbial communities from riparian zone in the Pacific Northwest, United States - 16_EM | ecosystem: Host-associated > Plants > Roots > Unclassified | place...
ACTAATTTAGAAAATAGACCTAATAAAACCCCAGCTGAAGAGCAAGAATTAACAGATAAAAAAAATAAATTAGCTAAATTAGAAAATAATACTCAAAATAACAATGATAATTCTTGATTAAAACCAGTTTTATTAATAGGAGGAACATTATTGATAATTGGTGTAATTGTAGTGCTTTTTGTTAAGAAAAATAAACACAAAAGATAACTTGAGTATTATTTTTTTGTAAAACTAACCTATAGTTAATAATTACTAAAAGTAATAAGTTGCTATATATAATATTATAACAAAAATTTATGACCACAGAAGATTACAATATAACAAGAATACTAGTTAATCTCAACTAAAGTCAGTTGCTACAATTGCTAGTATTTAAAAGAAGTTTTTTATAGTAGCAATTGCCTAGTAGTTAATCTAGTTAAAGTTAACAATTTTAACATAACAAAATAATAAAAATATGGTAAATTGAAAAGAACACGGTAATCCTTTTTTGGACTTCGCTGAAGAATTAACTCAACAATGAGTAAGTAAAGATTTTACTAAAGACCAATGTCAAGATTGACTAGGTACTGGTAGTGTTGGAGCTACTGATGCTGGCTTCTGTGCTTGAATGAGAGATGAAGTAGAAATCACTCCTGAAGAGTTTTTAAATGAAGTTTACGAAGACGATTTAAAAATTTTAAAAGAACAATATCAAGAATATTTAGTAAGAATAAAAGAAGAAACAGTTTGGCAATTGATTTTGAAATTACGAAGCAAAAATTTTAGCTGAAAAGAAATCGAAGAGTGAATTAATGTTGATCTAAACAATAAAGATGCTAACTATATAATCTGACTTCATGATATCTTCAAGATGACTTCTCTTGATTATTCTAACTACTTAAGAGAAAATAATGGTGTATCTTTGTATGAACAATATCAAGAGTATTTAAAACAAAAATGAGATAATGTTATTGAATCAGATTCTAAGTTAGAAACAGAGTGAAAAAAGTTAGAAATTAGCTCAGATTGAGTTAATAAACATCAAGAAAATGATAGTGAATCAGATGAAGAGTTTAGATTCCCAAAGAAGATTGGAGAAGAAAATTCATCAAGATTTAATTTCATTCCCTTACCCCCCGAATTGATACGAATCCAAAATTATATTGATTATAAATGTGGCCAATGTGGAAAAGAAATAGGAATTGATGATAGTTTAGTTTGATTTAGTGATCGAGGCCAAAATTTAGATTTTTGTTCTGAAAACTGTCGTAATATTTGGGAAAAATGAAAAAATGTTCATCCAAGCTTTATTCCTGAATTGGCAAAAGAATGAAAGAATCGAGGATTTAGTTACGAGCAATGCCAAATGTGAGTAAATTTAGGTTTAGAACCTAAAGAACTTACTTTTGCTACCTATTTAAGAAGTAAAAGCTATAAACTTGAGGGAAAAAATTCGAGTTTAGCAGAATGAAGACATAAGTGAAGAGAAAGTAGTGAAAATTCTCAGGAATGACTAAATAAAAATTATCCCAAGGAAAAAAGAGATAAAACAAAAAAAATATACCTCAACGAAACAATTTTAGAAGGAGAATTAGATTTAGGAGATTTTACTTATAAATCTTCTAATGGTAATGGCGTAATGGTATATATTCATTCCAATGTAGATGAAACTAGACTAGATTTAAAAAATCTCCCTGAAAATAGCAAGATTATTAAATATATTAGTGCTCAAGAATATCTAAATCAACAATATTCTATCAAAGAAGAAAGAAAAAAAATTGAAGAGTTAGATATTAGTTCTGAACTTGTGAAGTTCGGAGAATTAGACCTTTCAGATTTTTCTAATTTGAGAAAATTAGATTGCTCAGGTAATAAACTTTCTTCACTCAATCTTGGCAACTGTTCCCAGTTAGAGAGAATTAATTGTTCTAGTAATCTTTTAACTAATTTAGATTTCAGCAATTGTTCACAATTAGAGGAAATTAATTGTAATAATAATTTACTAATAGGTATAACTCTTTCTATTTACAATAATAATTTAAGAAAATTATATTTGAATAATAACAATTTTCCTGAACAAGATTTGTCTTTTTTAACTTCTTATAATAAACTAGAGGAACTCGATTTAGGGAATCATTATCGAAGTAAAAAAAAAATTGATCAATGGATTTTTAATAAATTTATTGGCTCCTTGGATCACCTAAATGTTATGAAACAATTAAAGCATCTAAGAATTAATAATACTTATATTAATGAAACAGATATAAATAAACTGCCGAATAGTTTGGAGAGGATTAATTATTCTAGTAAGATAACTAATAAAGGCCAAAATAAAGAATTGACCGAAAATACTGTGCAATTAAACTATAATCCACAACTAGATGTTTGAACTTGAAGAGATTTAGATGCCGATTTTGTCGGTGAGGATGGTAATTTATTGAAAAGAAAATGAAAAAAAATCGGATTGAATAAAGATCAAACCAAAGAATGAATAAAAGCAAGAATTAAACCATGAGAATACAAATTTGTTAATTATTTAAGAGATGTCAAAAAATTTACTCTTCAAGAGTTCTTAGACAGTCAAGATAAAGATAAAGAAAGTTATCAAGAAATAAGGGAAAGAATAAATAATTTTGATTGATGTTATCAATGTCAAAAGCCTAATACTAGTAAAGATTGATGTCAACCTTGTTTTGTTCAAGAATCAGAAAGAGATTTGGGTCGTTTAAATGGTCAAGAATTAGTAAAGAAATTTATCGAAAAGCAACGAGTGATGAATGATGAAGATTGGAAAAAACTTGATTTAATTCCTTACGATCAATTTACTAGCATAGAAAAAATTGGCGAAGGTGGTTTTAGTAAAGTATATAAAGCTAGATGAAAAAGAGAAAACGGTAATTCTTCAGATATTGTTCTAAAAATCCTAAATAATTCTCAAAATATTACTATTGATTTTTTAACTGAAATTGCTAGTACCAAGTTAATTAACAATAATCAAGCAGCTAGTAGTGATTATTATTGTGTCGGAGATGGATTTAGTAGTGTTGTTAAGTGTTATGGAATTTCCCGAGAAACCGAAGGAAATTATGTCATAGTAATGCATTATATAAGGTCTGGTAATTTAAGACAACAGTTAAAAGATAAGACTGATGATAATTGAAGTTTGTATGAAAAAATTAAGAAATTGTGGTTTATTATTGATGGATTAGGGGATATTCATTATCAAAAATTAATCCATCGCGATCTTCATAGTGGAAATATACTAGGAAGTTGTATTGCTGACTTAGGTTTATGCAAACCTGTTGGTTCTCAAAAAAAAAAGGGTAAAATCTTTGGTGTTCTCCCTTATGTTGCTCTTGAAGTTTTACAAGGTCAACCTTATACTGAAAAATCAGATATTTACTCTTTTGGGATAATCGCTTATGAATTATTTGCTAATGCTTATCCTTATTGCGATTATTATCAGAAAGGGTGGAATGATGAAAAGATAAGGAAGGAGATAGAAAATAAAGGATTACGACCTGATATCGAGGAGGTTCCAATACCTCAATTATTAAAAAATCTAATTAAACAATGTTGAGAGGATAATCCTAATCAGAGACCAAAGGCTAAAGAAATAAGCAAGATTATTAATATAAATAATTGGTCACTTCGAAAAGATACTGAATTGGGTCAACAATATTTAGCGATAAAAGATGAATACAACCAATGATCACAAAATAATCCTCCTTATAAAATTCATTCTAATGGAGTTATTGTCAGCAAAGCAATAGATACTAAAGACATTTCTGAATTACTAAAAAATTCATCAAAAACAGAAGAAAATTTTTCTCAATTAAATGAAATTGCTGACCAAATAAAATTCATTGAAAAAGAAATAAGCACTCTTAAAGAAACTCTAAAAGATGAATTAATTAATCTAGTTGAAGAGTTTATTGGTACCAACAAAAAATTAGCTAGAAATGAAGATGATGAGGAATTAATGGAAGAGGCTGGAAGACTTTATGAATTACTAGAAGAAAAAGGCCTTTCCGAAAAAGAGATTGAAAATCTTTCTGATTGAGGTGAAAAACTAGTTAAATTGGAACAACAGTTAGAACAAGAACAAATAAAAACACAAATTGAAGTTCCAACTAATAATAATTAAAAGACATGGTAAATAACCAAATTGAATTTAACAATAAGTTCGCTAAAGAAACAAAAGAAGTAAAAATTATATATAAAAAATTTGTAGGAGAACTAGTGGTTGAAAACTATTCAGAACTGGAAAAATTACAATTATTGAAAGTTAATAAGATAGAAAAATTAACCCTTGGAAATTTAACTCAACTAAAAGAATGTACTATTCAAGGATGTGGTGTGGTCAAAATAGTTATTGACAATTGTTTCCAAATGGAAAAGTTAAATATTAAAAATAACTCTTTAACTAGTCTAGATTTTTTAAAAAACTTAGATAATTTAACAGAATTAGAAATAGATGGTAATATTAGATTAACTGAACTATTAAAACCCTATAAAAACAATTGAAAAGCTTATCAAAAAGACTTACAAGAAATATTTGAACTAACTACTAAACAAGATTACCAAGAACTAGTTAAAAAATTTGGTGAGTTAAAACAAAGTCGAGAAGACTTAAAAAAACAAATCTCTACTTTACTGAAAAATCAAGAAAACTTTTCAGTTATTAGTAAAGCAATAAACACTAAAGAACTAGTTTTTAATCTAGGAAAAGAGTTTCAAGAAAAAGAAGAAAAAATTAAATATTTAGAATTAAGAGCACGAGAATTAACTGAAGCAAGTAAGATAAAAAAACAGACAATTATTGAGGCTTTTGTGCGACTTTCACCTGAAAAAGATTTATTACAAGAATTAATTGAACTTCATTTAGAATTTATTAAAACTAAAAAACAAAAACAACCAGTAATTAAGTTAAAAAGACAAAAGGAGAAAATTTATAACGAACTAGAAAAAAGACTAAATGATGAGGAAATAATGGAAAAAATAGAAACTATTCTTACTGATTGTGAACAATTAATTGAACAAGAGTTAGAATTGGAATCTAAACTAACTGATAAGTCTGCTTTGATTACTAATCAAAAGCAAAATACCCAAAATGCTGAAGAAAGAAAAATTATTGAGCAAAATAATCAAATTCATCAAAAACAATTAGAGGAATTTGAAACTTTGAAAAGACAAAACTCATTAATAATAAAAGAATTAAAAGAAATCAAAAGCATTACTCAATCTCAGGAAAGTTTGGTAAATAAAGTTATTAATCAGCTAAAAATTCAAAACAATTTAACTCAAGTAGAACAAAACGAAATTATTAACAAACTAAATGAATTATTAGCCATTAAAAGAATGTTTATTAATAACCGTGAAAGTGTTATTGATAGTTTAAAAAAATGCTGTGATATTTTAGAACAAGCTAATATTGGTAAATATGCTAAAAATGAAGAAGTAGCTAAGTCTATTAGTGCTGTTGGTAAACTAGTAGGCAAATGAACCATAATAAATATAGTAGAACCAGTTGGTGATGGCATTAGTGCAACTAATAGTCGCAATAAAAGAAAGTTCGCTATTGAAAATAGTCATATGTTCCAACAATCTCTAACTGAAGAAGAAAAAAATTTAACTAATTTCAAAGAAGTTTATTATTCATTAGTTAATTCTTTAAACAGCTTAGGTTTAGCAAGAGAAACAGAACCAAACTTATTCTCTATTAGATATAAAGTTTACGAAGTAGCTACTAATATCTGACAAAATAAAGCTCATTTAGAAGCCGGAGATATGAAAGATGCCATTGCTTCTTTACAAACAAATTTGTTAAATTTGCAAGATGAATTACAAAAGCAAGAAACATTATTAAGTAATCTCCAAAAACAACAATTACAAGCACAAATTCAAGCCACTAATTTATTTAGATAAAAAAAGATTATGAGAAGAAAGTAGTTATTAGTAAATGCTATATTACTTCTTCTCTAATCAATAATTAACTCAACATTTACTTTTGAATTAGTTATTGATTAATCATTATTATTAAAAATTAACTTTTTTTCAACTCCTAAGACAAACACCTTAAAAAGTATCATTAAAAACCTTAACTAAAAATATTTAAAAACTCATTAACTTAAATTCTTAACCAAATTAACAAAAATGATTTAAAAGCTAGTTTTTATTCATTAATTACTAACTTACTTAATAAACTCTTAACAAATTAACATCAATTATTAACATTACATACTTTTTATCAAATCAATAATAATCAAAGCAAATTATAAACAAAAACATTAAGAAAGTATTATTCTTTACTTATATTCTATTAATTGCTAATCTTTAAATAAAACTCTAATTATTTTTACCACCACAAAAATTTTACCGCAACTTTTTAACTTTTTATAATATTTAGTTAAATAATATGAGAAAATTTTTACTAATAATTAATGAGTTATCATTTAAAAGTAATATAAAACATTTATATAGACCAAAATGATAGTAATTAGTTAAGTAGTTAGTTATTATTGGACATATATAAATAACTTCTATTTAACGTAGTTATGAATATCGAAACTATAGATAATTAATATTATTTAACGTGGTTATAAATAAATATATTAAAATGTAAATATACTATACAAAAATTAATTATTAAAAATTATCTGTTGTTATATAATGTAATAGGACAAAGTTAAATTATTGTTTAGTTTATATTTGTTAATTATTATATAAAATATACATATAGATAAAAAATAAACAAAAAAAATTAAAATATTATTAATAAAACACAACTAATATGACTACAAACGATCTGAACAAAAAAATAGAGGATGCTCTAAAAGAAAAATACGGAGGGGTTGATTTAACCGAGGCAGAAAGAGTAATTTTTGATAAAACAAAAATTTCCAATGAAGGTATTTTAAATGAAATAAAGAAATTATTAGGACATGCAAAAACCTATACTAAACAGGGTGCAACTTCTGATACAAATGTTCTTAAGGCTTTAACTGATTTACAAGTGGCTCGTTGACAATCAATTGATAAGGATGGACGTAAGGCTTATGTACAAGTTAATAGTGTTAGTACACTAGCCAAATCAGCAATAGACAAATTATTTGAATTTGCAGATAAGGATCAAACTTTAGCATGAGCAGTAAGTGTTTTTCCGACTCAAGTAGCAAGTTTTAATAGTTTGACAAAAAAAGAGGATATTCGTTATGTTGCTAGTGCAAAAAATCTTTTAAGGAGATTTGAAGGAGGTGATAATAGTAAATCTTTATTAGCTACTTTAAAGTTAATAAGTACAACTCATAAAGAAGGGGTTGCCTATAAAGTTTTAAAAACAGAGATAGATCGTGCTATTGAAAGAATTGAATATAACAATCAATCTACTATAGAAAAAACAGCGAAAATAAAAGCAAAAAAAGCCGAAGTCAATGCTTTAGAACAAAAAATTATTCAAAAACAAGGCGAAATAAGAGATAAGGAAGCAGAACTTAATACTTTTTTAACTGATAATCGAGAAGCAATTGAAAATAGTAAAGTTAATGAAGCGGTTGCTAGACGTAAATTTGATAAATTATTTGACTTAATTGTTAGTAATGGAACTAATGAAAGACCTTCAGGTCCTCTTTTACTAAGTTTAAGTAATGTCTTCAATTGGTACGTAGCTAAATTTGAAAAAACTATAAATGCAGAAACTTTTTCAGATACTTGCGTTTTTGAAAAAACAACTTTTGTTGATCCTAAATATAAAATTATAAAAAATGAAACTATATGATCTTCAGCTTATTATTTATATAATAGTATTTCACAATGAGATAAGCAGAAATTATATACTTTTCTTAATGAAAAAATAACTAGTCAGAACGATAGAGAAAAAGCTAAAGTGGCTTTTGAAACTATGTTAGAATGTCAAATAATTTTTAAAAATTTTCATCGAGAAGCTGTGGAAAAAAGAAATCAGTTAGGTATTTCTCCCTCTGAAGCTGCTTCTAGAATAGACTCGCTTAGTACTTTACCACTAGAAAAAAGAGGAAAAGTTCTTGAGTATTATAATTGACAATTTACGGAAAGGATTGATAAAATGTTTGAAGAATCCGTATCTAGTGAAATCACAAGTATGGTTGCTCTTGCCGACTTTGTTCGAATAGTTTTGCCTAAATCTTCTATAGATAATAATCCGTTAATTGGTCCTGAATCTAACTATAATGCAGCAGGTGCTGTGTCACCTACTAAATTTGATGTTTTTTGATTAACTACTAAGCCTAGTGGAAATATTTGATTACATCCTTTTTCGGAAGAAGTAGAAAATTCTGGAGAAGCAATGGTAGGATTTAGTACTTGGCAAGAAACTATAAAGTTTTTTTATGAAAATATTGAACTTATTGATGATGTAGCTCCTCTTGAAATTAAAAAATATGTGAGTGGAACTAGTGATGGAAATGCTAGTGATTTAGAAATTAAATTACCTGGTTTTCTGTGCCATGATAGTTTTTTAAGACCGAGAAGTTGGGTTGAGGTTGGTAAAGATAGTTTTTTTGAACTCATTAAAAAAATTGTTAATGAAAATAGTACTTTAGATAGATATGGTCAAAAAAATGATATTGTTGTTGATGATACTAATGAAGAAAAATGAAAAAAATATTCGAATCAAGTTTTTGCTCAATTAGTTGGTTCCTATAGTTCTTTATTAAGTAAGAAAGCTGTAGATAATGCTTTTAAATTTGGAGTAGAAGCTGATCCCAATACTAATGCTAGAAAAGTAAATTTTCTTTCTGTTTACAATGATAAAGAAAATATTGAAGGAATTTATTCAAGAATTTCACAACCTCTTGTTAATTTAGTTAGAGAAGCTGGAAGTGAATTAAGTTCAGCACGAGCTAAAGCTACCGCTTATTCTTCACAAGAAAGAGATTTTAATAATGAGGTGGTTCAACTACAGGCTGAATTAGCTACTTTTAAAAGTCAAAAACGTGCTGGAAATGCAGAACTTGATTTATTGAAAGGTCTTGATCTAGTAGGATTGAAAAAAAGATTTAATAAAATTTATGGAGATGGACCAGGAAGCGGTACTTCTCCGAAAAGATATTTCATCGAAGATGTATCACAGATGAGATGATATATGGATAAGATCGAGGAACTTAGGCTTGATTCTGATTTTACTGGTAAAAAATTAGCACTTGAAAGATTAGAAAGAGAGTCTAACGAAAAAGATTTTGAAAGATCTTTACAAAAGTTAGTAGGACACTATTCTGGTAAAACAATAGAAGAAAAAATTTCAAATTCTAGTGAAGAGATAATACAACCAATTATTGATGAGGCGGAAAAATACCTTGATGAATGAAGAAAAACTTTTTACTTGGGTCCGTTAGCAAAAGATTGAGCAAAAGAAATTAAAAGATATCAAGGAGAAAAAAAGAATATTGATAATTCAGCTATTATTAAAGAAATTGAAGATGAACCTATATTTGTTTCTCACGAAGAAGATGAACATGATACACCACCAACACCAAGACCTGACAATGGAAACGGTGATGGAGATATAGCAGAAGGTTTTTGAGCAAAATATGTAAAACCTCGATACTATCAAGGAATTTGAATTCCAGGTATTATAGCTCTTGGTGTCGTAGCTTGATACTTCTGAGATAATATTGTTGAATGATGAAATGGTCCTGCTGAAGAAGAAGGCTTTAATGAAGATGATAATAAAGGCACAAAAGCAAAAACTAAAAAAAGTTAGTTTCTAAAATTTCTCGAGAGGAACCATTAAATTCCTCTTGGTTATTTTAAATTTAAAATTGATAATATTTCTTATATATGAAGACTGATGGCGGTTACAATTTATTTGTAACTGAGGAAAGTCCGTACTCGCACTTGCTGGAATGTAAGTAATTTTAGTGTGAGGTCCAATAAACCTCAGCAGAATCTCTTGTTTTTTCAATTCTGACGGCTGGCGAAATACCTAAATGATTTCTCTTTTTCTCTTGAACACATGGTATTAGCCTATAAAAGTGCTATAGTGACGATTACTAGGGAAACCTAGGAAGTGAGACGTTAGTAAACCCCACTAGCGAGCAATCCAAATTATTGATTGGTAGGAGCATCAAGAAAAGAGAATAATAATCTTAATTGATAATTCTCAAAAGGATTAAGATAAATCATCGGTTAAAAACAGAATGCGGCTTATTCTTCATATATTTTTATTCATAATGTAAGGTAGAGAATGCTAGTAATCTCATATTTGGAGGTGTAGTTCAATGGTAGAACATCAGTCTCCAAAACTGAGTGTTACGGGTTCAAATCCTGTCACCTCTGCCAAAGTTAATTTTTACAAAAATATTTTTCGCTTTTTAGAAAGTTCTTTTTGTAAAAAAGCAATAAACGAGAAATAATAATTTTCTTTGTTCTTTTTTATTAATTACTTTATTCTTAATTAGTAATGATGATTAATAGTTAAGTAATTTAGGAAATATTTTAAATGCTCGAAAACGACAATAATAATCAAAAAAACCAATATAGTGCTAAAGATATTCAAGTCTTAGAAAATATTGAAGCTATTCGTAAGCGACCAGGTATGTATATTGGTTCTACTGATGAAAAAGGTTGACACCATTTAGCGTGAGAAGCTATTGATAATCCAGTTGATGAAGCAGTAGCGGGATATTGTCATAAAATTTGGGTTACTCTTTCAGCCGATCAAACTACTATTACTATTAAAGATGATGGTCGTGGTATTCCTATCGAAATTCATCCTAAAACCAAACGAAGTACTTTAGAAACCATTTTTACTGTGCTTCACTCAGGTGGTAAATTTGATAATAAAGTTTATAAAACTTCGGGTGGACTTCATGGTGTTGGTGTAACAGTAGTTAATGCTCTTTCTAAATATTTACGAGTAGAAAGTTGACGAGAAGGAAAAACTGAAAAACTAATTTATGAAAAAGGAAAATTAATTTCTTCTCAAATTATTGACACTCCTAATCAGCCTAATGGCGTACTAGTAGAATTTACTCCTGATGGGGAAATTTTCAAAGATTTTACTTATTTTAAAGCTGAAACTTTACAAAGACGTTTACGTGAATTAGCTTATTTAAATCCTAACTTAGAGCTTTCCTTCTCTAATTCTTCAGAAGCTAAACCGCATATTTATCATTATGCTGGTGGTTTAGCAAGTTGAGTTAAAGAAATAAATAGCGGTGAAAGACTAGTTGGCACAGAAATTTGCCAAGAAGAATTTGAAGAAAAAGATGAAAAAAAATACTTTTATTTAAACTTAGCTTTTCAATATAATGATGGTTATGAAAAAACTGGTGTTCGGTCATTTTGTAATAATATTCGTACTGGTAGTGGCGGTACTCATGTTGATGGTTTTGAAACAGGATTATTAAAAGCTTGTCAAGAATTAATTGAAAAAAAAAATCTTAATTTGTCAATTGTTCGTGATGATGTTTTAGAAGGATTAATTGTGGTTATTGCTGTTCGCATAAAAGAACCAGAATTTACTGGACAAACTAAAGATCGTTTAGCTAATAAAGAAACAAGAGAAGTAACTAAAAAAGCCACTCATGAGTTAGTAAATCGTTTTTTTCAGGACAATAGTACTACTGCCGAGCTAATTATTAGGAAAATTATTGATAATGCTTCTATTAGAGCTCGTATTAAAGAAGAGCAAGACCTTTTAAGGGGAAATCGCGAGGAAATAGTTTTACCAGGAGTATTATCAACTTCTGAAGAAAGCGAGGAAATATTTTTTGTTGAAGGTAAATCAGCTGGTGGTAGTGCTGAAGAAGGTCGTGATGTTAAAACGCAAACCATTTTATCTTTACAAGGTAAACCTCCCAACGCTCTAAAATTAGTCAAAAAAGTTCTCCAAAATAAAGAAATTCGCAATATCCTTAGTGTTTTAGGATTTGCTAATCTTAATGACCTTTTAAAAAATAATTATATTCGTTTTCGTCATAAGGCCGAAAAAGTAATCATTGAGGAAGAAATAATTTTACCTGAAGACTTTATTTATGAAAAAGAAAGTGAACAAAAATTAATTTCAGCTGGTACTCAATTAGATTTAGAACAATTATTGCTTATTGTTCAAGAAACATTGAAAAACTTGCTTACTAAATCCCGCTATAAGAAGATAATTTTAATGGCTGACCCTGATCCTGACGGAGATCATATTTCGCTTCTTTTAATTACTTTTATTTTTAAACATTTGCCTTATTTAATTGAAGGGGGGAAATTATTTGTTGCAGTCCCGCCATTTTATCGAGTTCAAACTAAGAAACAAATTCATTATTTTTATAATGACCGAGAATTAGAAGCATTTCGCCGAGAACATCCACGCGAAGAAAGAAAAATTGAAAGAATTAAAGGTTTAGGACAGATGGATTCTTTAGAATTATTTGAAAGTACCATGGATCCTCTTAAGAGACGTCTGTATAATCTGAAATTTGGTAATTTATTAGAATCTGATTCATTAATTAAGGAATTAATGGGAATTAAAAGCCTTGGTCGTAAACAACGTTTAGAAAGTGGCGAACATAAAAATGCCCAAATAATTATTGAAGAAGATGAAAAAGTTGATATTGCTCAATTAGCTTTAGTAAACTTTCTTCGTTATGCTTATGAAGTAGTTGAGGATAGAGCTCTTCCTAATGTTATTGATGGTTTAAAACCAGTACAAAGGAGAATTCTTTACAGTCTTTATCAACTTGGACTTACTCCTAACAAACCTGAAACTACTTCTAATAAAATAGTAGGTGAAACAATGGGTAATTGACATCCCCACGGCGATGCTAGTATTTACAATGCTATGGCTAATATGGTGCGGAAAGACAAATTCCGTTATCCACTAGTTTATGGTCGCGGTAATTTTGGTTATGATAAGAATCCTCCAGCTGCTTCTCGTTATACGAAAGTTCGTTTAACTCCTTATGCTCTTTTTTTACTAGAAGATATAGCTTTTGGAACAGTTGATTGACAAAAAAATTATGATGATAGTAAAGAAGAACCAATAGTTTTACCAACTAGTTTACCCAATTTATTATTAAATGGTTCTAATGGTATTGCAGTAGGAATGAGTACCAATATTCCTCCGCATAATTTGGGCGAAACTTTAACTGCGGTTATTAACTTAATTAATAATCCCGAATTAACCAATTTAGAATTAATTAATGACTTACCTGCTCCTGATTTTCCTACTGGAGGAATTATTTTAGAAAAATCTAAATTAGCAAGTATTTATGAAAAAGGCGAAGGAACTATTTATATTCGTGCTAAAGCTCAGATTGTTTCCTTAGGAGAAATAAAAAGTAAAAAAAGCGGAGAAAAAATTGAAAAAGAAAAAAAAGATATTATTTGAATTACTGAATTACCTTACAAAACTAGTAAGTCTGATATAGTAAGAAATATTAGTCAATTAATTAAAGATAAAAAAATTGAAGGATTAAAAAGTATTGTTGATTTATCAAACTGGGAAGGAATTAATATCCAAATTCACTTCAATACTGACTATGAAGGCATAAGTTTACTTAATAAATTATACAAAAGTACTAAATTACAAAATTCTTTTAGTGTAAAAATGCGGGCTTTATTAGAAAGCAAGCCAAAAATATTTTCTTTAAAAGATGTTTTACGAGAATTTATTGCTAAAAGGTTAGATAATATTCGTCGTAAGGGAAAATTTATTCTTCGAAAGAATGAAAAAGAGTTAGATAATTTGGAAACTCAACTTTTCATTATTACTAATTATGAGGAAATTGCCGCAATAATTAAAAATTATCCTTTAGAAGAAGAAAGGGCTAAAAAATTAACTGAAAAATTTACTGATATTAGTGAAGGCAAAATCAAAATCAATAGTATTTTGGATATGCAAATTAGTTTTCGCCAGTTTACTCCGGAGCGACAAACTAAATTAGAAGGAAAAATTACTGATGTTAAAGAAGAAAACAATGGATTAAGGTTATTGATTAGTAGTGAAGATAAACAAAAAGTTAAATTAATTGCTGAATTGGAACAATTAAAGCAGAATTATGTTCATAGTGTAAGGCGAACTCAACTTATTCATGATTCTCATATTATTGATGAAAGAAAATCAATTGCTCCGGAAGAAATAATTACTATTCTTAGTCAAGGTGAAAGAAAACGTACTAACGTAAGTGAGGGAGAAAGAGAAATTAAAATTGATAGTTATCTTAATATTCATAAACTTCTTTCGCTTGAAGCTACTAACGTTAGAGGGGCAGGCAAAGAATTAAAAACTCGTGGAGAAAATTTAGCGATTATTAAATCAAATCGTCGCGATGATTTGTGATGTTTTTCTAATTTTGGAAAACTTTATCTAATCCCGGTTTATAAATTATCTGACAAAAGTAACAATTTAAGAGAAACTAGTTTAGCTAAATTGGCAGAAGGAGAAGTGATTGAAAAAATTATTTCAGTGCGAGAGGATTTTTTTTCAGAAGAAGATAAAAGAGAAAAATATTTAGTTTTTTTAACTCAAAAAGGAAAAATTAAACGCTTGCCTTTAGAAAAAATTGGCAAAGTCTTAGGTTCTGGTAAAAGAGTAATTAATATTACTAAGTATCAAGACAAAATTATTCAGGCTTCTTTTACTTCGGGAAATGATGACATAATGGTCTTTACTAAAGGAGGAAAAACTAAGAGTTTCTCAGAAGAAAAATTACGAATTTGTGGTCGAGCTGCTTATGGAGACACTGCTGTTAAATTACAAAATTCTAGTGGTAAAACTCGTTGTCAAAAACATCAACAACTTTTAGAAGAACACAAAACTGCTTCATGTTGTGATAAGAGTCAAGGATTAAAAGCTTATACTCAATGTCCAAAATTCCGAGAATTAGTCCAAGCTATGAAAAATTGTTCTGATTGTAATAAAGTAATTCCAACTGATAAAGAACAAGTAAAAGATGAAATGATTGGTTTACAAATAATTTTTAAGGAACAAGTAAAAGAAAATCTTTGTTTATTAGCTATTAAAAAAGATGATTCCGGAACTAAAAAACCTTTACTGTCAATTTTCAAATTGGCTAAAAGACGAGGTGGTTCTGGTCAAAAAAGTTTTAAAGTTGAAGAAAAGCGTGTTTCCTCTTACTGTTCTAAACATGAATCATCTATTGCTAAATTAGAAGAAAAACGCGAAATTAGTAATGAAAAAGTTAAATATTCACAAAACAAAATAAAAGACCTAAAAGAAATATTAAACAAAGCTCAAGGGGAGGAAGTGAATCCAGAAGTAATTAAGAAATATGAGAAAGAGTTATTAGTGGCTCGGCAGGAAAATAAAGAGTTAGAAGAAAAAGCAAGAAAAAGAAGAGAAGAATTAGAAAATTCTAAGAAAAAAACCAAGGGTTGTAATGATTGTCGCAAAAACTGTATTAATCATGAAAATTTAAAATCGAAACATGAAAACGCTTCTTGTTGCGATAAGAAAAAAACAGAAATTGAAACTTTAAAAGAGAAAGTTAATAAAGTTAGAACTGATGGTTCTAAATCTGGAAAAATCAAAAAATACGAACAAGAATATAAAGAACTACGACAATTATCGTTAAAAAATCGTGTGATTTGTTCTCAGTTCCAAGCAATTAATCAAGCAATTCGAGAGTGTGGAGATTGTTTAAAACAAAAATCTAAGAAAGCGGTTAAAATTTCTTCTGTTCCCATAAAAAAAGTGTTGTTAATTAATACTCAGGTTAAACCAGAGATTTATTTATTAGCAGAAGAGGCGGCTTGTTGATATAACAAAAAAGATTTAGTAGAATTTTTTCACGACGAGAAAAAGAAAAAAATTCAATTTTATAAAGGTAAAAAAACCATCACCGACCTTAATTTTTATGGTGAATAGAAATTAAATAATAATAAACTTCAATTGAGTTTATAATTAAATTGTTTTAAACTCTTGGTTAAATGGTATTGTTAAGGGTTATTTTGAGATCTCATTTGGTATCTCAATTGATATCTCAGCAAAATTTACTAACTTTTTTAGGAGAAAATTTTT
>Ga0307514_10003202_pt1 | contig 15989 bp, 10 predicted proteins | sample 16_EM_MG_FD_203088 | JGI IMG/M metagenome (GOLD analysis project Ga0307514, IMG submission 203088) | Populus trichocarpa ectomycorrhiza microbial communities from riparian zone in the Pacific Northwest, United States - 16_EM | ecosystem: Host-associated > Plants > Roots > Unclassified | place...
TTGTCGAGGGTGGGGGTGGGGGTGTGGTTGGGGTTGGATTTTGGGTTGGGTTCGGCTTTGGGCCACCTGGGCCAGTGCCGGTGCTACCTGGAGCCCTGCAAACCTCAAACCCACCAGTTCCATGTGGCCCCTTGAACTCGCCGTCGGTGGACTTTGTGGACTTTGTAACGAAGTCTCCAGGGTAGGGATACAATAAGTTGAAACCTTGGGTGGAGAGACACATGCCCGGTTTGATATCACCCTTGACCAAGTCCCCCACGTACATGTCGGGGAGGTTATCAAGTGTGCTGGTTCCTGTTCCTTCGATCGTGACACTGGCGCAGTTCATGTAGTACTCGCCTCTGTTACCTGTTCTTGCGATCCAAGTCCAAGCTGCGAGGGCGTTTCCAGCCTTTGCGTTCTTTGGGATATCGAATACGAATGTTTGGTTTGGGCCACCAATATTCGAGTTGAGCGGAACATCCCTGGGACATCCACCCTCGTAGGAGTGAAGAACCTTCCAGTTTATGCCACGGTCGTATGAGAGGGAAATCTGGCAACTGCCTCCAGAGTGAGCGGCCATATTTCCCTCCCCGCCGTTGCCTTCGTTTGGCCAGATTTCGAACATTCCCTTCTGACCGGCAGTCCATTTGGCTTGGGGGGTCATATCGGCAACGCCGATGAGTCCCTTACAGGGGAAGTCGGATCCATCTTCCTTGAGTGGGGAGTTGTAGGCATTGCCATCGAGTTGAGGGGTTGAGCCGTAGCCAAGCGGCTTGGGTTGCCTGAGCCGAGCATGCCCAGAGACAAGCGTGAGCGCTGAAAGTAGAATGGAAGCAAGAGCAAGAGTCTTCATTTTGGATTTGAAAGCTGTGACGAGAATCCCGACTGTACTGCAAATGTATATATCTTTTGGTATTGAAGGTAGTAGGAATCGAAGACCTGCTTCGCAAGATTAAGGATTGACTGGGAGTAGTAGTAAAGAAAGGATAGGAAGTCTATGCTGTTTGGCGCTGATGGTGTAGAACGAACGAGACCCCATTGTCATGGCGAGGGGTTCTTTATACTTCCCTGAGCTGATTGTTTCTCCGTACTGTAGATGGAAGCCAACGGAGCCTAGAGGTGTTCCAAGTTTTTTTTTTTGGCCAGCAACGATACAATACAACAGATGATACAGATAGACAGCCCCTGCCTTTCTTTACCTGTCCCTCTGCTGTATCTGTGGCTCGGGAACCATCATTGATTCGATTTATTCAATCCGGGTAGCTGATTAGTCCAAATAATAAGCGACCCAATCCCAGATGCGTAGATGAAGTCACGCCGCCATGTTTAACGCAAGGGGCGGCTGAAGAGTAGCATCAATTTGGTTTGACAAGGCGAATGACGATGGGGATTGGGGGGAATGTGTTTCCCTCATTGCCGATCGCACGACTCGAAATCTGAGTTGTAAGTACCAGTAGTGGAGTCATCCTCCAGTATATTTCTTCATGTGGATTAATTTCCACTGTTGCGATTGGCCACCCTACCATTTTTAGCAGCCCGTGAAACGTGGGGATGCCCGCCCCCTGCAGCCTAGGAAATCATGACCGGCGAATTACGGATAGGTAATCAAGATGTATACTGTATCAGCATCAGGGAGTCTTGTGCCTCAGAAATATCTGTTACAGACTGTGGCCATACTGCTTTATGGAGCCAACCAGACTACAGTACACCCGTCAGGACATTGCATCCTTTGGGTTAGGTAGTCTTGTTGGTCTTCTATAACCTCTTAGTCACATTCAAAGTGCAATCAGACTACCGTAGGTCACATTGCCAAATATACCTAGATGTCTGTCATACCACAGATAGTTAGTAATTCTGGGTCACGACGCTGTAAAATTGGTGATCGACCAAGTTGAGCCCGGTATTTATTAGTAGGGTAAAGCATTCAGATGCTGCCCTAGCTGGCACACTGAAATAATTATGTGAGAGATAAAAGGAGTCTTGGCACGAGATCAAGAATCATGTCATTAAAATTATTTCCTCTGTACGGAGTATCTGGGTGGCCATGTGCGAAAGGTTATAGATGGAACTGCAGATATATAACATGTACAGTAATCATCATAATCTGCAGCTCCTCAGTCTAGGTAGTTTATCATGGTGCCGGGACTGCCAGAATAAGACTAGCTTGATTACCCCAATGTGACACCGAAAAGGTAGAAGGGATACCAGACTATCCCTAAAAGGTAACCTGGCAGTTCTAAGGGGAAAAGATGCAGATTATTGGTTTCGTGAGAGTTTCTCGTACTATGTAGGTGCAACCAGCTCCACTCGTCTGTTGTCGCCATCTTATTTGACAATTGGAATTGAAATTTGTCTACTAGGATCTGCTCACTTATACACCACCATCTCTCCCACCGCCACCTCCTTCCTTGCCACTGTTTCGTTCTGGTTTACATAGCCCACAGCCGATCGGGGGTGCCGGGTATGCCGAGTGCTGAGTTTATGATCACCATGTGCATGTCCATGGATATACACTGTACAGCTTTGATATTTGGGTAGCAATCTGGGCGGGGTACGTCAGACAGCAGGAAGGTACTTGACGGCGTATGCTCAATTTTCAAATATATACCACGTACATCAGAAACTCTTAGAACGCCGCGAAAATGCTCTGAATAGACCATGGGTATCATGGTCAGACTAAGATACCTAGGTACTTTAAATTTACCAAACATCAAATATTTCCTTCCCTGCTTTTCTTAATCTTGAGTACCCATACCCGGCCTTAAATACCCCATCTAGCTGCTGTAATTTCCAACGCACATCGGCTTGGTATGGTTACATCGGCTAATTTATATGCATATGCTCATACAAGCTGGTCCTGATGACCATACATATGGAAACCCGCTAATCGACTGCCTTGTGTGAGATACGATCGTGTTTCTCCATCTACCAAGAGAGCACATGCACAGGTTAGCAGGCAATAGGATTACTTAAGCAATTCTTTTCTAGCATACAGAGGATTCGGGGGCTGCGTAGGGTAAGATTTGTTACACAAGTTGGAAGTACATACAGCTGTACTTAAGGGGAATGAGTGGAGTGGGAGTTCTTTACCGGGGGGCAGCATAAGGGGCAATACGCACATAACGAATCTCGTTTCTACGGAGGAACCAAGGCGGGGGAACCAATTGGCCAACCGTGTAGATTTGTAGTTGCGTGGGTCGGCAGATTAACTTGCCCCCCCTTGAATCCACCCGGGATTTCGGGTGGCTCGTCATACCCCTCCTAGCAGGGGTGCATACGAATAATGAGTTTATTAGGAGGGAAAAAAAGAAATTAAAAATAGAAATACTCACTGTAAGTACGCTCTAGCTTTCCCATTTCCCACCTTTCATCAATTTATCTGGATATATATACTGATAAAGACCCTCTCACATCAACCTCCCTTCCTCACCTACAATATCTGAATATTGAGTATGGGGGCATTTGCCCTAGGCCCTTTTGAGAGGAACCATGCATACATAGGTTCTTTAGTTTGTCCCATGATGAATACGTAGTTATTAATATACCATTTGCAGGTCTCCACCAAAGCCCCTATGGCATGGTGTACGTATGGGTATGCAAGATTGATGAGTCCGCGTGATCACGTGAGGGTTTTTTAATATTGAGACGAAGAGGGGAGGTCTAGTGGCGTTTCCAGTCTCTAGTCCTGATACAAAGGCGAGAATTGAGCATAGACTGGGTAAAAGAAGGTGCTTCCTTGATTGACCATGAGGGTAGTACCTTGGAGGAGAGGCTGGCCAAACGGAGATCAAGAGCTTCGCGGCCCAGGCCCACCATAGCTATTGCTTTGGCCATGGGTTGGTGTTAATCTGGTGACTGAGGGCGTATATACTCTAGTTAGAAAAGTAGGTGGCACAGATTCTTTTTGCCGGTGGGAACTCCAGAAGGTAGTACGGCGTACTGTAGTTACCACCATGAGTACAATATTGTCTGTAACTGAGCCCAGTTCATTCACCTGCGCAGCTATACAGTCCACTAATTCTATAAGCAGAACCTGGTGTATCCAATCTATCTAGACTATGATGAGAAACCGCACCTACAAGTAGGTTGTCGAGCTCGGTATTAGGTATTGCCAGTACCCGCATGATTGCTTTTTAAAAAAAATCTTTTAAGGAACCATTAACCACATCCAGCCTACCTAGACTATGACGATGGACTGCAGCTCCAGGGTTCCCCCGGTGGCCTCTCTTCCTCCACTCGGGCCAGTCCCTGCCCTCCCCTCTCTATCTACAAAATGCATTCCCATAAGGAACTCCGTCACTTGCTCACACCAACCCTCGCCTCGCCACATCTGTTCGTTCCGAAGGCCATCCCCTCCCGTCCCCAGCCCATAGGCAGCGCTGGATATGCGCCGCATTGTGAGATGTCCATCCATCGCATACGCACCATGGTTCTTCTGTTTTCCCCACCTCCTTCATCCATTGCCGTTGCGGCCCCTTGTCCGTGACCATGTACACCAGCGCTTTTATCGCACGTCCGCATGCATGATTGGTCAATGGGTTGGTACCTCAACCTAGCCTCCATATACACTGACATTTACGGCTAGCGAGGCCGCGGTATATGGTGAAATTTATAGCTTGTTGGAGTGGAGTGAAGTAACTTAAGTGAAGATTAGCCTCAGGCGGTCGAAGCCCTTGAAGGATACTTTGAAGATTAGCCTCAGGCGGTCGAAGCCCTTGAAGGATACTTTGAAGAGTACCCTGCCTGGGTTTGGAAACAAGCCAAAGACGGGATTGAGCGTGTTATGCAAGTCAAGCCCAACGGATGCTGTACAGATCTGGTTCCAGCCCAACTGGCTTGGTCTATCCTGCTCTCCTAAATAGTTATACGTTAATGGTAAGTTCGTTACTCACAAACTTACTGTTTGGATCAGGCCGGACTGGGCCGACTGGACCGTCCTGCAATCGTAGCCAGGTCGCCCAGTCCGGATGATTGCTCGCCGGGGCCGATCCAGGCTGTTTCAGGCCAGCATGGGCCTCAGCCCTCAATGCCCCTCATGCTGGGCCACCGGCGGACTGAAGGCTGGCCTGGCCGGTTAGCAACACTGATTAATAATTATAGTTCTGGACTCCTTCAGACCCTTGCTAGGATGGTTTGTTTGTTTGCGAATCGGTGCTGACCAGACTGGTATGACGCAAATCGAGTTTCCGTGAATGGCGTCCCCAGACCCTACTGTCTGCTGCGGATCCTATGGTATCTGCTGTGACTAATATTGCGTCTACCTATCGTACGGTTTGTATTTATCCGTACGAAGCAACCTGAGGGGAGATATGATAAATTGTCGAAATAAGATGAGGAGCTGATGGCGCTGCATGACTATCATCAGATACCCAATGTAACTCATGTTATTGGGAACTCCCCATTACCTACCTCCACAGTTCCCATTGAATGAACTTTCTTTTGGGGAAAATCATTATCCGTATTCAATCTATCTAGACTATGACGAGAGACCGCACCTACAAGTACATAGGCTGTCCAGCCCCAGTGCCGGTCTCTTCCCCTTCTCAAACCACGTACAAAATTAACGCCCCAACGCCTCAGAAACCTTGCCGTCTCTCGGCACCATTCCAGATCTCGCCTCGCCTCCTCTCCTCCATTGGATTAACTTCCCACCCAGGACACTTGTGCATCATCCTCGGATCTTTGGATAGTTGAACCATTCAAGTATCTCGGCAAAGTCATCCCGGACAACACGATGATACACATACCTATCACCAGTGCCTCAAGGCCTCCTGCGTAGCAGTTCTATTAAGGGAAGGATGCACAAAGGGTAAATGGCTGTACAAGAGGATTCCCAAAGGAGCCGAAGCAAGCGACGGGTGAAGGGGGGCGGCGAAGGCCCAAACAAAAGGAAAGGAAGTGATTTGGGTTGAGTGGGTTTTTTTTTTTTTTCTCGAGTAATCTTGAGGCTTTTTGGGGTGAGATGTACCGCATCCACTGGGAAAGAACACTCCATGTCGCTTTTTAAGACATAGGCCGAGCCCACGCCGGAAAGTCGATATATACGGTCCAAAAAAAGTGGCTTTAACGTGAGCTCGGTCTATGTCTTAAAAAAGCGACATGGAGTGTTCTTTCCCAGTGGATGCGGTAGTTGCTTGGAAATTTTTTTTGGGGGGGGGATTTAGCTTGGATATAGCCATGGATGATGTTTTTGTTAGATATTGCTTGGATGGGGGAATACATGGTTGAGTCGAGAAGTCGCACTGACCTATCAAAATGGAATTACATGTCAGTCTCAATTATGCACTTACCCTGAACATCTCTAGTACCTTGCGATAGTGATGGCGTGATAACCGTGCTTGATGTGTGAGCGCCACACCGTTTTATTGTGCCACACCGTTTTTTATTGGGTTTGGTCTCGGAAGTGTACCGGTAGTCTGGGTGGCACCGGGAGAGTGTTCCGTCACTACGCAGAGGGCATGGGAATAAATATTAGTGACGAGTTTTTGGAATTCATGACTAAACACAGGATTAAATTTGCGAGAACTGGTAGGTAGGGTAGTCTGGTTGCACAACCCCTCCTCTGGTAGGGTTGATATACCAGCACAGCCTCGTAGGGTTGGTACTTGATACTGGTACGATATCTGGACACTTATCCGTACTTGTCCAAAAATTGCCTCTAATATTGGACCAAATGCATTTTTGGGGCTAATAGAAAGCAGTATTTGTATCTAGGATAATTACAAATATGTATGTATGTATGTATGTATAGCAAGGTTCAACTGTACCCGACACTACCTATCGGCCCTGCCTGTGCTCGTGTTTGTATGTAGATCTACAGTACCGGTACTCGGGGAGTGGGCAGCATGGATTCAATTTTGAAAAATGAAAGCTGGTGTAAAAATTTTCCTGGGTGATTGCTTCGACAGGCCTGGCATAGCAGCATGTTGCACACAGATGGGCACCTTCGCAATCTATTTATACATAGCAGCTAGCTACACTGCCTATGTAGAGTACCTAGGTATATACAATACATACCGTCAGTACTGTATGGCAGGCAAGGCCGTTGTGCAAGGAGAAGCAGCAACAATTACTGAAGGACCCACCCTCTCTCCGGAACTAGCATCCATCCGGAATTGGTGGCTGTACGGTAGGCTTTTTTCGTTCTCGTACCAGCCCACCTCTTTATTCAACCTTTCTTCTGTGTCTCGGCCCTTTCTTTCCCTTTTCCCCCTTCAGCTGTCTTGGAGTTCCTTTTTTTCGGTACGAAGCGAGCAACAATCCGTGTGATTTGGGATTGAGAGATCTCGAAGCACTACCGGTACCAGTACTTCGCGAAAGAAAGGGGATCTAGACTCAAATCATGAGATTATCATCCCTCACCACCGCAGTCTTGCTCCTCGGGAGCTCGATTGTCACAGCTCACCAGCCAATCGACACAGACAGTATCATGGAGCGCGACACTCACCTAAACTCCTTCGTTGCACCTTTTGGAGAAATCGACACTAGCTTCTCCCCGCGTGTTCATCACCCCCGGTCCATCTTCCAGAAGCGACAAACCTGTGACAGGTACGTCAAATATTCACTCTGCAAATATACACATCTACTAATCCCCCGATAGCTCAAGCAACATCTGCTATCAAACAAGCACCATGGCTCGCTGCTGTCCCTCCGGCTACACCTGCTACTTCAGCGACGACTGGCGCTGCAAGGCAGACATCCTCGATGGTCTTACACGCGGTCAGAAAATCGGGATTGGCATCGGTGCTGCAGTGGGATTTCTTGCCCTTTGCATCATTGGCTTTGTGATATTCTTTTGCTGCTGTAGGAAAGTGGTGCAAGCTGCTAGTGGGGCGGTCAGTGGGAACAATAATGATAATAACCAAGGAGCTTTCCCTCCTCAGCAGCCAGTTTTGTATGGTCATACCGGGCATGCATATGATCCAACAGCGGCCCCGTTGGCGCAGGTGGGTGGCGATGGGAAGCCTCAAATGGGCTATTACCCTCCACAGGCGCCGCCGCCGCCACAGCAGGGTGGTAAGTCTTGTATCTCTTGGCTTTTGGCAGGGGACTGGGGAGAGGGGGGATCCAGCGTAGCAAAGCTTGGTGGATTGCATTGATATGGAGGAAGTAGATTGCTAACCAGGATTTGATGAGGATAGGATATGGTCAGTACGGCCAACAACAGTACCCACCACCGCCACCACCACAAGGACTATACCCGCAATCTACGAGTCCTGCCCCACCGTACCAGCAGCCACCTCCACCACAGGGAACATATCATTAATAGATACGTGGTGGAGGCGTGAAAGAAGCCCCTAGGCGGGAGGAGAGGGAGGCGAGGGGGAGGGGGCAAACGAGGAGTGAAATGGAGGTTGATGATGGGCTGCAAGCAAGGTCCATACCACGAGAAACTTTGTTTTTTTTTGCCAAGTTCTACAACATACCACCTGATATCCTTTTCTGCACGGAATCTAGTCTCAGTCTCACAGAATGATAAGCTATAGCCTTTGTTCTCTTGTGCATTCAATTCCTTTTTGAAGATTATTTTTACGAGGGGGTGGGTTCTTGCAATATTTACTACTATGTATTTAACGGGCTTTCATATTTGTTTCCTGATTAAACTAGCATTTTCATGCCAAACTTTGAGTTTTCACCATAGTCATCTTGTTGTAGATCCTTGAAAATAGCCATACCTAGTGTAAATGAAACTATAGATATGGTTATCCGCCTAAGGCTCCCTTCAAGGTGATCTCGTGCCAAGACTCTTTTTATCTGTCACATAATTATTTCAGTGTGTGCCAGCTAAGGCCTTCGGGGGAAAGGCGTATAGACTCAAAATATATATGTATATAGGTTATAGGTAAGTGTACAGGATTCCAGCTAGTTATAAACCTATCAGCAAAGATGAAACATATTGAGGATTGCTATGAGTTTTGATATTGGATCTATATTTGTACTTGATGATATGAAAATAGTCTAAGACTTCTGGCATTTGGGGCTGTAGGCTATGTAAAGAAAAGGTACTTAGTTTTTACTGAGGTGGGGCAATAGCGGATCAGGGCTTTCAGGATACCAGACACCTCACCTTTTGCTAGAATAAATCAACCACGGACCAATTGCTGCGTGGGTGCGTGATTATGATCTCTAGTACCTCGGGAAAGCCCCTGCAGAACTCTTGCTATTGTAGAGCAAGAACTACTTAAAGATTCATCTTTCTTTTTGCCTTGAAGAGAGACTGGTAGAAAAAAGTACCCGATTAGGCCTGGTTGCCAAGGTATTAGTTTAATCTGCTATATCACTATAGGAATAGATTCCCATACCTGCCGAGACTAGCAATTGTAGGGGTTGAGTCATGCCTTACCTACTTGGTTTAGGCTCATCAATCATGTGACAACAATGGATCTGCATACATACATATATACAACGGGCTTGCGTAACCTGATACAGTCAATCGATCCAGGTGTTCTAAAATTACACACCACCAAAATGTGTGTACACTAGCGTAGCCGTGCCTAGACTATCAGATGGTAGACGAGGGGAAAGGCGTATACCTAATAGACTCAAGAAAAAAAAGAAAAAAAAGACGTGCCTGGGTGCGTCTCATAGCCTTCGCGGGAAAGGCCTATAGACTCAAAAAACAAAAAAAAAGACGGGCCTGGGAATCTGGTCGGCTGACCTTGCTGAATCATCAAACCCTGTTTGTGAGCCTCGAGATAAATATATATACAGTATCTGAAAGTTGAAATCTTGACAACTTTGGATCCGGATGGGATCCAGAGATCGGTAGTCAACATGTTGTTCATCATTTTCCGCTACTTTAAGTCTCACAAGGCACGAAGTAAGGTGGGGTCTCCACAGCCGTTGGGTTCCACTACAGCAAACCATGATCGGGGGGGTCCAGCACAGTCTGCGCATGCAGCCAGCAATATTGATAGTGTTCTTGTCCGGTTGGGAACTCAAAGTGCGCATGAACTACCCGGTACCTGGCCCGCTGATATCAATCGGGATGTGATTGATAGCTCCCGGAGCACCCCAGGGCTCCTCCGGCTTCCTCCTGAAATCCTCCTCATGATATCCAAACTTCTCAACCGGTATCGCGATCTCAACTCACTCATACTCACTCACCCCCGCCTCGCCTCCGTCCTCTCATCTGTGCTCTACCGGCGAGCCATCTCTCCCTCTGGCTATGGCGGTGCCTACCTGCTCCGTCATGCTGTCATCACTCGCGCATACTCCCGCATGCAGATCCTCCTCACCACATACGGCATTGACCCCAACGACGCACTTACAGCTAGCTGGCGAGAGCAAACACTTCTCCATACCGCCATCTCAAATTCTGACATCACCTCCGCACGAATTCTCCTGGAAGCAGGGATCAACGTGAATGCCACTGATAGCACACGTACCACTGCATTGCACCTAGCGAGCCGAAGTGGAAATGTTGGAATGATCTCCTTGCTCGCCTCTCACAAGGCAAATCTGGAAGCTGTGGACAGTGAGGGCCGTACACCGCTCCACAGAGCGCTGGGTTGTGGCTCCTATCAGAGTCGTATAGCTGCAGTCAGCGCCCTCCTCCGATTTGGGGCGAACCCAAATGCTTTTGTACGCTCCCCTGGCACCCCTAGCAGGCCTGCCCTAGGATGGTCGCCTCTCCATTCTGCGGCAGTTGACTGTCCTGACTCACAAACCATTATCCGGCTCCTAGTCGAGTATGGAGCGGACCTCGAGCAGCCACTACTAAACACCGACCCACCATGTACACCACTAGCCCTAGCTGCCGAGTTCCTGGTCTGGTTCCACTTAAAGCATCCCAATGCTACACGCCGAAGCCTGAAGCTGATGGATACGGAATACGATGAACATTGGAAGGCAGTGGAGTTGTTACTTGAGCTAGGGGCGGATATTGAGCCGGCGCTGCTTGCAATGGACCAACGACCGAACTTGGCACCAGTGAGTGAGACGCGTAATATAGGGAATCAGCACCCAGTGTTCTCGTATCTTTCGGTTCTGCCTGGCCGGGAGATGGTGGCTAAACACAATAAAATGTTTTCAAAACTTATACCAGAGGACAGGTGGGAGGTGGCGAGTGAATACGTAAAGAAGGGACTGGAAAGAGCTAGAGACCGGGCTAGGAAAAGTAAGTATATATTCCAGAAGATTACCGTCCTGACATGTAATCATTTCTATGTTAAGGCTACTTTGAGTGCGCACCTCGCAATATATTTTGTGGCAAGGAGAGATGCTGATGCTGGATTGTACAGGGGCAAACCCTACCCGAGTGGTGCAGGGTTCGAAACGCTGGTTTATGCCTTCGCAGTGAGCAGCGGCGAGTTGTGTGTATATTGGAGAGAGGCTCCTTATGACTTTTAGCGACACCCAAAACGCGGCTACAGGCGAATGAACTCAACTTCCGTATATCTTCTTCAGGTTTGCATTTTATATACCCTAAATCCTAATGATAATAGTCAGCAATCTCTCCATACCCTTATTTATATGTTCTACGGTACAAAACATACCGTCTTATTCATAGATAGTGTCTAATATACCGGGTATTATACTAAAGCACGATTTTTGTTCCGAATATGACTTATCCAGTGGAAGTAGTGGATTCATCACTCTCAGAATCCGAGGTATCTGAGGTATCGGTCCCAGTGTTAAAGTCCTCCATGGCTTGTGAGTCAACTCGGTAGTTATCTCGGCCTCGGATATTGATGTGCTGGTCTTCACATCCATCAATAGAAACTGTTATTCCACATTTGCGAAAGGAGCGCTGGATAGTATGCCGTAGCTCTTGATGAATTGACTCCCATGCTTGTCCAACCCACTGGGTCATCAAAATGCGGCGCTCTGATGCTGAGCACTTTTGTGCTGAACATTCCGAAATATGGTCAACATAATGCTGGTCTACTATACGAGGGTCTGGTGCCGGGACTAGTCTGCTAAAGCACGAATTCGATCCTTAAATGGTTTATTGAGACAGACATCGAGGGGTTGGACTAATGAGGTACAACCAGCAGGAATCATTACTGGTAGAGTATGCATTCGAGGCATTACATCCTTTACAGCCTGCGTCTTTTTTGTATTTCGAAGTGTATACTGGCCTGGATGATCAATTGCGACTTGCCATTGATGTTGTAACCAGCGTAACATAACATTCTCAACCCAAGCATTGTCCCGAAAATCAACCACTACTCGCTTATCTCATAGGTTCTTCTCAGTTTGGAGTAATTTAGTTCCTTTGCCACGAACAACAATGAGAGGTTTAACCCGACTGATTCTATCTGCAAAGGTTGTTGCTTGGATAGTGGCTTGACGTTTATCCAACGCACTTGCTTGACTTCGAACTTGAACTGTAGTTGCACCCTCCATCTTATATGTGCCACCCGTTACGGACTCAAATTCTAACGGAATTTAATCCATATTGGCAATATTACCCAGATGGTATTTGCGTAGATGGAAATGTAGTTTCAATAGTATTGAGAGCATGATATCGAATGAAGAGGTGAAAGATCGAATGCGGTTGATAGCATCAATAGGAATTTCTTGAAGACCAATATGCTTATGCTTTTTAAAGTGAGCAAACCAGCTACTAGAAAACCGAGGTCTTTCATAGGATGTATAACTACTTTCTCAGGAACGTTTATAATCTGAGTTAGTTATTCATAATTATGCATATGATATATAAAATACCACTTCTTCCCTTCTGCTATAAACTAAGCACGTTTTACTTTAGTTTCTTGGGCTCGTAGCTCTAAGTAACGTTGATGCAAATAGTTTTCTATCTGGGGAAGGCTTGCTGTCCGTCCTACAGAGCCTTTTTGCTGTCCACTACGCTGCCCAAGGATCTCTGGCTCTTTTGAATCATTCAACATCTTTTGTGAAATCCTCAGGCGTGAGATACCCCATTTGCATTGTATTCGACGCTTTCCTACTTGATTTTGAATTAAATCTTGTAGTTGGTGTAGTGCAGCACCATCTGTGGACTCAGTCGTAAGTGCTGATAAGCGGAGGCGGTTGGTACAATGAGATCGATTTTTGGTTGCCAGTGATGAGGGTCCTGGACGTTGGTGTGGAATTGGCATCTTGGAATTATATCGATCGGAATAATGAGCTTCTACTCTCTTTTATCTTTATTTGAGGCCACGTAGCTTCTAGCATCTAGTGTAGTCATATACAAGATGCTTTCGCCATTGAGCTGGAGCTAGGATCTTACATTCTTAAAAGGTTATACTGTCTTTTTCAGCAGTTTCTACGGTATTATAACTATCTATACACATATCCAAATTTTAATGAAATCCTGAACAGTCTTGGTTTTAGTATACTGGAATCAATTATTATTCAGTGTATACGTACAGTACATACCGTAGAAATTGGCGAGTAAGACTGTATAACCTGGTAAGGAAGTATTAGCGAATAAGACGCTGGTGGAGATTCTAGGGTACATCCAGCACAAGATCACTGACTTTCCGGTGCCTCCCGGAGCCACTGACACCTCCCTCTCTCCTTGAGATTCTAGTACCCCTACCTACTCTCATTTGCCTATTTATGCGCCTATTATATCTACCTACTTATTCCGCAACCTATTCTATGTTGGCGAGCTTGATTCCATATTTCGCTATTTTCTCTGTATATAAGAATATATTAGTTATAAGCATACCTCACCCCGCCCCAACGATATGCTTGTATCGAGACTCTGTAGAAGCCTTGTGGAATTTTACTGGTAACTGGAGAGCTTGAGGGTTTGGTGTACCTTGCTGGGGTATGCACTGAACTTGGTTAGCTGTAACTTACCCACATGTGGCACCAATACCAAGTCTAGGTAGATAAGGCCCGCCTGTCTTTTTTTTTTCTTGGACGAGAGACCACAACTACATATGTACTTGTAGGTTATCCCATCCTGGGGCCGGTCTTTGCTCTCCTCGTCCCCGTGCTGGGTACATGTCTGACATAGGAAAACTATGAAACTCTTCAGCGCCGGAGGAATTATTGTATTCAGGCCGTAAGGGCCAAGTGAAAACAATAATTCTTGCGTAATTACAACTCTCATAGCCCTCATATATTCACTTTTCTTACAGTCAGCCTATTCCGTAATCCCCTCTATTTCTGCAGGATCATTCCGGCAGCAATGCACCTTGGTCCTTCTGCACTATTTCCGACCAACTACTATACATCTACAATGCAACCCAAAATTTTGAGCCTATTTGGTCCCATATTGGGCTCGGAACCGTCGAAACCACTAAAATAATGGAGTGATCCACATCCTAATCTCGGTGATGTATGGTAGGGTAGGTACGTAGCTAGAATAAATCATTCACGGACCAATTACTGCGTCTCTAGTAGCTCGGAAAACCCCTGCAGAACTCTTGCTATTGGTGTAGATATTTGGAGAGCATACCGACGTACCTAAGGTTAATAGAGAGGGCTCGAGTTGGCTTTACTCGGTTTAGGTTCGCAGTCATGTGACATCAATCAATCTGCATATGCTAACGATGATCCAGGTGTTCTGAGTTACACAACACCAAAACGTACATTACTTAGCGTAGCAATAGACAAATCAGATCTACCGATCCAAGAGCCTGACGAAGTGGCCGGCTGATCATCAATTTGTGTTGCAGGCAGTTCGCGAGCCTCAGGTGTGCAGGGGAGATAAATATATTTATAATATACAGTATCAGAAAGTTGAAACCTCGAGAACTTTGGATCGATAGTCAACATGTCGTTCCTCATTTCCCGCCACTTTAGATCTCACAAGGCACGAAGTAAGGTGGGGTCTCCACAGTCAGGTTCCATCACAGCAAACCATGATCGGGGGGGTCCAGCACAGTCGCATGCAGCAAGCAATATTGATAGTGTTCTTGTTCGGTTGGGAGCTCAAAGCGGAAGTGAACTACTTGGTACCTGGTCCGCTGATATCAATCGGGATGTGATTGATAACTCCCGGAGCACCCCAGGACTCCTCCGGCTTCCTCCTGAAATCCTCCTCATGATATCCAAACTTCTCACCCGGTATCACGATCTCAACTCACTCATACTCACCCATCCCCGCCTTGCCTCCGTTCTCTCATCTGTGCTCTACCAGCGAGCCATCTCTCTCTCTGGCTATGGCGCTGCCGGCCTGCTCCGTCACGCTGTCCACAACCGCGCACACTCCCACATGCAGATCCTCCTCACCTTATACGGCGTTGACCCCAACGACGCACTCTCAGCTGGGTGGGAAGAGCAAGAACGCCTGCAAACACACCTCCATAGGGCTATCTCAAATTCTGACATCACCTCCGCACGAATTCTCCTTGAAGCAGGGATCAACGTGAATGCCACCGATAGCACACGTGCCACTGCATTGCACCTAGCGAGCCGAAGTGGAAATGCTGAAATGATCTCCTTGCTCGTCTCTCACAAGGCAAATCTGGAAGCTTTGGACAGTAAGGCCCGCACCCCATTCCACAGAGTGCTAGGTTTTAGCCCCCACGAGAGTCGTATAGCTGCAGTCAGCGCCCTCCTCCGATTCGGGGCGAACCCAAATGCTTTTGTACACCTCCCTCCCACCTTTACCACACCAGCCCTAGGATGGTCGCCTCTCCATTCTGCGGCAGTTGACTGCCCTGACTCACAAACCCTCATCCGGCTCCTAGTCGAATATGGAGCGGACCTCGAGCAGCCACTACTAAACACTGACCCACCATGTACACCACTAGCGCTAGTTGCCGAGTTCCTGGTCTGGTTCCACTTAGAGCATGCTAAAGCTACACACCGAAGCCTGATCTGGTTCCACTCCCTGATTAGGGAATACGATGAACATTGGAAGGCAGTGGAGTTGTTACTTGAGCTAGGGGCGGACATTGAGCCGGCGCTGCTTGCAATGAATCAGCGACCGAACTTGGGACCAGTGACTCCGGTAAGAAAGAATATAGGGAATCAGCACCCAGTGTTCTTGTATCGCTCGGTTTTGCCTGATCATGACCGGGCGAGGGTGCATCAACACAATAAACGGTATGCACCACTGATACCAGAAGACAGGTGGGAGA
>Ga0307514_10003203_pt1 | contig 15988 bp, 18 predicted proteins | sample 16_EM_MG_FD_203088 | JGI IMG/M metagenome (GOLD analysis project Ga0307514, IMG submission 203088) | Populus trichocarpa ectomycorrhiza microbial communities from riparian zone in the Pacific Northwest, United States - 16_EM | ecosystem: Host-associated > Plants > Roots > Unclassified | place...
CTCGCTGGTGCACGGCGTCTTTCTGGTTCTTACCGTCGCCAACCTGGTGGCGGGCTTCCAGGCGCTGGGCACGCTGATGGCGGTCGGCTTGATGATGCTGCCGGCCACCGCGGCGCGCTTCTGGGCTGCCGAAGTCTGGAGCCTTGCGCTCGTTGCCGCCGGCATGGCGCTGCTGTCCGGCTTTGCCGGGCTGCTGCTGTCTTTCCATGCGCAGTGGCCCTCGGGTCCCGCGATCGTGCTGGTGGCGGGCGTGGCCTACCTGCTGTCGCTGGCCTTCGGCCCGAATGGCGGACTGCTCGCCCGGTTTTTGCGTTCACGCGCTCATCGAAATGCCTGACATGAACTTCCCATCAGATTCCGCGCGCCGCCGGTTCTTCACCGCGTCGCTCATCGCACTGCCGCTGCCGGTGCTTGCCCAATCCACTGCGCCGCATCCGCTGCGCATCGTTGCGAGCTTTTCGATCCTCGCCGACATGGCACGCGAGATCGGCGGCAGCACGGTCGATGTCGCGGCCCTGGTCGGCCCGGATTCCGACGCGCACGTCTTCCAGCCGAGCCCGGCCGATGCGCGTCGCCTCGCCAATGCCGAGCTGGTCGTCGTCAACGGGCTCGGGTTCGAAGGCTGGATGGACCGCCTGGTGCGCTCATCCGGCTATCGCGGTCCCGTCCTCGTGGCCAGCGAGGGCGTGCCGGTGCGCCGCATGGGCCGCGCGTCCGATCCGCACGCATGGCAGGACCTTGCGAACGCGCAGCGCTATGCCGCGAACCTTCGCGATGCGATGGTGCGGGCACGGCCGGCGTTCGCAGCCGAGATCGGCCAGCGCTGCGCCAGCTACATCGAGCGGCTCCAGGCGCTCGACCGCGATGTTCGCGCACGTTTCGATGCGGTGCCGCGCCAGCATCGCCGCGTGATCAGCTCGCACGATGCATTCGGCTATTTCGGCGCCGCCTACGGCGTCGAGTTTCTTGCGCCGCAGGGCATGAACACCGACAGCGAGGCCTCGGCCGCCTCGGTCGCGCGCCTGATCGACCAGATCCGGCGCGAGGACGTGCGCGCGGTGTTCGTCGAGAACATTTCCGACCCGCGCCTGGTCCAGCGCATTGCGCGCGAAGGCGGGGTCACCGTCGGCGGCCGGCTTTATTCCGACGCGCTGTCGGCGCCGGGGACCGAAGCGGACACCTACCTGAAGCTGTTCGCGCACAACGCCGCAACCATTGCCTCGGCTCTCTCGGCGAAGCGCTGAGCTTGTCGAGCGCCCGATCAACCTTCACTCAGAGCCCATCCATGAGCCTCATTCCCGTCACCATCCTCACCGGCTTTCTCGGCAGCGGCAAGACCACGCTGCTCAACCGCATCCTGAAGGAGCAGCACGGCCACAAGGTGGCCGTGATCGAAAACGAGTTCGGCGAAGCCGGCATCGACAACGAACTGCTGGTGCAGGACGAGGGTGAACAGATCATCGAGATGAACAACGGCTGCATCTGCTGCACGGTGCGCGGCGATCTGGTGCGCATCCTCGGCGAGCTCGCGGAGCGCCGCAGGAACGGCAGCGCGAGCTTCGAGCGCGTGATCATCGAGACCACCGGGCTGGCCGACCCGGCGCCCGTGGCGCAGACCTTCTTCGTCGATGAGGAGATCAGCCAGACCTATCTGCTCGATGCGATCGTCACGCTGGTCGACGCCAAGCATGCCATGGCGCAGCTCGACGAGCACCATGAAGCCCAGGAGCAGGTGGGCTTCGCGGACCGCATCCTGCTGTCCAAGACCGATCTGGTGTCGGCCGAAGAGGTGAGGGCGCTCGAGCAGCGCCTTGTGCGCATGAACGCGCGTGCGCCGATCACCGCGGCGCATTTCGGCCAAGCGCCGATCGAGCAACTGCTCGACATCCGCGGGTTCAACCTGAACGCCATCCTGGAGATCGAACCCGACTTCCTGACCGACGTGGACCACGAGCACGACGATGATGTCTCCAGCTTCGTGTTTCGCGCCGAGCGGCCTTTCGATGCGGCGCGGCTGGAGGATTTCTTCGGCGCCATCCTTCGGATCTACGGTACGCATCTGATGCGCTACAAGGGCGTGATCGCGGTCGTCGGGCTGGACACCCGCGTCGTGCTGCAGGGTGTTCACATGCTGATGGGCACCGAGGCCGGGGCGACCTGGAAGCAGGACGAGCCGCGCCACAGCCGCATCGTCTTCATCGGCAAGCAGCTGCCCAGGGATGTGCTGGTGCAGGGACTCGAACAATGCCTGGCCGCAGCAGCATGAAACAATGCCCATCGATGCGCCGCCACAGGGCGATGCGCGCCATGGCATGCATCGCCGGCCTGGCGATGCACCCCGTCGCATCGCGCGCCCAGGCGGCGTTGCCGGCCGTCGAGGTATCGGCCGGCGAAACCGCTCCCGGCAGCAGCCTGGGCCTGGACGCACCGAGCGCGACCGGCTCGCGCCTGGGCCTTGCGCCGCGCGAGACGCCGGCCAGCGTCAGCAGCCTGGGCAGCGCCGACATCGCCGAACGCAAGCTGGACCGTGCGCAGGATGTCGCCGTTCGATTCCCCGGCGTCACCGAATCGCCGGCGCCCGGCAACGGCGGCACCCGACTGGTCGCGCGGGGCTTCGCGGGGCACAACTCGGTGGCCCAACTGGTCGACGGCACCCGGCTGGTGGTCGCGTCCGGCACCGTGACCTATCCATTCTCCACCTGGCCCTTCGAGTCGGTCGAGGTGCTCAGGGGGCCGGCCTCGGTGCTCTTTGGCGACGGTGCCATCGGCGCGGCCGTCAACTACATCACCAAGAAGCCGCGCTTCGACCGCACGGAGCGCGAAGCCTTCTTCAGCTTGGGCTCCTTCGGCACCCGGCTAGGCGGCATCGGCCTGCGCGGGCCGATCAATGACAGCCTGGCCTATTCCGTCTACGTCGACGCGGGCAAGAGCGATGGCTTTCGGCGCTTCGAGAATTACGACCGGCAGAACTACGCGCTCGCCCTTGCGGCGCGCCCGAGCAGCGCGCTCAAGTTCACGCTGTCGCTCGATGGCGGCCGCAATGACGATGCCCGCTACTTCGGCACGCCGCTCGTCGATGGCGTGCTCGACGGCCGCCTGCGGCGCACCAATTTCAACGTGGACGATTCCGTCGTGAAGTATGACGACCGCATGTGGCGCGCCAAGGCCGAATACCAGCTCGGCGACAGCATTCAGCTGCGCAATGAGCTCTACCACCTGACGGCCGGGCGCCACTGGCGCAACACCGAGGCCTACACGTTCAACACGGCAGGCACGCGGGTCGGCCGCAGCGACTACGTCGAGATCCTGCACGACCAGGAGCAGACCGGTAACCGGTTCGATGCCACGCTCGACGGCACGCTCGGCGGCCTGAAGAACCGTTTCGTTGCCGGCCTGGACTGGTACCGCACAACCCTGTTGCACACCAACAATTCGCCCTATGGCGGCGCCAGCACGGTCGATCCGTTCTTCTTCACGCCCGGCAACTTCATCAGCCCGGTGCCAACGCGCCCGGGACGCCATTCGACACTGGAGACGACCGCGCTCTTCGCGGAGGATGCGCTGGAACTCGCCCCCGGATGGAAGCTCGTGACCGGCCTGCGCAGCGACCGCATGAGCTTCGACAACAGCGATCTGCGCACAGGCACCCGTCTGTCGAAGAAATACAGTCCGGTCACGGGCCGCATCGGCGCGGTGTGGGCCCCCAGCGATGCGGTTTTCTTCTATGGCCAATACGGAACGGGAACCGACCCATTGAGCGGTGCGCTGTCGCTTCCGAACGGTGGCAACACCTTCGACCTGACCAAGGGCCGGCAGATCGAAGTGGGCGCCAAGGGCAGCCTGCCCGCAGTCAAGGGCGAATGGACGCTTGCCCTCTACCGCATCGAGAAGCGCAACCTGCTGTCCCGCGATGCCAGCGATCCCAGGACCACTCAACAGGTCGGCCGCCAATCGTCGACCGGCATCGAACTGGCCTTGGCGGCAGAGCCGCTGACCGGCTGGACGGTCGATGCCAATGCGGCGTTCCTGCGTGCCCGCTATGACGATTTCAACGAGGTGGTCGCCGGGCGCGCCGTCTCGCGCGCAGGCAACATCCCTATCGACGTGCCCGAACGCACGGCCAACCTGTGGACGGCCTACCGCTTCCTGCCTCGATGGCAGTTGGGCATCGGCGCACGTTACGTTGGCGAGCGGCAGTCCAATGCTGCCAACACGGCGCGGCTGCCGGCCTACACGGTGTTCGATGCGTCGCTGGCCTATGCGTATTCGCGCAGCCTGGACTTCAGCCTGGCCGTCAAGAACCTGACGGACCGCGACTACGCTGTTTCGGGCACCGGCAACGTGCGCTGGCTGCTGGGAGCGCCGCGCACGGTGCAACTGACGGCGCGTGCGCGCTTCTGACTGACCGATTTGACTGGCGGCGTGCGGCCGGCGATTGCCCCGTGATGAAGAAGGCGCTCATCTTTCTGCACAAGTGGCTGGGCATCGTGCTTGCGCTGTTCTTCCTCATGTGGTTTGTGAGCGGCGTCGTCCTGTACTTCGTGCCGTTCCCGAGCCTCACCCCCGTCGAACGCCTGCAGGCCTTGCCGCCGCTGCAGTTGCCATCAGGGTGCTGCCTGACCGCCGACGAGGCCGCTCGGCGCGCCGGACTTCGCTTCAGCGAAGCGCGCCTGGGCATGGCGGGCGCGGAGCCGGTCTGGCGGCTGCTGGCGCATGAACGGCAGGGCGCCGCGCCATTCCATTGGCGAACACTTGATGCGCGGAGCGGGACGTTACGGCCGCCGCTCGCGGATGCGGAGGCGGCCGCAGTGGCCGAGGCTTTCAGCGGGCGCCGCGCGCAGCATGTCGAGCGGTTGGAACGCGACCAATGGACCGTGCCGCAGGGCCTCGATCCTTATCGGCCGCTGGTGAAGGTCGCGCTAACCGGCGAGGACGGGCTCGAACTCTACGTTTCTCCAGATGCAGCGGAGGTCGTGCGCGACACGCGCCGTGCCGAGCGCTCCTGGAACTGGGTGGGTGCCGTGCCGCATTGGATCTATCCGACCGTGCTGCGCCAGTTCCCTGCCGCCTGGCACCACGTGGTCGTGTGGCTCTCCATTCCCGCGACGCTGCTGGCCCTGAGCGGCGTGGTGCTTGGCCTCTGGCAACTGTTCCTGAACCGTTCGCGCTGGATTCCCTACCGCAAGTTCTGGCTGCGCTGGCATCACATCGCCGGGCTGGTGGCAGGCATCTTCACGCTCACATGGATCTGTTCGGGCCTGTTGTCGATGAACCCGTTCGGCGTGTTTTCCGCGCGCGGGGCGACGGCGGACGAGCGCGTGCGCTGGGCCGGCGCGCCGGCCGAGGCGCGGCTCGATCCGGCCGAGGCACTGAGGCAGGCCAACCGGCAGGGCCTCGCGGCGCGTGAGCTGGAACTCTTGCACGTCGCGGGGCAGCCGTGGTATCGGTTGCAATCCGCCGAGGGCCAACTGCTGGTGCGTGCCGGGATGCGCGATCCAGGGCTGGCCATTCCCGCGCTGCCCGGGGCCACCATCCAGGCCTCGCTGGCCGCGCTGCGTCCGGAGGCCGGCGCTCCCGCGGTGCGCCGCATCGATTCCTACGACGATCTGTACTACGCACGCGAGGCTGCGGACCCGAACACCCGCCATACCCGTCCGCTGCCCGTGTGGCGCACCGACTGGGCCGATGGCGTGGCCGTCTTCGCGGATTCTGCGTCGGCACGCATTCTCTTGCGCAGCGACGCGTCGGGCCGCTGGCAGCGCGTTCTCTACCATGGCCTGCACAGCCTGGACTTTGCGCCGCTTCTTGCGCGACCGTGGCTGCGGCATGCGCTGGTTCTGGGCTTCTCGCTGCTGGGGATCGGGCTGTGCGTCACGTCTTGCGTCATTGCCTGGCGCGCCCTTGTTCCCTCGCGGCGACGCCAGGCGCCAGCAGCAGCAGCGGCGGGCGCGCTCAGGCCGCAACAACGATCGGAAAGCGCGCCTGCAGCCCGTCCGCACCGCGCTCGAAAGGCACAGTGACGGCCTCCCTCGCGGCCTGGGGAAGATTGCGCCAGATGAAGTCTCGCGCATTGCCCGGGTCGCCCGACACGTAGAGCTGCGTGGTCAGCAGCTCGCGCGTGCCGAGCTTCACCTTGACGTGGATGTGCGGCGTGCGGCCGCTGTAGGGCACGGGGCGGATGGTGCGGAAGCGGTAGCTGCCGTCCTCGCGCACCGTGACGCGGCCGAAGCCCTGGAAGGCGGCGTCGGCGCGGTCGCCGTCGCCGGGGTGGTGGTAGTGGCCGTTCTGGTCGCATTGCCAGATCTCGACCTGGGCCCCGCGCAGCGGCTTGCCGTCGAGATCGGTCACCGTCCCGTCGACCCAGGCCGGCTGGCCGCCGCGGTAGTCCAGCGTGCCGTTGCGCAGCAGATCGCCGTCGGAATCCTGCGGCAGGCGGACGGGGTAGAAGGGCCCTTCGGTCTGCGAAGGGGTGGCGAGCCGGCCTGCCGCCGGCTGCGCGCGGGCGCCCAGCCAGAGTGCGGGCATGGCGACGAGCGCTGCGGCGACGGTGCGCCGGGGAAGGCCGGGTGCTGATAGGGCGTTCATGGCAGGTCAGAGCCGCGGCGCATGCGCCGAGTTCCGCGCGCGGCTCGGCGGTTTCCGGTCGTGCTTGAATGCACTGGTGAATCCGACCTTTCCCATGCCCGAACAGCTGCCACTCCCAGGCATCGATCCCGCGCCCCCGCCGCTGCGCCGTGCGCGCAGCACCGCGCCACGCAAGGAGCGCCCGCCGCGCTCCCTGTTCTTCGCGATCTTTCCGCGCCCTGAAGACGCCGCGTCGATTGCCGCGCTGGCGGCGCGTCTCAAGGACCGGCATGCGCTGAAGGGCAAGCTGACCGAGGCGCATCGCCTGCATGTCACGCTGCATCACCTCGGACATTTTCCGGCGGTGCCGCGCGAAACCGTGCAGGCCGCCCTGGAAGCCGCCGCCGCGGTGGCGCCGCCGTCGTTCGAGGTGGTGTTCGACGAGGCCATGCGCTTCGAGCAGAGCAAGGCCTTTGTGCTGTGCGGCGGCGGCAGCGGCACGTCGGCGCTGGCCGCATTCAGGCAGCGCCTTGGCAAGACACTGGCGGATGCGGGCTTCAAGCCCGATCGCGGCTTCACGCCCCACATGACGCTGGCCTACACGCCGCGGAAGATCGAGCCGCATTCCATCGAGCCGGTCCGGTGGATGGCCGGCTCGTTCTCGCTGATCGAAAGCCACGTCGGCGAAGGCATCCACGAGGTGCTGGGGCGATGGCCTTGGGATCGGACTGCCTGAGGTTAGGCATCGTCTGTTGTGCATCGCGCCTGTGCGATCTGTATCTGTTCTTGAAGGACCGGATGGCGACAATGAGGCTTCGCCAGATGGAAGCCAAATGACTGCGCAAACCCGAGACCAGATTGCCGACCGGATCGCCGCCGAGCTGGGCCACAGCTTCGAGGGCGAGCTCGTCGCCGGCGGCAACTACATACCCGTCGTGCGCGACGGCCGCACGCTCTACACCAGCGGCCAGGTGCCGCGCGTGGGCACCACGGTGGTCGTCACCGGCCGCGTGGGCGAGCAGGTGCCGCTCGGCAGGGCCCGCGAAGCCGCGCAGATCTGCGCCTTGCGCTGCCTGGCGCTGCTGCGCCGCGAACTGGGTTCGCTCGACGGCATCGAGAAGGTGCTGCGCGTCGGCGTCTTCGTGCAGTGCACGGCCGATTTCACCCAGCAAAGCGAAGTGGCCGATGCGGCGTCCGAGCTGCTGCACCGCGTGTTCGGCGAGGCCGGCGTGCATGTGCGCACGGCGGTCGGCGTCTATGCGCTGCCGAAGAATGCAAGCGTGGAGCTGGAGATGACGGTGGCGGCCAAGGAGAACGCAGGCCGAGACGGCTAACGCCCCCGCAGATCGGCGATGTCGCGCGCGAGCGAGGCGATGGTCAGCGGCGCGCAGCCCTCGGCGTTGTTGCTCACCGTGACGTAGGCCAGCTGGCCCGCGCCGGTGGTGCCCGTGATCACGCGGGCCAGTGCCTCGCGGGTCTCGGGATCGGGGTCGACGATCCTGTCGAATGGACCATAGAGCTTTTCCGCATCTTCATAGCCGAAGCGGCCGTGGCGGCGGTGCAGGTTCCAGCGGCACACCAGCGGCCCGGGCCAGAGCGCGCGCAGCATCGGCAGCTGGTCTTCGATCGGCGGCATCTTGGCGTGCAGGCCCATGCAGTAGGTGGCGCCCACGCTGCGCAGCATGTCGGCGAAAGCGGGGCAGAGCAGTTGCGGATCGCGCACTTCGACTGCGATCACGGCATCAGGCGCTGTCGGCTTCAGGCCGGGCAAGGCTTCGAGCATTTCGCCGATGCGGGCGAGCAGCGCGGGCTGGTCGGCCAGCAACTGCCCAGGAATCGGGCTCAGCTGGAACACCAGCGCGCCGATGCGGTGGCCCAGCCCGTCGAGGGCCGGCTGCACGAATTCCTGGATCGCGATCTCGCTGTTCAGGAACACCGGGTTGGCCTGCGTGCCGCGGCCGCTTTCGTCGCGCACGGTGGCATCGGTCACGAGGCTCGGCGCCTTCACCACGAAGCGGAAGTCGTCGGGCACCATCGCCGCGTAGCGCGCGTACTGGCTCGCGGTGAGCGCGCGGTAGAAGTTGCGGTCCAGGCTCACCGTGCGGAAAAGCGGGTGCCGGGCGAGGGCGGACAGTCCGTTCTTCGACAGCACCGCCTCGGCGTAGTCGCCTTCCCAGACGAGGTTGGCCCAGCCAGGGTAGCTCCATGAAGAGGTGCCGAGGCGCAAGCCGGCCGGAAGCGCCCCGGCCAGCTCGACCAGTGCCGGATCGGTGGGCGCCGGCGCCACGGTGCCGCCGCGCGGCTTCTTCTTTGCGGGCGGCTCGGCCTCGGCCTCTTGCGGCACGGCCGGGGGCGCCTCGGGCGGGCGCGGAAGATCGGGGAAAAGGGAGTCCTGCACTTCATCAGCCATGTCTGGGTCCGCATTCTCGGCCAACACCGGGTGGCCGGGCCGCGCCGGGCACAATCCGCGCCATGAAACAGTGGTTGCGCACGCAGGGTGGCTGGTGGCTGGCATGGCTGGCCCTCACGGCCGCGGGCGCGGTGTGGCTGGCGCGCGCCGAGCTCGCGCAGCTGCAACAGGATTTCGAGACCGACGCGCGCATCGCCCACCGGCTCATGAGCCAGCAGGTGGTGCAGTACGACGCGGTGCTGGCCACGCTCGCGCTGCTCGAGCCTGGCGACGGCGCAGACCGTCCGGAGCAGCGTCTGTCGTCGGTCTATCCGTCGATCCTGCGCGTGCAGCGGCGCGGACGCGACGAAACCTGGCCCGACGAGAAACAGGCCAGCGCGTTGAGCGCCGCGGAAGCGCGTTCGCGCAGCCAGCGCCGCGCCGAACTGGCGTGGCTGGACCTCGCGCAGGGCCGCTACCAGCTCGTGATGGGCGCCACGCCCATCAGCTACGCCCTCGAGATCGACTTGCCCGGCTCGGTGCCGTGGCGCGACTGGCCGATGGACCCGAAGCAGAGTCCCGTGCGCGTGAGCCTGCAGCAGGGCGCGCAGCAGTTCGTTCTGCAACCGGGGCGGGCGGCGCAGCCGGGCGCGAATGGCTGGCGCTTCCGCCTCGCCAAGCCCCTGGCTTCGCCGAGCCAGCCTTTCGATCTCGTGGCCGAGCGCCACGTGGGCTGGGCCGAACTGCCATGGCGCAGCATTACCGGCTGGGCCGTGGCGGCGGCGCTGTTGCTGGCCGGCCTGTGGACCGTGCAGCGCCAGCGCATCGCGCGCCGCCGGGCGGAGGAGCTGCTGCGGCTCGGCCAGGTGGCGCGGCTCAATGCATTGGGCGAGCTCTCGGCAGGGCTGGCGCACGAACTGAACCAGCCGCTCACGGCCGTGCTCGCCAACGCACAGGCCGCGCGCCGGCTGCTCGACGACGATCCTCCCGACCTGGCCACGGCACGCAATGCGATGGGGCAGGCCGTGGAGCAGGCGCGCCGCGCGGCCGGCGTGGTCGGCCGGCTGCGCCGCGTGATCGAACGCCCCGAGGCCGGCGGCGACGTGAAGCCGCTGGTGCTGCAGGAGGTGGTGCGCAGCGCCATGCATCTGCTGGCGCCCGAGTTCGCACAGCGTGGCGTTGCCGCGCAGTTCGACGCCACGGCCCAGGCGCCGGTGCGCGTGCAGGCCGAAGCGGTGGCACTCGAGCAGATCGTGCACAACCTGCTGATGAACGCCTTGCAGGCGCTTGACCTGGTGCCCGCCTCCGAACGCCGCCTCGCGGTTTCGGTCGGCCGCAACGGCCAGGAGGGCGTGTTGACCGTGACCGACAACGGACGCGGCATTGCGCCCGAAGCCATGCCGCGCCTCTTCGAGCCTTTCTTCAGCACGCGCGAAGGCGGCCTGGGCCTTGGCCTGAGCCTCAGCGAAACACTGGCAAGCGGCATGGGGGGCAGCCTCTCCGCGGCCAATGCGGCGCCGCGCGGCGCGCGCTTCACGCTGCTGCTGCCGCTGGTGGCGGCGTCCAAGGAGCGCATGGCATGAACGCCTCGGCCACCCACCAGCCGCAATCGCCGCTGATTCATCTGATCGACGACGACCAGGCGGTGCGCGACAGCCTGTCGCTCTTGATCGGCACGGTCGGCCTGCGGGTGCAGGGCTGGGCCGATCCGCAGGCCTTCATCGACGGCTTCGACCGCGCGAGCGTCGGCGCCATCGTGCTCGACGTGCGCATGCCCGGCGTCAGCGGCCTCACGGTGCTCGACCGGCTCATGGCGCAGGGTGTCGACCAGCCGGTGATCATGCTCACCGGCCATGGCACGGTCGAGATGTGCCGCCGCGCCTTCAAGGCCGGCGCGGCCGAGTTCCTCGAGAAACCGGTGGACGATGAGCAACTGCTCGAAGCCCTGCAGCAGGCGGTGCGCCAGCATGTGCGTTCGCGTGCACGCTCGCAGGCCGACAACGCGGCGCGCGAGCAGGTGGCACAGCTGTCGGAGCGCGAGCGTGAGGTGCTGGCCTTCATCGTGCGGGGGCTCACCAACAAGGAGATCGCGCGCATGCTCGCGCTGTCGCCGCGCACGGTCGAGACGCACCGCGCCAACCTGTTCGCCAAGCTCGACTGCGATTCGCTCGCGCAGCTGATCCGGCGCTACGCCGTGCTGGCGACCGGCGAAGACTGAGCACCGGCGCTCCGTAGAACTACGCAGCGCCGGGCGTAGCCGTACGAATGGCTGCGGCGGGCCGTGTTTTCTACAGTGGCGCAGCCGCCGGCAAGTAGCCGGCGCCATCACCCTGCATCCACTGGAGAAAACCAAAAATGCGTTCCAACCTTCGCTTCGGCAGCCTCGCCATCCTGCTTGCCGCCTCGGCCGTCCAGGCCCAGACGCCGGCACCTGCCGTGCGCACCGAGAAGAACATCTCGCTCGCGCTGGCCAACCAGATCGCGGCCGAAGCCGTGGCGGCCTGCGCCGCCAACGGCTACAACGTGGCCGCCACCGTGGTCGACCGCGCCGGCACCGTGCGCGCCGTGCAGCGCGCCGACAATGCCGGCCCGCACACGTTGGCTTCGAGCGAACGCAAGGCATGGACCTCGGCATCGGCCAAGAGCGCGACGCAGGCCATGATGGAAGGCGCGCAGAAGAACCCCGGTGCCGCGAACCTGGTGTACCTGCCGGGCTTCCTGCTGCTGGGCGGCGGTGTGCCGGTGAAGTCGGGCAACGAGGTGATTGGCGCCGTGGGCGTCGGCGGTGCGCCGGGCGGCCACCTGGACGACCAGTGCGCCAACGCCGCCATCGAGAGGGTCAAGGGCCAGTTGGGCTGATGATGAAGCACGGCATCCGGTGCGGGCTGCTGGCGGTCGCGCTGGGGCTGGGCGCATCGGCCGGTGTGTCGGCCCAAGTGCCGCCGCAGCCCGCCGAGCTGCTGGCCTATGAAGGGCTGCACCGGGCGGCCTGGCAGGGCGACCTGCCGAAACTGAAGGGCTTGATCGCGTCCGGCGCCCATCTCGATGCGCGCGATGCGCGGGGCCGTACGCCCCTGCATGTCGCCACCCATGCCCGGCAGCGCGAGGCGGTGAAGCTGCTCGCCAAGGCCGGCGCGAACCTCGACCTGCTCGCTGACGACCGCTACGACGCCGTCACCATCGCCGCGGTGGCCGACGATGCCGCGACGCTCGCGCTGCTGCTGTCGCTCGGCGCGAAGGCCGGGCAGGTGACCAGCCGCTACGACGGCACCGCGTTGATTGCCGCCGCGCATCTGGGGCATGACGAAGTGGTGCGCCAGCTGATCGCGGCCGGCGCGCCGCTCGACCATGTCAACAACCTGCACTGGACGGCGGTGATCGAATCGATCGTGCTCGGCGACGGCGGTCCGCGCCACCAGCGCACGCTGGCTGCGCTGATCGATGCCGGCGCCAGCATCAAGTTGACCGACCGCCAGGGCAACACGCCGCTCCAGCTGGCCCGGGCCCGCGGCTACACGGCCATGGTGAAACTGCTGGAGGCGCCGCGTGCAAGATAGGGCGGCTCGGGGACAATCGGAGTCTCGCCACGAGGAAACCGCCCCATGTACATGCCGCCGCAATTCAATGCCAAGGACCCGGCCATCGCGCTGGAACTGATGCGCGCACACCCGTTTGCCAGCCTGATCTCGAACGACGACGAGGGCCTGCCCTACGTCACGCACCTGCCGATGGTGGCCGAGCCGCAAGAGGACGGCCAACTGGTGCTGCTGGGCCACTGCGCCAAGCCCAATCCGCACTGGCGCTACCTGCAGTCGCGGCCGCAGGCCGTCGCCACCTTTCTCGGACCGCATGCCTACCTCTCGCCCTCGGTCTATCCGGACCTCGCGCGCGTGCCGACCTGGAACTACCTGGTGGTGCACTGCACCGTGGAGGCCCGGCTGATCGAAGAGCCCGCGGCCAAGGACGCTCTGCTCAAGAAGCTCATCGGCGAGCACGAGCCTGGCTACGCGCAGCAATGGCGCGACCTGGGCGAAGAGTTCCAGCTCAAGATGCTGGCCGGCATCGTCGGTTTCGAAATGCGTGTGACCGCACTGCAGTGCAAGGTCAAGCTGAACCAGCACCGGCGCGAATCGCATGCCGCCATGCATGCCGTCTACAGCGCCGGCACGCCGGACGAGAAGGCACTGGCTGCGTGGATGGATCGCCTCGGCATGATGGCCGAAGCGCCGGTGGCGGAAGGAAGCTGAGATGCGCGTGTTCGGATTGCTCGGCCTGGTGCTGGCGCTCGTGGTCGCCGGGCTGGTCGCGAAGAAGCAGCTGACGAGCGCCGCGGCGCCCGCACCCGGCGAGGCGCCAGCCGATGTGCGCACGCAGGCCCAGCAGGTCCAGAAACAGGTCAAGGAAGCGCTCGACGCCGCGGCGCAGGCGCGCAAGATGCCGGATGACAACTGATCCCGCCTCCAGGCAAATGGACGACGCGCACTGGATGGCGCTGGCGCTGGCCGAGGCGCGCCTGGCGGCCGAGGCCGGCGAAGTGCCGGTCGGCGCGGTGCTGGTCAGGAACGGGCAACTCGTCGCCACCGGGCGCAACACGCCGGTCGCGCAGCACGACCCGAGCGCCCATGCCGAGATCAACGCACTGCGCGCCGGCGCCGCCGCGCTCGGCAACTACCGGCTCGACGGTTGCGAACTGTTCGTCACGCTCGAGCCTTGCGCGATGTGCGCGGGCGCCATGCTGCATGCGCGGCTCGCGCGCGTGGTGTTCGGCGCGGCCGACCCCAGGACCGGCGCGGCCGGCTCGGTGCTCGATCTCTTTGCCGAACCGCGGCTGAACCACCGCACGCAAGTGCAGGGCGGTGTGCTGGCGGCGGAGTGCGGGGCGGTGCTGCAAGCCTTCTTCCAGCAGCGCCGCGACGCGGCGCGCGAGCACGCCGAGCCCTTGCGCGACGACGCGCTGCGCACGCCGCCCGAGCGCTTCGACGCGCTCGCCGACTACGCCTTCGAACCCCGCTACGTCCATGACCTTTCCAGCCTGCAAGGCTGGCGCATGCACTATCTCGACGAGGGCCCGCAGGACGGTTCGGCCGCCTGCTGCCTTTGCCTTCATGGTCCCGGCGAATGGGGCTACTTTTTCCGCCATCTCGTCGGTACGCCCGGGCTGCGCACGCTCGTGCCCGACCTCGTCGGCTTCGGCAAGAGCGACAAGCCCAAGCGCGAAGCGGCGCACCGGCTCGAATGGCACTGCCAAGTCTTGAACGAATGGCTGGCCCGCATGCAGCCGGCGCCGATGGTGCTGGTGCACAGCGCTGCGGCCACCGGGCTCGCCACGCGGCTGCGGGCCGAAAGGCCCGGCCTGTTTGCGGCCGTGCTGCTCGCCCCCGATGGCGGCGAGCCGGTGGGCGATGCATGGCGCGCGCCGTTCCCGGACCGCGGCTACCAGGCCGCGCTGCGTGCGCTCGGCCCCTTGGCGTCGTCCTCCGGCCCGAGTGTCGAGCAGGCTGCGCTGCTTGCACTGGAGGTGCGCAACGCAATGGGATACTCGACGCCGTGAGCAAACACATCTACCTCTTTTCCCCTTCCAGCGCGATCCGCGACAAGGCCGCCTTCCGGCGCGGCGTGGCAAGACTCAAGGCCCTGGGCTACGAAGTCGAAGTCGACGAAGCGGCGCTGGCCGTGCACCAGCGCTTTGCAGGCGACGACGCGACGCGGCTCGCATCCATCAGACGCGCTGCCGCCAGCGGCGCCGACATTGCGCTGATTGCACGCGGCGGCTACGGCCTCACGCGCATCCTCGACGCCATTCCGTACAAGGCCGTGGCCAAGGCGATCCAGCGCGGCACCGAATTCGTCGGCCTCAGCGACTTCACCGCGCTGCAAAGCGCGCTGCTCGCCAAGACCGGCGCCGTGACCTGGGCCGGCCCCGCGGTCGGCGAAGACTTTGGCGCCGAAGGCGGTGCGGACGACATCATGGAAGCCTGCTTCGACGACCTGGTGAGCGGGCAGGGCGAAGGCACCGGCTGGCGCATGCCCGTGCGCGATGCCGGCCTGAAGCTGAAGCCCGTGCACGACGCCACCTTGTGGGGCGGCAACCTGTGCGTGCTCACGAGCCTGATCGGAACCCCCTATTTCCCGGCGGTGGAGAAGGGCGTGCTGTTCATCGAGGACACCAACGAGCATCCCTACCGCATCGAGCGCATGCTCGAGCAGCTGCGCATGGCCGGCGTGCTGGCCAGGCAGCGCGCCATCGTCTTCGGCCAGTTCACGGGCATGCGCAAGGTGCCGGGCTACGACCGCGGCTTCGGGTTCGAGACGGTGGTCGACCGGCTGCGCGCCACGCTCAAGGTGCCGGTGCTCACCGGCCTGCCTTTCGGGCATGTGCAGACCAAGGTGCTGCTGCCCGTGGGCGCGAAGGTCGAACTGGCGGCCGAAGGACGCGACGTCTTCATGGTGTGGGGCCATCGGCATGGCCACCACGAGCATGACCACGATCACGCCCAGGCGCATTGAACGCAGGGCGCCGCGGTATCCGCGCACTCAGTGGGTGAAGCGCTGATGGGCGCGCGGGCCCATGGAGCCGGGCAGGCCGCCCTTGAACATGCTGTTGATGGTTTTCATCTGGCGGCGGGCCGCAGTTTCGCCGTCGATGGCGCTCAGGGCAAGCATCACGTCCTGACGCAGGTACCAGAGCGCTTCCACGTCGGTTGCAAAGCGCACGCGCTGGGCCACGCGCTGGACCGAGTGCCCGCCGTGAACCTGCAGCACCGACAGCATGGCGGCCCGGATGCGTCCCAACTGGTTCTCTCCCACCCGGGGAGACCCGACACCGGGAATTCCGAGGAGGCGGAAAAAACGACGAAAGAGCAGCATGAGGACAAAAAGCGTATTGCCGGGAGCCAGAACGGTCGCTACCTTAAGCTTCAGGCGCACGATTAACAAGTTCTGGAACATTGTTTCTGTTTGCAAACAACACACTTTACGTCGCACTTGAAGAAGCAGCAGAGATTTGACTACTAAAGTTATATACGCATAAGCAAC
>Ga0307514_10003204_pt1 | contig 15985 bp, 14 predicted proteins | sample 16_EM_MG_FD_203088 | JGI IMG/M metagenome (GOLD analysis project Ga0307514, IMG submission 203088) | Populus trichocarpa ectomycorrhiza microbial communities from riparian zone in the Pacific Northwest, United States - 16_EM | ecosystem: Host-associated > Plants > Roots > Unclassified | place...
TTTTTTTTTTTTTTTTTAAGGAATCGTTAATCGTATACATTGAAGTATTCAGAGGAGTAGGAGTAGGGTATTGTAAGTATTCCAGCTATTACATATGGCGGACAAGTCAGAACCTGTTTTATGGTCTGTCAGTTCCACACTTGGAAAGCGCATGATCAAGTGTGTCAGCCCATAGGCTGAGAATAGAGAGATATATACCTACAAGTGTAATGGCCGCACCGAATCCTAATGTTTCCACAACTGTGGGGAAGAAGTTCTTAGATCTATTGGCAGCGAGGCGGAGATTTAGCATCAGTGCAAAGACCCAGGCGCGTGGATCTGCTGCCCCTTGACGAAGCCCCTCCCACGTAGAGACCTTGATGCTATTATGGTTCACTGTACCACGCTGAATCCGTTCATGTGCAAAAATACGCTCCTCCTGGGACAGCCACCGCGTGGTCAGCGGGGTATCAGGAAGAGACCAGACTGCACATGTGGCAACTAGAGGATGAAAAGCCTGCAGATATAACCGAGAAGTCAGCAGATTCCTTGGAAAGGGGACAATGGGACAACCATCTCCAACCGGCGTGGCCTCAAGAACCGCCCAACCATAAAACATCCCTGTGGCAGTTAAGCCTGTAAAGGCAGTTGCTAGAATATTCCCCGTGTATAAAATGGATATTCGAGTAGCAATCTCTTTGCGGGTATAAAAATGGATAGAAGATACAGAGCGCCAGGGTAATACTAAAGTTTGGTGGATTTGAAGACGTAAGCTTGGTACCACACCAGGTGCACTAGCTTAAGTTTCTGTAGATACTTCGCCTGATCCATACATACCCCTCTGTGATTCCAAGTAAAAGCCACGCCAACAGCAACTCTGTATAGTCACTGGCGATGGCAGTGCATCCAGAAACAACTGCCCAAGCCATCATACATACTATCGAGGTAGTTGTTAGCTTTATGTATATGGTAGACATTAGAGCACAAGTATTGGGTGCCCCAACTCACTGTACATGTAACTGCTTGGTCTGGTACGCATAATGAACATGTTGGATGGGATCTGTCCCATCAAATATTACCTAATTGTGGTATAAGTTCAGTCAGTTAAGCCTTGTGAGATACCCCATAACCACGTATTAGTTATAGCTGGGGACCCCGTGGGGCATGCATACTGCGCACATATGTATGGGGTTTTCCGCAAACTTACCCGACAAAGATGGTGGAGACACAAGTATTATATTGGGTGCCAGTCAGTCCCAAATCCTTCTCGAGATGGTTAAGCCTTGCGTGGGTAATTGCATTCCGGTCAAGATAGTTAAGCCAATACATGAGCCACAGCATTGGCTAGGAAAGTTTTCCAAGAGGTTATATTAGAAATGGTATTCAGACATGCAGATTTATAGAACACGTATCATGATGTGCCAATCAAGCTTTTTCACGAGTTCAATCTCCCGGGGGTCAGTTTTCTTTGTGGCCCCCGAGTAATCCAAGTCGACGATCCTCAGAGATGGGCTTTTAATCAACTCTGTAGCCATGTCAGTGCTGCAGCTGGGCACTACCATAGATGTAGGCTCTTCTCGGGGATCCCCCTCGATAGTCTTCCCGTAATCAGTGCTTCATGCCCTTTCACGTTCGGTAGTGACAGAGCAAGATGCCAGTGAGATGTGAGTGAGTCTCTGGGGGCTCGGGCCGTCATTGTCAGTCTCCTGCAGCTGAGGGTTGTCTTGAATTTGTTCAGAACGGAAGCCCAGGACTGGAGCCTGGTGGCTGATTTATAAAGTCTGGAGCCAGCACAAATCTAGAGTGCTCCTTTGGACAGATGGCCCATTTTTAATGTTGATATTAGCAGAGCATCAGGCTGTAAGATTGCATTTGTCGGCTGATCGTACTGTAGCCAAATTCAATCCGAGACATGCGTATGTCGATCTATTCCTTGCACATGCATGAAACCGGCTGTGCCGGCACCGTTCGCTGGTTACAACGTGAATATGCTATACACATAGGCATACTCCGTAGATAGTATAGGTACCCAAATCAATTTTTATAGGTCGTTGGATTCCATATTCGAAGCTCTAAACATACAGAACTTACTAAGGGGATATGTAGTCTGGGGGTATGAGAATTATATAAGGCACTGGCGGTCACACACACGGAAACAACTTCGCATCATTATCCACGGGTGCTCAAAAGGTGCCATCACCATAGGTTATAACTCTATTTTACCAAGGGGAGGCTGGGCACGAGAACAGGTTATAACTATGATAGCCCTTGGACAGAGCCCACCGTGCATACATACAACTTTTACAAGGTATATCCCATTGTTCTTAACAATAGGAACAATAGCATTTACGGTGGGCTCTGTCTCAGCAGCCCAAGGGATAGTGCAAAGATGTTCTCATGCCCAGACTTGTAATTTTTATTTGGGAATGCTTGGCATTTGTCCTGTTACTGTATGATACGAACACTTTTTTTTTTTGAGCTTGTACGCCTCTCCCCCGATGGGAGCCTTAGGCTATGTGCCAACCAGACTAAGGCGGTATACGAACACTGAGCAGTTGACACGACCCCCTCTGTGCCAACCAGACTACTGAGTAAGTACGATGACTTGGCTGTTGCACAACCGCACAATCGAACCCCACCAAAAACTGCCAACCCTATTAGCTCCATCAAAACAGATCAGATTCAGACTTGAAAGCGTTTATCCTCCCCTCGCTCTTCTGAATATCTGCTCTACGAGCGGCTTGTGCCAACCAGATGTTCTCGTGCCCAGACTCTTATCTACCTACATTAAAATAAATATGCTTCGGGGACAAGTTCTTCAGAATGTATGGTCATTTTGTGCCAAGCACGGAAATTCTAGCCAAGTTTTTACCCAATCTGGCATAACGAGGTTATAGTGATTTATACCTAAACGGGTTAATTAAGTAGAGAGTACTAGTACTCAGAAGGGTTGGTTACAAGCTACTGGCAAGGAAAAAAAAGACTCGGTTGCATCGATCGGGAGTCGAACCCGAGCCAATTGCTTGGAAGGCAATTATCCTACCGTTGGACCATCGAAGCTTTATTACAAAGAATGATTACTTTTAATATGTACAATCCATGGGCGGGCCTTTGGTGGGTCACGGCTAAAGTGGCTCTCGTGCAAAAAAATGTTAGGGGCTGAGTTCAACGAGAGTGGCCAAGTGGATAAATTTTGTGTATCTATGCCAATTCTTTTGTATTGCGTGGGGTTGGCAGATTAACTTGCCCTCACCCTCCACCCAAGCTCGTCATACCTTCTAACAGGGGTGCACATGCATAATGAGTCCTGAACCACGTGACTGTGCCCAACCAACTATAAATATTTAGGTACAATCTTGGGAATATACACACTCGAGCGATTTACCACACCAAAAAAATAAATCGGTCTGGGCACGAGATCAGCTCTCGAGTGTTAACCCGCTCAGGGTTTTTTATTTATTTATTTTGGGTCTATACGCCTTTCCCTAGTCTCGGAACCGCTACCTTTTTGTGTAGCGCCTTTCCCCTGAAGGGAGCCTTAGGGTATGAGTCGGAACCCGCCCTGGGATTTTTTTTTTGAGTCTATACGCCTTTCCCCCGAAGGGAGCCTTAGGCTATGAGGTGGACCCACCCTGAGTACTAGAGCTCCTTAGTATGTATATGCACTGTGCGGGTCTACTTCATGCACAAAGACTCAAGGCTGTTTGACGATGAGATTTTTTGTATGTAGCTCCATCACTCATGATCACATTAATCTACATAGATTCCCTACCCGTGCTTGACTACTTCAATTCGTACACAGCTCAATTGCAGGTAGCAGCTACATGCAGTACATGCATTAAACTACCACTGAGTACCCTCATACAAAACATCTCATAGAAAAGGTTTTAAGCAACACTACATATACTTCGAGCAACTTTCCAGCTCTATGCTGCAAGGCTCTAATGGAGTTCACACACATTCACCCCCCGGCCGGCCAGACACGTCCCAGACTCTTTCTCAGACACGGCTCGATGAGGTCCCTCCTAGTGTTAACATCTGTCTCACTCCCGTGCCGTAGCTGGCTCAGAAGCATCAAGAACATCCTCAGCATATCTCATTCTTCCAATCCTCCCATACATCTCAACTTCTTCATCCCACCTGGTATTTTCCAGAGCCATGATCTGCTCGCTTGTGACACAGAACCAGTTGAGGTCGATCTGAGACTGTGGCGGAATGAGGCGTACTTCCAAGTGGTGGAACTTGTCGCCCACGGTCACCCAGATGTCCTTGAAAACTGCCTTGACCTTAGCTGACTGCCACTTCAAGATCTAGAGGATAGGAATTGATGTTGAGCAAGTGTATAGACCTTATGAACTTACTTCTAGGCCCGTCCTTGGGCAAGAACAACTTTACACCCCACCCCTCCCACGTTGCAGGTGGAATGTCGCTGACACCCCATGCAGGTGGGTTGACACTCTTAACTGCATGGCCAACCCGCTCCATAAGCTTCTTATAATCTCTCCCAGGGTGCAGTATAATCACTGGTCTCGTGACATCTGGGTTCTGGTGTGCATGTTCTGGGGAGGCGAGGACACCAAGTTGCCCTGGAGCGAGGTATAAGTGAAGGAATGTCGGAGCCGAGAAAATGGCTGTTGCTAGTTCTGAGATGTAAGGCGGGACTGGAGCTGGGTGCTCAGAGTGACTGTTTGGGGAGTATGCGTTCGGGGGGCGTGGTGTAGGAAGGATGACACTACGAGGGGGGCGAGGCGGAGCACGTTGACAAGGTGGGGTGGGGGAGCGATAGCGACGAGAAGAGCTGTGATGACGGTTCTCTCCATGCTCGCGTTCACGGCCGTGGTGGTTTCGCGGACACCCACGCCCACAGCGCACATGGTGGTGCTCATTTGAGCGGCGGCGAGGTAAGTGCAGGGGATCGGACATGCTGCTGCTGTTGATGGGGGTGACAGTCACCAGAAATTTGATGAATGTTTAAATGGAGTGTTGTAGTGGTGAAGGTTATGAGTATGTATTTACTGAGATAATAGGTACCTATTTTCTTAATAGGTCACTCCCTACTTAGCGATTAGGTCTTTGACAAAGCAGATTCTCACTTGCATTCTCAGTGTACAGATACTATGCAACCAGACTATGTACATATAATTATATATATGCGTACGTCAAATCTGTAATTGGTGTTTGGCTTAGGAAGTATGGTTGTTTGTTTTGAATTGCCCGCGCCTGTGAAGTACTATCGCATCTCTATGAAGGGCTCGTGCCAACAAGACTAACTACCACAATGTCTTCCCACTGTAGTCACGGATTTTACAAGGACAGGGCCTGTTCACATATCATGGAAATTTCCAGTCATCAAGTAGGATTCAAAAGTGCCTCATTGCAAGAGCCCCGTACAATTCTACAAGCAAACAATAAATCATCCCACTTTGACCATCATTATAGCCTGCTTATGATAGCTCAAAAGAACCTACCTTTTTCAAAGAAAGTTATGAGAGGGTTGTACCTGGGTACTTTAGTCTCAGCGCGGAGGAAGGCTTTTTGGTGGCATGTCAGTGCGTGGTACGTGAAGAGTGTCACTTTGGCTGGAAAGCCGCAAATCCGCGACCTACAGTATCACCATATATTGTATGTGCACAATTGTTTCGGCGTTTAGTAATACCTGGTATTAATTACTTACCTATGTAAGTATGCAATAAACTCTAATACTGTTCTCGTGCCCAGACCACAAAAATAAATCGGTCTGGGCACGAGAACATACCAGATGGTTATGCCAAGCATTTCCGAATAAAAATTACAAGTCTGGGCACGAGAACACCAGAAGTGTACCCGAGGAAAATAATTACTAGATCAGCTCCCCCATAGTCATAGATCTATACTCAGATTATACTATCGATAAGCTCCTTCATCAGCGGGTTGTGCAATCAGGCTACAAGTCCGGAGCGTGCTGAGATGAAAGATCTGTACCGCATAAATTGGCGAGCAAGAAGACCCCCTGCCGTATGCGGCAGACTAAAATGCCTGCAAGCCGCCCCTGTTGCTTTTCGTGATCCAGCTAATTATTAATACCCCAATAGATAGTATTTTGTTTGGAGGAGCGTATGGCAAACAGAAGACTAGACAAACAGCCATCATCTGCATATGAATACTCGATCTCTATTCCCCCCGTGCAACCAGACAACGTGTTTTTATTCCAAATATCAAAAACCAACAATGTATAAAGTTACAGACTGTGGACCGGGTAAGACAGGCTACAAATGGCAGTCCTTGAATTGGTAATTTATCAGCTCATGCCATCTATAGTGGGAACTTGGTAATCGTTTTCATTTCTCATTTTTAGTGCAGCCCTCGTGAGGGAGTAAATTATAGGGCATTGTGTCTAATATTTTCGCAAAGTTTGATGCAAAAAATGGCACGGGACCATATTGAACCCTTGAAGATAATCCCTATGAAGTGAGGGTCCCGGTAAAGATAGGAGCCACCAATTCATAAATTCCTACGTGTATAGGACCCATTGATACGCATATTTCATCATTAGACATACATATATCCAGGGCAGTGATGCAAACTCCTATCTTGATGTTTTCTCGAAGCGGCCACACCTGTTTAGGGGCAATGACTAGCTGGTTATGGCAGACTCGTGGTCGTTAGGTAACCATTGGTACTTGCTGTACGTGGATGACCTTGTTATTCCCACTTTCACATGCATATGTAATGATAACGAATTATTACGGAGGTGAGATTTCTAGGAAGGAATGCGGGCATGGTGGATGACGGGACTCGAGGTGGGTGACCGTGAAGTGTAATAGAAAAAGGTAGTGGTTTGGGTGTGTTATGTTAACCATGTTCACAAATTGATTCCAAAACAGGCTTTTCAAAACTATTACTTTAGATTTATATATATCTGTAAGCTGGGTGGGTACAGTTTTATCGATTATCTCCCATTATCTCCACTGGGGGACAGATTGCTAGATTGCTGAGCACAGCTTTACTTTGGCTAGTTCGGCACGGCTATCTTTGCTCTGGCTTTGTGAATTCCAAAAGAGGTACTAAAATCCGCGGTACACCTGTCAATCCCCGGCCACACAACCTCGGAGTAAGATAGTCAGGTAAGGTAACGGTTTGCGAATAGATGGGGATCAGAAACTCGTAGCGTTTGATATTGCGGAGACCACGAGACTAGTTGGAGAGGTTGCAGTATTGGTCACTTACCGGGCACCGGCGTAATTCGCGGGCTATACGCAAATTTGGCGTCGACGTTATCTCTGAAATGGGAGGTTTCCTTGGAGATATCACAAAATCACCGAAATGTTGGCCGGCTGGAGTCGGATAAGCTAGCTGTTAGGGAGGTGGCCTCGGGCTTGGCAGGCCGAGTTGCTTATATGGGACCTCGCAGTGACATTCAAAAGCCGGAACTGCTTATATGAACTGCCGAGTCTAAAACTGCAACTGGCTTTATGTAAGAAGTATGGATGGTGGGAATATTCGCCGGGAACAAGGAGGAGCTCGAGCATTAACCAGGTAGAGTCGGCTAACTGGTTGACTTTTTGCCGTAGAGGTAGCTAGTTCGTAATCTGTTTCGTACCTCTCGGTCTAAGGAGCCATGAAAGAAAGTACAAATTGTGGGCTCTCTCCCACCAAGTACGTCAATATCTATACGACGTAGTAGAAGGAGATTTTCATTGTTGGTAGTGATTCTATACTCTCTCCCTGTTATCAATATCAAGAAAGTTACCACCAATATACCCTCTATAACCTAGCTCAGCCATGGTGACCACCACTCCTGTATCGGCTGTCCCACTCCAAGCACCAATAGCGCTTCCATCAGAGGACTTCACCGTTCTAACTGATGCACTACCTGACAACAACACACTGCCAGCCTTTATGGTGAGCAAGACGAGAGGGTTCCTCCCTAGAGCGGTTAGTATAATTACCTATGGAGTCTCGCCTCGAGTTTCTGATTGGGGTGCTGATACTGTACCTTGCTTGACCAGGATCCTATCGTGACGCTTCCACCAGAATTCGCACCTCTTGAGTCTCTCCTGCAGCGCATGCCCATTCGCACTGCCTCTGGAGCCCCAGGACTCCTTGCTACTGGCTCGCTCGGCAAGGCCGTTGATGAGGAGCACGTCCTGCCAAATCTCGTGGAGTATGTCCACAAATATAAGGATAATCTCCCTGTAATGAATGCGCTGTATAGAGACTATAGCTTTATAGCTAGCGCGTACCTGCTTGAGCCATGCCATATGAGGTGGCTGGAGGGCAGGACGGTAGCGCAGGGCCCAGATGGGGAGGATGAGATCAAAGGTGGGAGTTATGGACTTGGAAGAGACGTATTGCCAAAGTGCATAAGCTTGCCGATTGCAACTGTGGCGGAATAGTGAGTTATGGCTCCTGTACTTTGGTCGTGCTTGCCGCAGCTAATTCTTATCTTGTTCCTAGTGCTGGTACATACCTTCCATCACTTCGTATATACTGGAGTATAACACTGACAGTCAGCACAGGATTCCAACCATTTATGGAGTATGCTGGCTCCTACGCCCTCTATAACTACAGGCTGAACGACCCCTCCAAGCCACTCACTTATGGTAATCTCTCTCTGATCCGTGCCTTTGAGCACGGCCTTGACCCCAAGTCCTCTGAGGCTGGTTTCGTGCTAGTACACATCAATATGGCCAAGGAGAGTGGTGGCCTTGTCACTGGAGCTTTGGACGTTTTGGGTGGCTGTTCCCAAAACGACCGCTCGATGTTGAATACGGGTTTGGACGAGATGTTGACTGCATTGCAGAAAATAAATGGAGTAATGGAGGAGATGTGGAAGAAGAGTAAGCCTAGTGACTACAACAGCTTTAGAACGTACTGTACCCTCCCCCCCGCCTCACTTCCATGCTCTGAACCTGTTGACTGATCTCGCAGATAGATTTATCTTCGGGATCACCTCCCAGTCGATGTTCCCGAATGGGGTTTTATATGAAGGAGTCTCCCCTGAACGCCTGTACTTCCGAGGGGAGAGTGGGGCCAATGACAGCATGGTTCCACTTACGGATAACCTCCTGCAGATTCGAATGCCTGACACTCCGCTCACTGAGATCCTTCGGGATTTTCGGAAGTATCGCCCTGGGAATCATCGTGAGTTCTTGGAGTGGGTGCACCACCGTGCAGAACACTTGGGGGTACAGGAATGGTGTCTGAAGGATGCGGAAAGTGCTGAGAAATACTTGTTATGTTTGGACCAGGTAAGGGAGTTTAGATGGAGGCATTGGTGCTTCACACGGGAGTACATCTTGAAAAAGACAGCTCACCCGACGGCCACGGGGGGAAGCCCTATCGTCACCTGGCTCCCGAACCAGTTGAACGCAGTGCTTGCCCTAATGGCCGAGGTCATTGCAAGGCTTGGCGCGTGGAATGTTAAGAGCAAGGCTGTAGAAAGAGTGAGGGAGGTGGCGGAAAAGCAGGCGGAGAGGCTAGCCAAGGAGGTTGCAAAGTATTCTGCCAAACGGGGAGTGCCCCCAAAATAGGTGTGCCTGAGTTATTGAGTTTGGATTCCGACTCGGCAGCAATCCCACGTCAAGTCTTTAGATAGTTAGGTAACCAACGCTAGTCTTATGCCAAGTCTATCTTTATTGCATTCTAGCCTCTCTGAGACAATTTGCTTGGCATTTTGTGTTTAGTCATGTATTAAAGTAGCATGACTGAGTAAGCTAAGCATTATAATCACTTTTTTTTTTCTATATAGAATGGCGATGGACTGCAGCTCCCGGAAGTCCCGGGTGGCCTGCACGGGCCAGTCCCTGCCCTCCCCATCTTATCTACAAGCGTTGAAACCCACTACCCCAATCCTATGAGTTCACAAAATGAAATTCGCTACCACCTCGCACCACTCCTGTCGTCTCAGATCTGCTCACTCCTACGCCCCCTGCCATCCCCCACCCAAGGGCACCACAGCAGATGTGCTGCATTCTGCGGCGTCCACCCGTCACAGACACACCATGGCTCCCCTGACTTCCCAGTTTCGTACCGCGACTGTTGTTGGGGGCCTTTGTCCGTCACCATATAGGCTAACCCCTTCAACGCTCTCGGAGACCACCGCAGGTGTGCTGGTGCCGTGAAAATACGGGATGCTCTTGCTTGATCCCCTCTGGCGTAGCGATCGCCGTTTTTTGTAGTCTCCACTGTAAAGATTTACCCTGAAGCCTTACTTGATCACGGGGGCCAAGGGAAAATGTTACTAGCACCGAATAGGTGAAAACCTGGTAGAATAGCGGGTATATGTGTGATAGGATCGCACTCCATATTTTTGTTCTGTAGAGCAGTTAGTTAGTATTCAAGTTCACTGAGAGCATTTTACTAGTCACAATAAAAGTTCACATTCGCCAAAGTCTTCTCTCCGCTCTATCTACCCTCCGCTACAATTCCGCACCTACTCATAGCTAGTATTCTTACATCCACCCCATCTCAACTGCTCTCAAATCCGCCTCTTCATTGCCTTGCTCCCCCTGGTGACCCTTCACCCACATTGCAGTGTCCTCGGTCCTGGTCCTGGTCCTCTCAACAGGCCAGGCTGGGGCCCGTGCGGGCCTGAAACCGCCTGGACCGGCCTGGGCCAGCCCCAGGCTATTTGGGCCGCTCTAGGCTAGACAGGCTAATCAGAATATACAGGCCTCACCCAGACTATTCAGACTATTCAGGCCACGGCCCAGGCTATTCAGGCAGCAGCCTCAAGCTATTCAGGCAGCAGCCTCAAGCTATTCAGGCAGCAGCCTCAGGCTATTCAGGCAGCAGCCTCAGGCTATTCAGGTCATGGCCCAGGATATTCATGCCGTTGTTCAGGCTGTTCAGGCACCATGGGCTATTTAGGCTGTTCTCGTGCCCAGACTTGTAATTTTTATTCGGAAATGCTTGGCATTGGTCCTGCTTAAAATAACTGGATAAGAAGGCCAGTTGAGAACACTGTTTAAAATTAAAATTCACTTATAGCCTACTCTGCTTTGCGCACTGTTCCACCCCCCCCGTGTTTCCGTCCCACCTGCCGTCAAGGGGGCTTCTTAGATAGCTTTCCACTTTAGAACTCAAGCCGCTGCTTACAGCTGCCGAAAACATCTCCAAATACACAGCAAATCTAGATCTGCCCTAGGCGGATTGGGTGCAGGGGAGGAGCCCTTAGGTATCATCTGCATTCCTATGGCCACATACAGCGGGTAACCTTAACTTCACGGGGAGCTCCTATCCTTTAGACAGGCCTATCAGCACTCCTATAGCAGAACCCAAGCTGCCTGAGAGACGGCTTTTGGGAAGGGTAAAGAGATTTCTTTCTGGCTCTCGGGGGGGGAGTGAGTCGGGAAGTGAGACTACTGCGGCGGCAGTGGAAAGCAAAGAGAGTTTCCATTCGCCCGAGACTGCAAGAATATTACCCTTCGTGCCTGCACCTTGATGTGCCGTTGGGTGCCGAAACAGCGGCCTCGGGGCCCGGGGGTGCCAAATATCCGTGATGAGGGAAGTTCTAGCTGAGCCTAGCTCGGCGATGGTAGCGGTAGTGGGAAAAGGTTCGACAAGTTTTGGGCAAGAGGTGTGCCGTGCAGTCAGATGCGGAAGAGTTGGTGGTATCCATGGCATGGGAGAGGTGTGATATCATAGCGCTGGACAGCCAAGGGGTAATAGGACGGATGTGGGAGCTGATGTGGCAACAACCCCGGTCATGGATAGAGAGGTTAGCGAGGCAGATGTCAGAACGACCAAGAAAGCTCATGTGGGTGCGGGAACACCAAGGCATGGCAGGAGCGAGACGGCGGACAGCAGAGAGGTGTGGATGGGGGAGCGGATGGACCGGCCTGACATAATGACACCGGCGGGCATCTGGCAAGTGTTCCCACTACACCCAAAAGCACAAGCTCACTTAAAGTGGTCGTGGGACGCCATAAAGGGGTCGGTTTGGAAGAGGTACAGGTATGAATCGAAAGCTCACACGGCTCAGGCACGGCGCTGATGTAGAATATGATCATGAGAGGGGGCAAAGATGCACTTATGTAGTGCGGGTATTTTGCCAACTCTGACAGAAGCCATACGAGCTGCGCAGCCTTCCCCTACTCGTCAACAACTGCCTTGGATTCCTGGAACACCTAACGGGGTCGACTGGGCTTCGAATATCATAGCTACTGAGGCGCCGACCAAGGGCAAACCGAAGTGTATGATACAGCCCCGGCCATTAACACCTGTAGCCCCTCTGACGCTCAGCTATCCTCTTGCTTCAAGAGCCAATAGAGGTTTGAGTCCGGCCCTGACAGGCAGCATGCAACAACAGCCTTGAAAACAATATACTTCCTGCACAGAGTAACTAGGGAGCAGATTACAACCTTGGCATTGCCAGGCCTAGGCTCAGCAGGCCCGCTTGATTTGGAGGGGAATGGCAAGGAGTTACCAGTCATACCACCCCTTCCTCTAGCCAGATCGGCCACCTCAATAGCCTCCAATCCACTATCTATGGCGGGAAAGTATGAGATTGGCCGCATCCTAGAAGGGAATCTAGAGAAAGAGGTACGAAGAAACAAAAACTTTGGAAGAAGGGGCGGACCAGGATTCCCCGAGCCGAGAGAGCGAACAATGGGGTGTACTTGGTAATGAAGTCGGTGTTGCTTTAACCAATTTTGATGAGAGTAATACAGGTTCAGAGTTTCAGCTGCGGAGAGGTGATCATACGGGGAGTGTTTTATCGTCAGATGATAGTACAGCTCCAGGAAATCTTATCATCAAAGATGGTAGTGAGAAAGCAATACCAACGCTGCCTAGGGAGGATGACCGAGCACTGGCTATGGATTCCATAATCCAACAAGCGGTCAAAGCTGGTCAAGGGCAAGGCGAATCTGTTGCGACCATGGAACCCTCACTGGAGCAGGAGTACATTGAAAGTGGGATTCAGGAATACCTGGCTCAGGGAGATACTACTGCAAGAACGGGGAACGTCGGCAGGAGAGCCCGTGAGGGCAAAGAAAACTGCCGGACGAAACCTCCGGCCCGGGGGAAAAGAATGGTTACAGGGTTTTCGGAATTCTGAAAGGGCTGATGTAGTTAATCTAGGTGGCGACGAAGAAGGTGCAATGCCCCGAAAGCGCCCGACTAGAGAAAGCGAATCGAGAAAAGAGAGAACGGTGGAAGATGATCCAAGGAATATGCAAAGTGAAAGTGGCCGGGCACCTGGGGACAGCATGCGGCGCAGACCAAGTGTTAACAGCCACTCATGGGTTCATCAGGGGGGTAGAGGCTGAGTCGTATCATCCTTATATATATCCTTCCAAGCCAATGACACGACAGGTTGTGGAAGAGTTTTACATCGGACATGATACGCACACCACAGCATCGGATACAGCAACACCCATATGCAAAGCCGCTAGATTCGAGATATTATTATCCTGCAACACCCAGACATCGCATAGTGCAGAGTGAAACCCACCAATCCAGTCTATACAGCATGAACAGCCCTATGGATATAGGTTTCGCCCTTTGTCAATCTCTGCACCACCACCCAGATATACCCAGAGTATCAATATCATCCAGGATTCTCACAGCCCCCCATACTACCGCTACTAGGATAGCAGTGAGTTGCTGCCTCAGCCCTCTGCCGCTCCTCACATTATTAGGCCACTACATATCAAGTGGTGATCAGTATTTACCCGGCCCAATGCTGTTCCCAGCGCCAGCTGCAACTCTTCCAAATTACGCATGGGGATTCAACAGTCCTGGATCTGGCATCAAGCAAAAAGGATGCATCTGCTCCTTCGAATATTCCAATTCAAGAACAGGGAAACTTCTTCGATAGGCCGACTGTCGAGACTCCAACAGAGACACTTCAGCCCTCATCTCCACCCCACGCAAAACAGACCTTTGGGCACTCCTCCCAAGCGTTGTCAACAACACATGAAGTTCCCGAACACCTTAATAGCTCAGCCAGTGACACCAGGCCTCCAACGGTAGGAACCTCGGGACGCCCACATCCATCGACACAAAGTCGGAGCCCCAGTCAGAGCAGTGGTAGAGAGGGCAAATGGTCGACGTGCAAAAGTAAGGATAAAGGCCAGGGGTGGGACAGTCGCAAGGGGGTATGGGCGTTTGGGAAAGTTCAAAGAGTACTGCTATCCCAGTAGATGGTGGATATCATCTCTTTTTAAGAAAGATCAACCCTCCATGAAACCACAGAGGGTAGGTAGTAAATGTAACGTATTTGACCGGGATCTGGTGCACTACGGGGATCTGGCACACTACGGGGATCCGGCGCACTTCCGGACCATCAGAAAATGACCTCCACCAATCCCAAATTTATTACTATAGACCTGAAACTTGATAAGTGGAAATAAACACATAGAGAAATCTATTCCGCGGCTTAGATCATATTTGAAAGCATTTAAATAACAAGATACCGGAGGATATACCTATTTGGGTAATTCTAGTACGCCAGGATCCTAGCAACCAATATCACTTCCTAGACCTCAGCGCTCGTTGGAAAGGTTCTCTGGAGGGTGTAGATGCTTCAGGTGAAGTGGGAAAAAGCTGGCGTCGAACTGGAAGCTGTGGTGTATCCAGAACAATAGTATTGACGGAGTGGGAACTATTTTTTTTATTTTTTTTAAAGAATCATTAATCGCATTCACCCTATCTAGAGTATGGCGATGGGCTGCAGCTCCTGGCTGGCCAGTCCCTGCCCTGGAGTGGGAACTATCTAAGTCTTCTGAGTCTGACTATTCCTCTGGGGATGTTTCTTAGGTCGCAAGGGTTGTCTGTGTGATGTCTGGGCCTCTACCGCCTTTTGTTTGCCCTTTTGTGCAGCTCTTTTCCCTGTCTTTTTCTGCTTCTTTGCCTTGCCCAAAAACTGGTATCGTCCTGATAGGTGGTATCGAAGGAATCACAAAAGCGACAGGATCGCGCTCATGTTGTTTTCATTTTTCTGTAGAGCTATTAGTTAGTATTTAAGTCCCTCGAGTATTTTACTAGCTACAATAGAGATTTCACATCCACCAAAGTCTTCATCTACCCTCCGCTACAAACATAGCTTGTATTCTTACAGGTGCAGAGATGAGCACACCTGACCGAGCTCGATCGAGGTTTAAACGGGAGAGCTTTGAATCTAAACTCGTTAGGATGCACAAAGAGGTAGTCTCCAAGCACAGCCAGTGTCGGCCGCCCGTCCCGGCCTGAATTACCTATCAGACCACCATTCGATAGCCGCACGGGGGATCGGCAGCCTGGGCCGACTGGCCGGACTGGGTGGACTGGGCGAATGTATCAACCCTGAGAATGTAACGGACCAGAAACCAAGAGTCACAGAAAACAAACACTAACAGTACGGGCCAAGTACTGGGCCAGACTGGTCAGCCTGCATTAGTAGTCAGTCCATATGATTGCCCGCCGGGGCCGGTCTACACTGTTTCAGGCCAGCACGGACCTCGGCCCTCAGGCCAGGCCCGTTGGCAACACTGCTTCAGAGCTGGTGATGGCTGATGAGCGGCGGCGGGTAGGCAGAGGAGGTGGACTCGGAGCATGGCTAGGGCTATGGGCAGCAGTAATGGTGGGAGGAGCCAGCCTGGGTAATTGTTTTTTCAACTTTTGGGGCAATCATGGACCAATCATTACACCCCAGCTAGCCGTTTTGGCTTGTGGGAATCCTTGGTGTGCTGCTTGTGGTAGCCGTGGTGCTGTCCCTGCCTACAAAACGAATAGTCTTCGATAAAAAAAAGCCAACAAGCATGGTCTGGGCAGCGCCCGAGGTTCTCTGTCTCCAGAGAATATCACAATGATCATTGAGAGAGAGCAATTGAGGTTTGTAGTGCATGGGAAGGCCCCTAGATGGTGGTGGCAAGAAATGTGGGCGGGATGGGATTTAATGGCACTCATGTGCTCTCAGATTGAATTCCTTTTACAGTCGAACCTCTATATTAGCATCCTCTATAAATGCATAATCTCCCTATTAGCATTGAGCATGCCGGCCCGAATTTGGGACTATGGCTAGAATAGCATAATTCCCTAT
>Ga0307514_10003205_pt1 | contig 15983 bp, 14 predicted proteins | sample 16_EM_MG_FD_203088 | JGI IMG/M metagenome (GOLD analysis project Ga0307514, IMG submission 203088) | Populus trichocarpa ectomycorrhiza microbial communities from riparian zone in the Pacific Northwest, United States - 16_EM | ecosystem: Host-associated > Plants > Roots > Unclassified | place...
GTATTGTAGAACTTTTTGCTAGCGCTGTGGTATTGTAAAATTTATACCCCTGCCGCCGTGGCATTGAAAACCTTTGTCCATAAAATAATACAGGGGTACGTGGTACAAGACAGAAGTTACTCAAGGAGGAAAATCGTGCAACTTCCATATGTTTGAACACTAAAGATTCATCAGTCAAAATGTTGCTTGCAGGAAGACAACTCTCACCACCTTAGAGAAGCACCAGATCTGTAAAAAGCGACAAGACCCCAACCATGTGAGGGAGAAATTGAAATTTGGAAAACATTTCTTAGACTCCGAGGTATGTAGGGTAGGTCGTATCCATACTTGATCCTTCACCCCCTCCGATTACTCCTGAGGCTCTCCATGCACTTACGATCTGGACCAAATACGATGAAGCACTGCCGATGTCCAGCATCCTACTACCATGCGCAATAAATTTGAAGTCTCGGACATACCTTTAAGCCTTCAGACTATTGCGCTTTCTCCCTCAAAGGTTACTAACTGAATAGCCAACAGCAGCAGTTGGATTCCAGCTCGTAGTCGTTGTTTGGAGAGGAAGAAGGCCAGAGCAGGTCTCTTTTTCCGTATGTATCTACTTAAGGATTTCTTTATAAGCAAGGGTAAATTATATGTAAATAGTAGTAACTTCTCTGTATTCTGCTGCCCGGTCCGGTATAAGCGGAAATCTGTTATAGCAAAGGTGATTTAGGTGGCTACGTATTTTGGTGGTGGGGCTCACAGGTACCTATTCTGGTATAGCCAGGATTCCGGTATAACAAGGTCCGGTTTAGCAAGGTTAGACTGTATTAATCACTTATCCGGGTCAAAACTATCGTATACAAATAGCTCAGAAGGTCTAAATATAGATTGGATTGGTGATATGTAGGAGTGTATAGGGCATGGAGGGTTTGAGCTTCAGTGGTCAATGGGGAAGGCATACCCTTTAGAAAATATTGTAAGCGTACGGTACCCCATATCAGTGTACCCTTCTGATGCATCTTCCTTTCGACGTACCCTTTGGGAAATTTAATGGTATAGGATACCCTATAGGTACCAGGGTACTTTTCTCGTGTACTCTATTACTACCCTTTAATTTACCCTCTAAGAATATATATGTTCTGGGCCGCTCGCAGGCGGCATACCCAGTATGCCCCTCACTTATTTAATTACTCAATTTGGTAAATAGATCTGGCGTGAGATAGCTGGTGTGAGATAAATCTAATGTGGGATACACTACCAGTCTGATGTAGGATATAGACCAGATGTAAGATATAAATATAACAAAATATGAGTCTATGACTGAATGTGCTCTGTATTCATGGTATAAAAGCCGAGTTGAGATCTGGCGTTGTACAGTTAATTCACCTTCCTCTTGAGCAATGGGATACAACAGAAGTTGAACAAGAGGTAGCTAGATTCTAGGAAATTGAGACAACTCCTTCTGGGAATGAGGATCAGCCTCATAACATCAAAAATACATCTATTACTACTGCTGATGATAGGTGGAATGAGGGAGAAGAGGCAGAGTTTATAGCTACATTTAATCCTTCAGTTCTAGATCAGATCAAGCTGGCTCTAAGCTAAGACAACCTGTATCACGACGTCGTGGGCAGGTAGTTCGAGAGTGAATGGCACAATGCTACAGCAAAGTCATGCTGTTCATATTTTTTACAATGGGTGATATGGTTAGTATAGTTATCCCAAGAGGTGACAATCAAAACAGATAACAAGCGGCTATATGCAAAAGTTATTGCAAAAACTTATAGATTTGGAGGATATTTCAGATACTCTGGAAGCTAGACAAACTACACTTACATTAGCCAGCGCTGCTCGTCAGTCATCTACCACCGGTCAGGTGTCTCATGTAGTTGCAGAAAATCTTGCTCAAACCGTCGCTGCCAACGCTTTAAAAATGACCTCAAATGCTACCTATTGCCATACCAAAGTGCCAACTGGCCATGACTGTGGTAGCCTCTCAGTTTTGGCTGAGCGGGCACAAATTGGACTGTTAGAGGACATTCCCATCGATCCAGAGCTGCTTGGTGGAGTCGCTGGCCCAGCTTCTGGAGGTCGGCAGGGCCGATGCAGCCAGCACCGGAATCAGTCATAGGTTTTTTTTTGAAGCCGCATGTAAAGTTATTTTTGTGTTCTGTAGCTCTAGTTAGGCAATCAATTCAACTGCGTTGTCTACCATATTAAGGAGTTATATCAATTGCCCACGAGGGGCATAGTACGTATGCCGCCCGCGAATATATATAGCACCACTTTGAGGGGTATAGATAAATAATTTTGGTAATCTAGACCTTTAAACTGCCCCAGAGCTTCTGTTTTCATGCATTTATTGATTATGATTAGGGGCAGCAAGGATTAGATTCCAAGTCCACCCATCAGCAGCACTGTGAGAACTTGTTCATATTCCTTAGATTTTCAAATAATGTACTGCCAAGTAGCATTATATACCTATTGATAATGAAAACATACCTAAAGCTTAGATAACCCCCATTAACATAATGCCGCAAGTCATGTAATACACAAGTAATTGCGGTGAAGGAAAGAAACAGAACAGCTAAGCTGCTGATACAGTGCTGTTGAACGAATTCACAGCCAACCCAATCTTCTTGAACAGAAACTGCCTTGAACTCTCATCTTCCGTCGGAATAAACTGCCCTGGCCTGTTCCCCCTCAAGCAAAGCAAAATCCCAGTCTTCTCCATAATGATCTTCTGGACTTGGCGGAGCGCGATATCCCACTCACAATAGAGTTTCTTGACTTTCACCATCATAATCCGGCTGCTCATGAGGTTAGTATTTTTTGCTTATAGAAAGGAGGGGAGAATAGGGGACGAACTTGTATGTCAGGATAACAACAGAGTCATGTTCTGAAAGGTCAAGATGTGCAATGTATTCTTCATCAAAGTACTTTCCGTTATCTAGTTGCTTCAACCAAAATTGCCCTAGGGCTTCCCGTTGGTTATATGGGCGGACAACTCCATCCTGTGGGATAAAGCGAGTGAATCGCACCCTATCCAGACCCTCGGCATCAAAAACCGTCGTTGTATTACGAATGCCTTCAGTGACATTGGATGCGAGGTCAAAAATGCCTATAGCTGGCTTGGTTGCTAACCCAACGACACCCTTTCCTATCCCCTTGAAGAAGCCCAGAGCCCCTTCACGTTCAGCTCCTTCTAGGGGTTTTCGGCCAAGCCCAGTGATACCATCAGCGAAACTACTCGCTAGAGATGTTGCTCCTTGAGTGACTCCATATAAGGCATGCTTTGGCCGGTTTCGGGCTCGTGTCATACGTCTTCGGTCCTGGAATTGTTTATCCAAGGTAGCAGCAGTAAGACCTGTTATTTTTGTCATTAATAACTACCTCAAGACCCCCACCAGGTAGTTTAACTGGATCGTTACCTTTTGAAATACTGCCAGTAAACTTAGACAAACTGTCCGAAACACCAAAAACTGATTTCCTCACGAAACTCGTGGCACCCTTTGCAATCCCTATGCCGAACTCCTGGGGCCGATCCGTCATTATCAGCCCTTGATAGGGTTCATAGAAGATGTCCATGACGCCAGAACCGATATTATTGAAGAGCCCAACTGGGTTGCCTAGGAAATCCGCTGAGCCTAACACTTTGTGTACCTGCCCCAAGGCCTGTTGGCTATAATGAGTTTGTACGCGCTGGGAAAGCACTGGCAGGGAGACGCGGGCATTTTCCAGAATCAGTGACGTCAGCCTTATTGGCGCATCATTGATGTTTCCTATCGCCATCGTGAGCACGTTGACAAGGAACATAATTGGATTGTGTGAAGATCGTTTATCCTCCACATTGATGACGTCGGTTCGGACAAAGGACAAATCAACTTGCATAGGTTGAATGTTCAATACTTCAAAGTAAACATCCTTCTGGACCTCCGTGAGCTTGGGTTCGGGAACATCTAAAGTTTCGTCACAGATTGGCTTATCATCACCATCCTTATCCCAGTCAGCCCCAGGAATCTTCAGGAAGTCCAGAAGAGCATAAATAAAGTCTTCATCAAGCTCCAGGGCCATCTGCTGCAGCAGGAAAGTGGCGTATTTGATATAATAGACACCATATGCTTCAACGTGATAGTTAGCTCTCACAACGCGAGCAGGAATTGGATACAAAGACTCACAATCATTCTTCACTCTCGTTATCAAACTATGAATCGAAGGATGGCCCTCCATCTCCGATCCCGTTTTCTGAACGACACTGGGATAAAGGACGATCGGAAAAATGCCCCCGTAGAGTTGATTGTCAATTTGAATCCATTTGACCATGAGGTTCAAGGTCTGGTAAAGTGAGGATTCTGTATACGTGACTTCCATATCCCGAAACGTGATATAAGCCAGTTCCTTCAGTTTTGTATTTATCAACGAAATCCCAACACCAGCAAATCGAAGTTGGGTCCGGAAAGTCACCCCGCTGTCATTATCAATCACTTCAAAGCCCGGAGTATTGGTCATGCTAGTCACTGACGCATTCGCCTTAGGTTTATACAAACTCTTTGAGGGTTTATAATCCGACAATACGAGAGTCTGGGTAGGGCCTTCAGCTGTGACATTGATGTCAATCGTAATTGGTTCTCCATCTCTTCTAGGTATGCGAAGGGGAATCAAGTTTCCAATCTCCGCTAGCCGGACATGTCTTTCTTTGCCATTTGCTTGAATAACGAGCTCTTTCTTTTTCGCTGCTGGAAAATCCCAAGCATATGGCATGATACTTCTAGGAGGCAACCTGTACCTTACAGGTCTCCAGGGAGTGTCGGCATTATCTTCATCATCGTCATACGGGTCCTACAGCCGTCAGCAACGATCAATCTGATATGAGACTGCGCACAAGTCCCCTTACTGCTTGGTAAAATGTAAACTCAACGTGGCTTTCGTTGCGAATTGAGAATGGCCAATTCTTGGTTTCCATACTGACGTGTAAAAAGATAGTCGACTGCTCGGCTAGAATATCTATACGCAGTAGCTTCTGTCTTTGTGATACCTTCGTAATTTTCAAGTGTATGCTGCCTAAATCAGAGATATTGAAAGGTGCAGTCCTATCCGTGTCAGCAGCATACAGAGTAAAAGGCGGGACAGGAAAATTACCAGCTATTGTCTGTCCCAGGGAAGCAAAGGCATAACTGCTTCTGGTACCCAGCCTTCATGAAGTGCAATGGTAACAGCTCCCCAGGTTTTAGGGCCATGAAGTTAGGGGATGCCCATTCGCGGACATGAACCTCCTCGGACAGTCGACTGTTGAGTATGAAGCGCGGAGTAAGAGTGACGATTTTCGACATTTTGTATTTGCCCCTACCCTCCTCAACATAAATCCCTATATGGATCTCCTCGCTTGGCTTCGAAGCTGACGTGAGAGTAACCTCAGAAGAGCTTCCAATAGCCTCGAAGCTCTGAGGCCTGCTCCAGTTAGAGTCACCAACTTTCAAGACAGCTCTGCTTTGTCCATCCTCATTAGGGAATGAGAACATGTATGGTGTTGGCTTTTGCCTGGGCCCAGAGCCTGCAATCTGTTAGAAGTGTAGAACTATGAAGTATTGTGGCGACTCACCACTCTGTACTTGACCTGCGGCGGCCCTTGCACTCTGTAAGAGAGATTTGGATTTAACCATGATATCCATACCAGTCTTGTTGAGGATGACGTAGGGACTATACACAGCTACACGGAAAGCTCCACCACTCTCAGGAATCGGGCTACTCGCTAATGAGTACACGCAGCACAGAACCGGAGAAAAAAGAAAACCTACAAGTAATGCAATTTCAGAGATAGCTCTAGGCGTTGGTTATCGATACACGTGAGCTCGTTTTCCCGCCCGTACTCAGTGTTATTAGAATTAATGATCGCAAATTCACTTCGGTTGAATACTAGACGATATTAGATAAACACAGGCGTTACCTTCGCAAGGGTGAAATACCTGTATCTTGCATATCTATGCTCATTAGCAGCAAATGGGACAATTCCACTACGTGGACAGGGCTTAGTCCTCCCCTCCGAAGGAAGTTGGCCCACTCCTTTTTGGTGTTCCTATCATATATCCTAAACTTGAAGTCGTAGGGAAGAAGGTTCTGAACCTCCAATGGTGCCGACAAACTGATTTTCATATATGGGTAAGATCTATTCCTAATATCAGACTTGTATTCTGTGAGAGTATGAGATACTTCACTTACATTGCTGGAGTGGGTGGGGAGGGAGAAGATGGTGAAGGGGAATTCTTTTGAATATTGGCGTGCATATGGAAGCAGAATGGTGTAGTATTTTGGGGTTCATTTGCCCTGCAGACAAAGGCCCGGGTCGGTTGTCGTATCAAATCCTTCCAGAATAACTTGTCCTGGGTCCAGGTAAATCCGAACCCGGCTAAAGTTTTATTAGCCATATATAGCAGCAACTGCGCGGCCAGAAGTAGACTCACGGTCAGGCTGAACAACAAATCTGCTGGTATATGCAAGCTCGACGGGAGCTGGCTGACTGTCCCCTGGTGCAATTTTGTATATCCTAATAATATTCCTCAACTCTTGGTCAAGAATTCCTACCTCGATTGGGATTTGGGTATTGTTGTTGATGAGCATGGGCGACCGGAAAGTAATATACTTGACATTGTTTGCACCAAGGTGAACTTCACAAAGCAGTCGATGAAGGACATCGCCTCTGGTAGGGCGAAGAGCATATAATGTTTCCCCTTCCTTGTTGACAGGGATTTCTTTTACACTGTCGTAAGGGGTGTCTTCTAGTTTGACACCGACAAGGCCACTCGCTCCTTCCGGGTTCAGGTTCTACGGTGGCATTGCGTTAGCTGGTTACGAAACTTTGACTGTGAATAGATATCTACCTCTCGCATCTTTTCCCATTCTTCGAATCTCCATGGGGTTTCTTCCCCATCATTCAACTTCACTGCCATTTGCTCACTTTCAAGTAGGGCTTCTGTCACTGCCCAAACATGCAAACTGTACCCTGTTTGATTACGGATCCGATATGGTGCATCAGCGCCTCGAGGCTTCGTAAGCATATCCTCATCTTGTTTCATGAATTGGGCAGCTTTCATAGCCAGGGCAATTGTTTGGGAGGTGATTGTGATCTCCAACATCTTGCGAGAAAATAGATCAATCGAGAGTCTATCTGGATTTTGATTCCGCCGCATCTAGAGATATGCGTAAGCACTGGTTAGGCAGATTGAGGCGATATTCAACTCACATGGAAACCAAGCTGCCATGGTTCAATGAGTGGTTCCCACGCAGATTTAGAGAAATTGTATATGTTCACAAAAGTCTCCAAGCTAGTGTCGGCAGTCATCTATCCAACGTGAGTACAAAGTCTTTTAATCCTCAGTGAGAATAGTACCCACCTCTCCAGTCCAGTCCTTCAATTTTACTGTAAATTGTTTCACGCTCATATCCAGAAGCGGCAGTTCATGTGTATCACCAATGAGGATTATTCTCACGCCAGCAATTTCGGCCTCCAATACTTCTCTCCGCACAGTATTCGGGCTCGTGGAAGATTTTTGTTGCGCCGTTGACGTGGATTTCGCCGTTGTCAATGACTTTGCCTTTCTCTTGACAGCTGAAGAGACTCTGTCAGTTGGGAGACGCTTCCCTGATACACTGCCTTTGATAGGTGTGGCTTTGGCAGTAGTATCAGTTGTCCTGCCCTTCGACTGCGACATTTCAGATGCCTTTGCCATAATTTGTGTAGCAAGAAGAATGTCCCTAAGGGAAACACGAAGAACAAGGGGCTCGATGTTTACCATTATACTCGTCATTGTGTCAAATGGCCCCAGATCTGTGTTATCCAGCGAAACATTGAGATCGAAATCGTCCAGTACACGTAATCTGTTTTCATCAAACTTGTCCATTCGGCACAAAAACATCCCCACTCGCAAGACTTGGAAGGTAAGTGCATGTTGCTGCGATAGAAGGATCTGACTGGTTTCCAGAACGATGGCTTCGGAACTGCTGCTACTGGGATTGGCAATAAGAATGACCTGTGAATTCACGACGTTGACCCTGTAGGATATATTCATTGGCCGTCCAGATTGCTGTAGAGCCTTCTTGTGCGCCTGTGGCTTTGCTCTAAGAGCATTCCTGGCCGAGACTGCAGAGACAGAGGGAGAGTCCTCTGAGTCCGAAGTTTCGCTTAATTCTATGTCCAAGGTTTCTACAGGCTTTGTAAGACCATCCATGACAAAGTCTTTTAAAGCGAAGATGTAATCCAATGCAAAAATGATCCTTGGGCTGTCTACTGTTAATACCGCAACAAGATTTCGCTCCATACCCCCAGATATTGTCACTCTCGCCATGAACTGAGAACCATCAGTATTGGATGAAGACATGATGTTTCTGAACTTGTTTGTCCCCATACGTCGGCTATCTTTGATATTGAAGGAGTTGATTAGTAGCTCAGACTCCAAAGATCCATCACTTATCATGCGGAGTTTCAAATTTGTATTGTCCAAGTAAGCTCTGGAAAGGCTTGCAGCGTGTAAATCTCCAACTGGTTTATCTGCGTCGCACTCGAACAGCTCCATGCCTATTTGGCCGATTTTAAAGGCCAAATCCACCTTTGTCCATGCACCTGGGTTTACTCTCAACTCAGGGTGCAGATCTGCCGAATATGTGCCCAAAGAGGAAGGATTTGGTTTTACTTCTGGCTCACCACTTTCAGGCACGGATGATACAGGTGTTGGTGGGTAACTTATGTTATCTTCATCCTCTGGTTCCCCCACGAAGACGGAAGGAATTGATCGCGAAAGTTCAAACAGGAATTGGTATTGGGTTTGGGTCAATTTCAGGTTGAGGTCAGACATTTCCCCTTGTACCTATAGATATAATAATATTTAGCACCCACATACAGATGTGGCATAAATGATGAATACCTCGAGATCTGGTCTTTGGATGTCCTCCTGATGCTCCATATATGTCACCTCAAACCCAAGATCCAACTCATCGAGTAGCTCTAGTTCCTCTGTAGCGTAATCCCCATAATGAAATTCCGAAGTTAGTCGAGTTTTCCGAATTCCGGTTGATATCTTGTTTACAATGTAGGGATTGCTTGAATCATCCAGTGGGGCAAATTTGTTTTCGGCATAGATTTCTCCCAAGTAGGCTGTGAGAAGGCCTTTAGTTGTCTCCCCTGGCTCGGAAACTCTTGGAAATACGATAATCGGCGTCCGCACAATAATATCAAAGTGAATTTTGTCGGGATTTTGAATCTGACTGGCTTGGTTCATTGCCGCTTGACGGGCTGCATTGAGCAGTGCTTGCATCCGACCGAATTTCACCACAAAGTCAATGATCTTGCGGAAAGGCTCCTCAACAAAATTGACCTTCACTGAACCAGAACGGAGATATATCGAAGAATTGTACCCTGGATATGAGCCGTGTGCCTCTGGATCAAAAGTCTCGTAGCGGAAATCTGCCAGTTCGTCACCTTGAATACTAACAAGCTGTCGGAGGGGCGAGTCTGGCGCAGCTCCCTCGTTTATATCATCAATGAGTGTGAAATTTCCCAATCGTGCACCAAGTCTCATTGATTTTCCACGCAAGAATATAGCAACATCAGCGCTATTAAGGCTCAGGGTTGCAAGGCGTATGCCGTCATAATTGAGAATCAAGATGATGCTCTTCAAGTCGACTTTAACCCGGATCTTACTATCTTGGGGTGGGGCTGGTCGAGATACTTGATCGTTTGAGTTTCCCTTATCTGACTGTGGTGGAGCAACAACAATATCAGGATTTGTAAAAGTGGTAAGGATGAAATCCAAGAGGGTCAGGACGGTTTTTCTGCTTATGATAACATTGATAGTTGATATGGAGACATCGACGTTTGTCTCAATTGCTTCATAGACAGTCATGAACTCTGGTGACTGGGGATTAACCTTCACGTATTTGACATAGAATAGTGGTTTCCCCGAATCCGAATTGAATCCATCTGAGGTTACAATTTTCCGAAAATCTGGGGAGGGATTCTCATCTACCAGATCTTCTATGTTGAAGGATTTTAGTAGTACTTCAGCAACCATATCAAATGGTCGCAGATAGAAATCCAATTGGAAATGCTCCGCGATGAGAATAGCAAGCTCCTGCTCTGATTCGCCACCATTGGGGTCAGAACGAGAAAGCGACCCTTGTAACTTGTCGACTTTGAATGTGAACTCGAATGTCTTCTGCTGTATACTTGGGAGGCTGTCTGATATTCCGTCTGAAGCTTCCTCGAACCTATCGTCCCCACCATCTTCACTCTCATCTGAAATGACCAGATCTTGTTGCGCAGGTTGGAAAGCCTTCTTTTTTGTGATATCAGCGTACGTCGGAGAAGCTGCGTCTAGTGTTGGTTGCCCGACTGGCTTTTCGGGAGAAACTGGGGCATCGTCCTCAAACTTCGGTATTGCCGCATCAATAATTCTCATGAGAGCTTTATATTTCTTGTCCGATATAGATGCCTGCAATACCGGAAGGTGGCCGGATATTTTGAACTTCGTCAGGTTCTGCACCTTTGGCACTATTGAAATCTGGACAACTAAGTCAATGGTGATGCGGTCCACGATAGAGAAATGCTTGCTGTCAGCAGTCGCATTGAGCTGAGACAAAGCTTCCTCAATCGATGGCCCGATAAGTACCTTGAATTGCGTTAGTGGAGTCACATGCATGCTTACCGTCTGTGCTCATACCTGTGTAGAATGAAGCTTCAACAAGAACTTATCATACATTAAACTCTCCAGAGTGGTATAATCGTCTTCACCATATGTCTTCTGCTGCTTCCTTTGTACTTCATCAATGAGCTCCGCTTTTACTAGATCACTAGTTAGACTAATGTGACCAGCATCAATGATCAAACAGTTCGAAATCTTTTTCGTGCAGTTTTCAGGCACTATGATGAGAGGAGCTTGAAGATCCAGCTTTGCGTTGAGGGTTTTGTGCTCCTCCAAAGCATACTCCAAACCTGCCCTTGTTTGCTGTCTAATCCCTTCGACTGTTGCTCCAGCTGACTCCAACAGTGCCCCTATGCTCTCCATGTGCCGTTCTGGGGGCTTGAAGAATTTCACAATTTCCTCGACAAATCTAGGATTGTAAATAATCTCCATACTGCGCATTTTCGCTGTGACTGAGGAGTCTGCACTTTGGTCGAGAGGATTCTGCTCAAAGGTGGCTTGGAAAAAAGGTTCGTTTTGGTTACTCTCCTCGGAAACTCCCGCCAGTTCGTGTTCGACATCGAGCTCTCCAATCCTCGAGCCTTTTTCCTTAACGACCCCCGCCTCTTTTATCCTGACTACCTGGGGATATAGAGAGCCTGGTGTAGTACCGTCAAATACCCTAAAACCAGCTAGACTTATCTCCCCATAACAGGAGTCAGGGCGTTGGAGTATCTTGGCTTTGAATGTATCGAACAAGAGCTGCAGGATTTCTGTTTGCTTCCCGTGTGGGTCTCTCCTCAAGGTGAAACTTCCTGTCTGTAAACTCGCTTCTACCTGCATCTTTACTGTGTCCCTGGGTAAGTCAACTGCTTCTGCAATGGCTTTTTTCTCATCCCAGTCGATTGCCTCATAGAACTCCTTTCTTTGTTGCTCAGTCATGACTGTGACCTCTTCTTCCTCTTGTTCCTTTTTCTGTGGCGTAGCTGATGTACCCCAAAGCCATGAACCCCAACCTTGTGCCTTCTTAGGAGCTTCTTCCTGCTTAGGGACCAAAGCCTTTTCCTTCTTTAACTGATTCCTGGCCAAAGACCTGTAGAAGCGTAAATCCTCATAAGACAGCTTCCACCCCAGTTTTTCAAGCTCTTCTGCTCCCGCAGAAGATATTGTTCCTCCCTTTTGCTTCTTGAACAGTTCAATATATCGCTTTCTATCATCCCTCCTTTCTTCAAAGTATGCCCAAGACCATCGCCGATTTTTTTCGTGTATTTGACTCAAGACTGCATTGCCTGCAAATTGGAACCAAGCACGGGGATCCTGTTTAGGGGTGACTCCTTTTGGCTGGTACTTCTTGTACTGCTGGTGCCGAATATAGAAATGGAAAAGATCAACCATCATCAAGGCGTCCCTGTACTGATCCTCGTCCAACACAAACCCAATTTCATCGAACAGGAGATTCGCCTTCATCTTTGGAGTATCATGGGAGGCTCCTTTGCTCATCTCTACCCTTCCAATTCCATTGACTGGCTTGAGCACAAATTGGTGGCTAGAAAGGGTATTTTCTCCAGTTGCAATGAGGTTATGGAACGCCTGAATTATCTCATCATGCGTTGACTGTCCACCAAAATGATTTGCGTCCGTATTCCAATAAATAGCGAGGGACCCGAGCCGGGCAAGCTTATGGGTCACTGCCACATTTCCGTGAACAAATGCTGGCTCCCAATTTTCGTTAGTGGATACCGCCGAAAACTCTTCCAGGGTGATGCCCAGTGCAAACGGATGCTGAAAATTTGTTCGCATGTCAGTACGGTACGATCCTGCCGAATGGAGATTACGTACACCTGGGGTACTGATTGCGTCCTCATATCTGATATGTATATTTTTGACTGTGACTTGGACATTGTCAATAATCTATCACAGGTCAGCTACTGCGAGTTTATTGTCAATGAGTAATCCAACCTTGGTTGTTAAAGACTCAGTGAAGCTCTGGTTTTTCTTTTGTTCCTCGTCACTCATACCCGCCGCCGTTCGCCCGCTGATGAGTTCTGCACTATTTAGCTTTTCTTGCTTGAGTCTCTGCCGTCGTCGTTCCTCTTCATCTTCGTCATACTGATGCTCACCGCTTGTTAGCATTTGATCAGCGCACAGTCCGGCTTTAGGCAATCACATTACCTCCTGGTCAGCTTTTGGGGCGGCAAGTAGGTAGACATCCTCTATCAGAACCTTTACAGGCTTTCCTTTCAGGTTACTCCAAGGTATTCTGCACGGCTGGTTAGAAAAGGGGGTTGAATGAACAATGGGGACTAACTGTAGCGTCAATGAACCGAGATGTCCTTGGACAACGTTCAGAGGCAACTTCATTTGATCAAGGGCCTGTGATGTACAGTTAGGCCGTCGCCAAACCTCCACCAGTCACGATATATGCATACCTCCTTTCGTAGTTGCAGGTTCCGCAATTGCACGTCCCCACTGCAAATTATGTTAGTTTCAAATTGGTCGCGGTATTGATGGGTATAATATACCTCCATATTCCTATATTCACTACATAATGTTCAATCAGATAAGCTCCTCTTGATGCAAACATGTGACTGCCAGGCGCCTTACATTGCTTTGGATCAAAGTTTTGAATATACCTTCGCAAAAACATCCAATTAGTACAAGATGTTTATCTAAAGCGTCAATAAGGATGCAGTATGCCAGCATACATTCCCAAAAGCCGATTCAGCAGCGTCGCCACCTGACACAAAGCTATCAGCCTCCAAGACGTCAAGAGAAGCCCTACAGAGACCATACCAATCCTTCCAACATTTTGCCTCAGCTCTTCCCACAGTGGAGCAGAGTGTAGAAAGTGTATGTAGCGCAGGTTTGCAATGTCTGAGAGTTGTGGTTGCTTCTCTGTGTAGTATATGTCTGCGGGGTGTGTTTCTCAATGGCCTTGGTGGTGTCAAGAATAGAACGTTGCAACTAGCTGAGCCGGGAATTCTGAGACTGGTGGGGGAGTAAATTCAGGTATCAGGTTTTTCCAGTCTGCTGCTCTTGAGCGGGGTTGCGTCACCAAATAGTATGGTAGGTATTGAGAAGAAGTATGGAAGTCTGGTTGCACAGCCCCTACGGTACGGGCCCGAGAACCAAAATATTGGAATATCTCAATCTGGTGCTTGGCAGCGGCATACTACAGTACTTTACGTCATATCATAGCAATAAACATGAGACTTGATATTATCACATCCATATTGGGTTGATTTTATTCTAGTTACAATCATACAACCACTGCCTCCGCCTCATAGCCTAAGGCTCCCTACGGGGGAAAGGCGTATAGACTCAAAAAAAAAAAATACAACCACTGCCGCCTGTAGCAATCTCCTTTGCTTTCAGCATATACCGTTCTTTACCCCATAATCCCACCACTTGCAGCAATCTCGTTTGCTTTCGGCATATATAGGTGCGGAGTCAAGATTGACTGAATACGAGTAATGATTTACAAAAGAAAAAAAACTAGCTAAGGAAGGGGCGACTCTGTCAAGAGAGTGGGAGGGTGAAGGGGTGGAGAGAGTGGTGACGGAGGGGGTTGATACGAAGGTGAAAGGGACGGGGATGGCAAGGCATGTGTGAAATACGTGCATTGCTGCACTGGCAAGAGGCCTGGCGGAATGTACTCAAGAAGATATGCGGAGACTGGCCTTGGTCTGTACGTATAGTATGCGAGCGTGGCATGCTATGCTTTGGAGAATGCTATCAGCCTCGACCTGAGTAATGAATTCCCTCTGTTTAAATGACAGTATGTAGAGTACAGTACCTACCTACCTTAGGGGGAGCTGGTCGGAGATATGAGAGTGTGGCGGTGAAAGGGTGTGATATTACTTGTTTTTCCTAGGCTTGGCTCCGTGGGTAAACCCAGGCCCGCAGCTTGTCACCAACCTACTCTGTCGTTGTGGTTGAAATCACCCATGCACGTGACCGACATACTGTACCGTAACATTTCTGAGTGTGATCTAACCCATAATAACCATAAGTGCCTATGCCATATTAGGTAAGAACTTAGTTAGTCATTCCCATGCTTAGCACAAATTGACCATACATGTGTTGGAATGTGCCTTACGCCACTCTATCAACTCCAACATGGTATACGTACCTCAGCATGTGAGAGATGATCACCACGTGAGTGAGTGATGTAACACAGCATTCAAATCATGTATATAGATAGGTGATGAAGCTCCAGTTTCTGAATTACAGAACGCATAACGTCCAGATATATATGATCTAGGTGAAGTGTTCCTTTATTGGCCATATATTTGTACCGCTGCCACTCTGATATAACCATATATTTCAACAACATGTAACATTACCCAGAAAAAGGCCAAAGCTTGGCAGCTATCTACTCCCTAGGTAGATATTCAAGAGAGTAAGGGGAAGTGATATACGTTTTCAAATCTGAAATCGGATCTGTTTTGGTGGAGAGTTGGCAATTTTTGGTGGGGGGTCACAAGTTGCTAGCACCACAGACTCAAAAAAAAAAGTTCACGAGGGGTTGTGCAACCAGACTATGGCCCCTGGATGTGTTAGTACGCCTGGCATACTAGGCATACGCTAGCGGGCTGGGTAGGGGAGATAGATCGGGACAGGCTATAGATAGAGACGACATTATCATGTTCACGGAATAACACTCTTCTATCAAGTATGAGCCCGCGTTATCTACCTTTAAGGTTGATACCTCATATTACAGAACGTCGAAGGATAATCCTCCTCTACCATATATACCTCTCATAATCATCCTTTACAACATGGTCAGACCTACTGGTCAGGGCACAAAAAATGGGAATCCGAGGCGGCCAATGGATATATATAGCTCAGCCGGAAGAATATGAAGACCCAGAGTTCCCGCCTAATGCTAAAGTCAATATATGGACTAAAACAATCGGCTAGAGCATGGTGGCAGCACTTGGATGATTGCCTGAAACAAATAGAATTGATACGTACCCCAGCAGACGAAGCCCTCTGGATACGCCGCCTCCTGTTCCTGCTAGGACATGTTGACAATATAATTATTGCCGGAACCAAAAAGGAAACGAATGAAACGAAGCCCCATATTAGCAAGAGATACAAGATCAAGCTCCTTATGTCCACGATATCCTGGAAGAATTTCTCATGTCGAATACTACACCAGTCTCAATCCCAATGGATCCCAATGAACAATGGGAACCAAAGAAATCCGGGTTTACCAACGAGCAATTGGCAGATTGATGGATCTCATGCTGGGAACCAGACTGGACACATATGCTGTCTGCAAACTTGCCCAATTCTCTGCTCACCCGACAACCAGACATTGGATGG
>Ga0307514_10003206_pt1 | contig 15981 bp, 15 predicted proteins | sample 16_EM_MG_FD_203088 | JGI IMG/M metagenome (GOLD analysis project Ga0307514, IMG submission 203088) | Populus trichocarpa ectomycorrhiza microbial communities from riparian zone in the Pacific Northwest, United States - 16_EM | ecosystem: Host-associated > Plants > Roots > Unclassified | place...
ACGCCCTGTCCAAAGCAGACGTGCCGGGTTCCGCAATATGGTCTACGACACCTGTTTTCCACCGTCAATTAATTACCAGTGTGACAATTCAGCTCGGCAATTTGGCGGCACAACCATGACACATACCCCAATCCAGAGCCTGCTGGGCATTCAACGACCTACCCGTAAAAATAAGCTCTTTCGCTCTGGATACTCCGATTAACCTTGGCAGCCTCTGAGTGCCCCCAGCACCAGGTATGATACCGATACGACACTCGGGTAAGGCAATCTTGTCGACATCGTTCGCGGCTATCCGTATGTCGCATGCGAGAGCGAGTTCGAGCCCACCACCTAAGGCCGGTCCGTCAATGGCTGCTATTGTCGGCATGGTAAGCTTGGCTATCCGGTTAAACAGGCCTGCGAGGTCGTTGAGGAACTGAATGACGTCTTCGTCCGACATTTTTCGTCTCTCCTTCAGGTCTGCGCCAGCGCAGAATGAGCCGGGAGTAGAGGAGTGAATAATCAGGACTCGGGTGCTAGGGGACAGCGAAGGTACTTAAGTGGGAGGATGGGAGTCAGGCATTTCAATGGGGGTAATTACCAAGTGTTAGAAGCCGCGAAAGCGACAGCTTCGTCGAGGTCCTTCAAGAGCTGCTTGGAAAGCGCGTTCTTCGCGTCCGGCCGGTTCAGGGCGACGCAATACACGCCTGGAAGACCGTTAGCCTTCTGCATGTAAGCTTGCGGTTTGGTTCCATCTATGACTGGCATGCTGAGTTGGGCTAGGGAGCTTGAAGGGGGTAGAAAAAAAGATGGAAGAACCACACCCAGTGGGAGGGTGTCTTAATAGGCTTGCGGTAATGGGGGAATCTTATCTGATAAAATTGTTTCCGGCGCACGGAAATGCCCGGATTTTTCCGATGCGACTCGGGGTGGGGCTGGAGCAAATCTAATCCTTGTCCCTGACGGCGAGGGTGCACTGGGTAGGTCCTTCCGGAGAGGGGGGTGGCCGCTTCTGTGCACAAACCGTCGTGTCCCGCGAATTTCCGACCCTATAGTCGATTGAATGTTTCCCTAGATTGCCGCGGATGGAGTTCGGCCGACGGTGTAATTATCACCCGCGCAGTCCTTGGCGCCAATGTAATATAACAAAGTTGCACCCCCACAAGAGTGTCATTTACGAACAAACTGTAACGGAAAGCCATCTACAGGGTGTATCCGTCCCTAGCATTGACTGACGCCAAGCTGAAGCCGTCACCAGACTCATCCGGATAAGCTTCTCGTCGCTCACTTTGCGCCGACTCTACCAAACGGCCTGTAAACTTGTTAACATTCGCTGTCACAGCTGTGAGGCACTTCACAGATTAACGTTTCTCCGCGATTGGAAGCATGGACAGCTGATCGTTCCAAGGTGAAAGCTTTCTGTTGACGGGTACCTAAAGGTGTCGGCGAAGGAACCTCCAGTTAGGGTGCTGTGTGGATGCTGTGAGCGAGTGAAGGCCCGGTGAGTCCAAAGGTCTCGGAAGTCTCGAGTGTCAGAAGCCATGTGCCAACACGCATGGGGGATTTTCCAACCGTCTGGCTCACGTCCTATCCAGGAGTCAAATCGAAGTGGTGACCTAAAAGTGTGAGAATGGGTTGACGATCTCCAACCATAACAAGGACCTGGTCAACTTTTGAGGTGAGAGCTGACAATGAAGGGTCTCAATGTTCTAGCGTTGGGCCGGAGGATGTTCCGTCGAACGTATGTTCCGAGCGCTACGCCGTGACGATGGGTTAGTGGGGCCGAGCGTCAAACGCGCTGGCGTCGATTTTGGCTAGCATGATCGACGAGCGCGCTCGGTCCCGCCCTCGAGAAAATCCGACGAAGCAACAGTGAATCTTGACGTTGAAAACGCAACAGCAACAGGAGTTGTGGCACAAGCCAGGATTGAGAGACATCGGAGCAAGCGATAGCACCCGAACCCGTGTTGCGATCAATCTCCAAGGCACCCGACCACTGGCGCGGGGTGGTCTTCGGGTCACGTACCGCTGATGTCAATGTGCTCCGAGGAACTCGGAAGAGATAAGAAATGGATGGGATTGAACCTGCTAATAGCAGGTAAATAGCTGATCTGGCAGAGTTTTACCTGGGCGAAAAAGGAACATCAACAAGATATAAACGAGTCGCGACAATCATCTACCAAAAAAAAAGAGCGGACACTGGGAGGAGACGTAGCCGCTCTCATGTACGAGCAGGATGTCTTGACGTCCCGAGGTCAGACACATTGTTCCCGCGCTTCGCGCTGGCTGGCAATTGAATGTAACCCACGAGTCCATCCATCCGCCACGCCACCACCACCACCATCTCCACAACCCAGCTCCAACATGACCCTCGGGGGCTCATTCTCGAAACTATTCGACAAGCTAAAGCACCCCGGAGTGAGGGCCAGACGCAAGTCGGAGAGAAGAGAATCCAACATCACTGGAGAGAAAGTCGACCTGGCGAGTACGGTAGCGCAACGAGAGCCTCATGTCGTCGCGGAGGGCAGGCACGACCGGGAAGGGAAAGGAGCTGGGGGTCAGAAGAGTCAACGCAAAGCTGCTGAGGCCGAGGCAAAGAGCACACCTAGTCGAGAGGAAAGCGTTGTCAACGGGAAAAAAACCGACCAAGACCATCCATCCACACCTACGCCTTCCGTCACGCACGATGGGAGGCCCAACGGTATGTGAATTAACTAACTTCAATCACTGCCTCTAACCATTCCTTCAGGTAACTCAGAAACACCCTCCCCTCCTTTGAACACGAGGCTGGATTCCGATCCACCATCGAGAAATGTTAAAACCTCCATCAGTCTCGATCACACCCGAGACGCTCTTGGTCCCAACCAGTACAACCTCAGCGAATCTACCGCTGCAAACCGGACCAAACCGGACGAGTGGAAGTTTGCTGCGTACCCCACCACCAAATTGTTCCTCTGTGCAGCGAAGGAAGCCATGGGTACCTCAGATCCGCTCAAGGATACTGTGGCGGGTCTTTGCTTTATTCTGGAAAACTGCGAGGTACCGCACCCGTCTCATGTACACTACCCGCAACACTCACAGGCATCCCAGCAAAGCAAGGCAGATAAGCAAGTGATAGAGTCGTTGGCACCCAGGGTCAAAGCCCTCTCTACTTCGCTCTGTTCGCCCGTTTCCGAAGGTGACGACCAGGAAGAAGCAAGGAGGAAGGAACTGGAACGGTAAGCTTGTACTCTCCAAGGCCAAGAGCAGAACCTTACAAACAGGGACCATCAGGAAACTGGAAAGCGTTCTCCGAGAATTCGAGCCGTTGGTAGAACAAGGGAAGGTTGAGGGCTTCTTCAACAACGTTAAGAATGCGGATAAGCTTTGCGGTCTGACCGGGGAGATTCATGACGCAGTAATAGCTTATCAGGTATGTACCCACGAGCAATTCCTCTACGGCCCCTCTGACGTTTGTACCAGACTTCGCTGCAGCAGGATATTTACGACAAGAGTTGTCGACTCATCGTCAGTCCCGTTCACCCTTTTACCTTTCGTCCCATGGAGTACTAACCGCCGGATAGGAATCAACGGACCTTGCCCTCCTCAACAAGATGCCTCATGCCACTGGTGCCGAGTACTGCTATGGGACCGGACAGGGATGCTTGAGAGGAACTAGGAGGGATGTCCTCTCGCAGATCGACCATTGGTTGACAGACAAAAAGGACCGGCGCGTTTTCTGGCTGTATGGCCTCGCCGGGACAGGAAAGTCAGCCATCGCCCAAACGTTTGCCGAGACGAGTTTTGCTGACGGAAAGCTCGGGGCTAGCTTCTTCTGTTCGCGAGACTTCGGTGACGGGACCGACCTCCATATGATTTTCCCATCACTCGCATTCCAGCTCGCCCATCGACATTCGGCTTTCCGACGGGAATTACTCCAAGTCCTGGGAGCCAGCCCCGATGTCGGGCGGGAATCCCTTTGTTCGCAGGTGGAGAAACTCATCGTTGGCCCACTCAAAGCTGCTCGCATTCAGACTCTGATCATCATTGACGCCATCGACAAGTGCGGAGCTCAAGAACCTACGCCTGCCATCTTATCGATCCTATCCCGCTACGCGCACGAGATCCCCAACGTCAAGTTCTTTATCACTGGGCGACCCGAACCGCGGATTCATTCCGGTTTTCGGTTGCCGGCCATCAAACCCATTACGGAAGTCCTGAAACTCCACGATGTCGAACAGTCCTCGGTGGATGACGATATTAAGCTGTTCCTCAGGGCACGGCTGGCTGAGCTCGCCAAAACTCGAACCGATTGCGACTTCACCGAGGAATGGCCGAGTTCGGCTGATGCTGAGCTCCTCTCGAAGAACGCCTCCGGGTCGTTCGTCTATGCCTCGTTGGCCGTTAAATATGTCGAATCACAGGACCGCCTCCCTACAACAACGCTATCCTTCATCACTTCCCTTCTACAACACACGATTGAAGAAGGAAAGTCAGACATCGATGCTCTCTACACCCGGATCCTAGAACAAGCCTTCTGTAATGTACGCGCGGAGGACAAAGAATTCTATCACCGCTTTAGGTCTGTAGTGGGGACAACACTGCTTACATTCAAACCCCTCCCAATCGACTCTCTCTCCAGCCTCCTAAAGGCGCTCGACATTCCCCCCATTCTCCATTCGCTCCACCCTCTTCTCCTCATCCCGACAAACGCGGCAGATCCCATACGAGTTTTTCACGAGTCATTTCCCGACTTTATTGTGGACCCATTCCGATGCAGTGACAGAAGGTTCTTCATAAACCCATCCGTTCACCATCAAGAGATCATGCTTTTGTGCCTTGGCCTGATGAAGGAGAGGTTGAAGAAAAACATCTGTGATCTCAATCCTCATGTCCCCCTCAGCAAAGTCAACGACCTCCCCGCTCGCCGGAAGACACACATCGGGGATGCTTTGGAATATGCTTGTCAGTTCTGGTTCATGCACTTGGTGGGGATCCCCAGCGACAACCACAATATTGAAGAAGTCTACAAGGCGGTCGATGAGTTCTTCGAGACACAGTTGCTTTATTGGATTGAGGTCCTCGGCCTCATAGGAAAACTCGAGGTTGGCCTTCAGGCCATCCACACCATTCACAAGTGGTACTCATCAGTAAGTTGTTAATTAAGAGTCCACTGAGAATCATATTCACACTTTTCGTGCAGACAGGCGTCACTTGTAAATGGACATATGACAGTCAAAATTTCCTCCTGGGTTCCCTTGACACAATCCACCATTCCCCTTCCAATATCTATCACCATGCCCTCCCCTTTTCCCCTTCGTCATCTTGGCTCCACAAAAGCTACACTCCAGAGCTCCTGCAAGGAGTCAAGGTGGTCAAGGGGCTCCCAGTCAGATGGAGGTCTTGTTCCTACACGCTTCCCTTCAGCAATTTCCCACAAACCCTTGCATGCTGGGGGGATGTTGTTGCAGTTGGATCAATTTCTGGTGATATCAATATCCTGGATGTGATCACAGGAACTTCCACTTCTCTTCTTTCAAGGCACACAGATTCAGTTGAAGCCCTCACCTTCTCATCAGATGGAGCCTTCCTTGTGTCTGGAAGTAATGACAAAGCCATCAACCTGTGGGATATTCAGACTGGTGGGGTTGTCAGGACCTTCCATGGGCATAATGATTGGGTCTGGTCTGTTTCCATCTCATCAGACAGTGCAACAATTGCTTCAGGATCAGGAGATACAACAATTCGAATCTGGGACCTCTGGACTGGGGAGTGCCTTCATATCTTGAGGGGACACAGCAGTTACATCACCTCTGTTGCCTTCTCCCTCACAAACTCCCAACTCCTCATATCTGCATCAGTTGATGGTGCTGTTCACCAGTGGGATGTTGAGGGCAACCAAATTGGACCTGCATATCCTGGTTATGGGATTGCTCTCTCCTCAGATGGTGCCCTCTTCATCTCATGGGACCAAGAGGTTGCCACAGTTCGAAAACCTGATTCTGGAGCAGTTGTGGCTGAACTCCATGTGGCCAACAGTGTGTTCCAACGCTGCTGTTTCTCTGCTGATAGCAGATTTGTGGCTTGTGCTGCTGGTGAAATCATCTATGTCTGGGATATCACCAGTTCAGAACCCTGCCTTGTTGAAACCCTTGTTGGACACACCAAAGACATCACCTCACTTGCATTCTCCTCCCCCTCCTTACTCCTTTCAACATCTGATGACAAATCAATCAAGTTCTGGCAAATCAATCCCCTGTCAACAGATCCAGTTGCAAGTGATCCAAAATCCACACCACTCACTTTAGTTCCAATCAAGTCTGTCAGCCTACAAGCCAAGGATGGAATTGCAATCTCTAGTGATTTGGATGGAGTGGTGAAGACATGGGACATCTCAGCTGGCCTCTGCAAAGCATCATTTCATACCCCAGCTGTCATCAGTGACTGGAGAGATGTGTGCTTGGTAGATGGCAGGCTGATTGTTGCCTGGCTCACAGATGAGGGGATCTGTATTTGGGATGTTGAGAGAAGTGAACTCCTCCAAATGGTGAAGAAATCATTCAATCACCCCCTCAGTGACTTCAGGATATCTGGGGACAAGTCCAAGGTCTTTTATGTGGATGAGGAATCCATTCAAGCCTGGTCAATACAAACAGGAGAGGTTGTGGGTGAGGTGAAGTTGGAGCAGAAGCCACATTACCATTCCCTCATTGTGGATGGTTCAAGGGTCTGGGTTCATTTCAAGGATTCACCAAACCAGGGGTGGGACTTTGGGAGCTCAGATTCACCCCCCACCTTACTACCCAACACATCCCCAGATAGACCCCATCTGGATTTTATTGACAGTACCAAGGAATGGAATACACACCCATCTAGGATTGAGGATACAGTTTCTGGGAAGGAGGTTTTCCAGTTGCCTGAGAGGTATGCAAAACCCCTTGTATCACAGTGGGATGGACAGTATCTGGTTGCTGGTTATGAGTCTGGAGAGGTGATGATTCTGGATTTCACTCATATGATCCCTCAGTAGGGTTTAGTACAAATTTTCTGTGGATGGAACTATGTATATGAAATGTACTTGTGGCGATATCTGTTCTGAGATCTTCTATGTAAACATTATTCATGTGTCTTATACTACTCAATGTCTAGGAACTCTTTCACTAACTGGATGAATATATTAACAGTGCCTCACTCACTTGATACATACAACCTGGGTTCTCATGTTTGAATATCATTCATTGTATGGTGAATATAAGGGATGAGTAAATTGAGGCAAGCCCTCCCATTCTGAAATGTAAGCTGAAAGATTAGTATTTAATATACTGGAACCCCATTGTACTGGAGGATCAACAGGCAATCCTGCTCCCCTCCGGTGTGGGAAAGTCCCCAGAACATGATAAGGCAATGTGGGAAGGTAATCCGCTGCCCTTCTGAGCCTCCCGACTGAAACACTGATGGGTCTATTGGCGTAGTACAACCCCAGTTCAGCAGCACTCAACCTCTTACCAATTTTCCTCACCATTGGCATATTTTACTGGTGTCGGATCCGTTCACGACGACGCTTATCACGAGTCCGACTGGAACAGGAGAAGCATACCATGACAGAATCGACCTCAGGCTCAAGAGGTGCCTGAGTCGTACCTGTTCCGAGTCGATTAGCTCAAAGTTCTCGCCTTCGGGATCCAGCGTCGTGGGACTCCGGGAGCAGGATCGAAGATGCGTACCAACAAAGAAGAGATCCAATGTCAACGACAATTGCGGATGTCGATGAGGAAGTCAGTGGACTCGAACTTGGGATTCCGAACACATCGCTCATTCTGTTAACCAGTACTATTCTCCGATGAGGCATCGGACTCCAAGGACAGCTGTAACCTGGTGATAAACAGAACTTTTCGCTCATAAGATGCCGTCCATATCCGGTTACATCCGCTACAGCAGTCGTCGAACGGAAGGAGGGGTTTCAACACACGACGGTGACTCCGATCAACTTTCCCTGGTCAGCTGACGACATGGATCGTTGTATGGCCTACTGATAGCACGACGATGTTGAATATACCTGCTGTCGCTCTCTGCGGGGCTTGTTACGAACGTTCTATGGTAAACGTGGCGGCGGGGACTATTTGACGCCCGGCGACCAGAGGCCAAGAGCACAAGACAAGGACAAGCGCAGGATCTCCCGTAGAATTTAATAAGAATGTCACCGGATCGTCGACAGGGCCGACCGAGGCAGCCTTTCGTCAGCCTCCCGTACTCGAACAGGAGACCGTGTTACGTTTATCGCGTCCACCTCGGTTCATAATTGGTCCCCAAACGCCGAATTTTCCCAGACTAGACTACATAAATAACTTTTAGTGTCCGGGAAGCACGAGGTGGCAAGATGCGTTGGGGCGTAACGTACCAAACCATAGTCGGTAGAACCTTGGATCACCTATGTAAATGCATCTCCTGGTGACAAGTCAAGGTCGGCAACGGCGTAAGCCACATTTTGGGGCGAAAAATGACGGTTGAGAACCCGTTGTTGCGTATTCCCCATACCTATCATTACCGGGGGTTGGGCGAGAAACCCTTGAAACTGAAAGCTTCAACGAGCGACCAAGCCTTCCAAATCACTGAAAGAAAGGGCACGTGGGGTGGACACAAATGCGGCACTGCTGCAACATGCGGGGTGATCGTGAAAAGATTGGGAGGTCGCCCATTACTACTGTTTGGACTAAACCCTATCAAAGTCTCGAAGGTTCTCGGAAACTTGTCGTAAGGCAGAAACCAAGAATGCAAGCCTGTCGCCAGGTGACGGCATGAGACTGGATAAATAAGTTCGTGCGTGCGGCGATTTACCACCGCACCATTCGTTATTCTCTTATCCAAACTTCGACCATGACCACCCCGACTTTCCCTCTCGACCAGAGGGTTCCCCAGTCTCATTTCCAAGCCCTCTCAGACTCGCTCAAAGGGGATCTCCACTTTCCGGGTGACCAGACGTGCGTGGTTTCCTTCGAAATGGCGTTCGTTGTGATCACCGATACCGACCAATTCACCTTCCGTAGGTTCGCGGATCAATCCAAGATTTTCAACGGCGCCATCAAGACGAAAGCCGTCGCACTGGCAATCCCAGAAGACGCGTCTGATATCAGCAAGTGAGTGGTATCTCTTCATCGTGTTACTCGAACCCCGCGTTGATAGCCTGGCGCTAGGATTATCATTTTCTGCAACAAGCATCACTTGTTTCCTTCCATCAAAGCCGGTGGATATGGCACGGCAGGTGTCTCAATCGGAGGTAATTCTCGGCAACTCCCCGTCCTCCTGTATGATGCTCACATATTCCGCGATACCGATCTCTAGGTGACATCGTTGTCGATCTCAATCGACTGCGAGGCATTGCCATAGATGTCCCTGACGATTCTAATCCTCGCGAGTATGTCGGATTAAGGGACCAACTATCTCCTACGGACAAAGGCAAGGCGAGACAACGACCAGCGCAAACCGAATCTACTTCCAACCTCCAGGACGTCGACGCAAGTTCTACCATCCCTGTCACCCGCCAGAAACGTAGGAGAGAGGCAGGTGAGGTGGACGATGAAGAGAAGGCCGCCTATGAAGCTCGTTTAAAAACCTACGATCCAGCTGCTCCAAGGGTCTCGTCGTTCTTGAGCGGCCCACCCTTAGCCCCCGAGCCCGGTGTCAGTAGAAGGCTTCCTCCGCAGGACTACAGAGCGCCACGTCTCGACGCAAGCAACAGCACTGGGAGTGAAGTTGCTCCCATATCTGCCGATGTGCATCTTCAGCGTATTGATGAAACCAACCCAGCGACGACCCCACCTCGAACGAACGGCGACCCGGATTCGGCTGTCGGAAACAGGGAAACCCCAGCATCCCCTCCGATTGACATGAGAGGCCCGTTCGACCATATGAACCTTGATGGAGAACCCAACTCGAGAGACACTCCTCGGTCCACTCCCTGGTTTCCCGGTCGCGTCCGGCCATTCGATTACCTTACGAATGCGAACTCTTCCCAGGATACTGGTCCCGTTCAGCAGCCTACCTATCAGCAAATGATGCACTCTTCGAGGGGGTTCACTTCATTCCCAACCTTTGCTTCTAACACTCCCTTCCCGGGACTTACCTTCCCTTCCCTGGATATCCCACTTAGTTTGCCCCATTCCTCGCTTCACTCCGCGGGAGAAAGTAGTTTGTTTTCCACCAGCGCTTCCTCACTTGTGAGCCCTCATCTATCGGACTGGGAAAATCCTCCATTAGACCATCGTCCACCATCGGAGCCACGGTACCCCCACGTATATGTGACCTTTGGAGCCGGGGTTCTACAGAAGGAGATCGATATGCACACTGCGGATAACCCTGTGGAGGCAAAGGAATCCGCCAATGGAACGGTCGACTTGATTCCGTACCATGTGCCAACGTAAGTCTATCTTTGTATCACCACACTACCACCCTCTCGATATCCGCTTACTTCTGGTGTACAGGGCTGCGCATCCTACAGGATCATCCATCATGGTGCTTGGGGGGTTCGGCTTTCTCAGTCGGTTGCATGGGTTGAGCGTCGATAATCTTGTTGAAGTCGAGATGATTCTGGCAGATGGCAGCGTCGTCATCGTCAACGAGGACGAGCACCCTGGTACGCTCGAGACAATCACAGGTGGCGGTTCCCGGTTTCTGACGCGGTCTTACGGCCGTAGACCTCTGGTGGGCAATCAGAGGTGCTGGCCCATGCTTCGGTGTTGTTACTAGATATATCGCGAAGGCGTATCCCGTCCCTGTGGTGTTTGCAGGAAACCTCCTCTAGTCCGTGAATCATCTCCCTTCACTACGAGCAAGACTAACCGCCCCCGCTACTACTAGTCGGTTCCATAACGCAACCGCGCCTTCGCTGATCAAGCACTTCCGTGATTGCGTGAAGCAAGCACCCAGGGAGCTCTATGCGAACGTGCTCCTCACCGCTGGACCCGCGGATGAAGATTCCCTGATCGTGATACAGATGTGTTATGTCGGACCGAAGGAGAAGGGGTTGGAATATTTGCAAGCGATCTCTAGCTGGGACGGCGAGAGCTGTCTGTTGAACGAGGTTAACGAGAAGGCGTTTTTAAACCAACAGGACAGCGTCGCACAGGTTTTGAGGGCGAGAGGTTTGTAAATTCTTCACACTATTCGCGACTACAGTTCTAATGTGGTCACTCGGATTTCTTTTGACAGCTGGGAGACAATGGTTCATCCGTTCGACGCTCATCACATCTCTCCCGGATGATATTATCAACCAAACCGTTCTCGATTTTGCGAACACTCCGATTGGTTGTAGTACGTCTTTCCTTACTTATCTCACCAAATTCGTCTGTTAACTCGCTCTCCTATAGCTTGGCTATTTGAGCTTGCCGGTGGGGCCATCGGGGATTTCGAAAACTCCTGTTTGCCCAAGGAACAGCGGGAGGCCACTTTTACTGTCGCCGCCTTGCACCAGTGGGACCTCGAGATTGATGACCCGAGGTGTGTAGGTGCGGCTGAGGATGTAAGTCGTCATTCCCCTCACGCGATGTTTCGATAATTGACGTAGTCATTTACAGTGGCTAGATGAAACGTTAAAGCCTGTGGTGCAAGGCGGACCATTCCCAAGCGTACGTAGCACATTCGTCCCCCCGCATCCCAGTTGTGGTGGTTTCTCATCACGCCTTCCAGTTTCTCGGTCGCAGCGATAGGGCAGACACAGCCAAAGCCAGTTTCGGCAAGAACTGGGACAGACTCGCAGAGATCAAACGAAAATATGACCCGAAAAACCTGTTTCGCAACACCTTCTGGCCTGTAGACGAAGAGGGACGGGCTGTCGAACCCAACCGTCGAGAACCAGAAGCCACGTACGACCACGTGCCGAAGTTTATCCCCGGCGAGACGCGGAAGAATACTGGAACTGCCTGAGTTCCCTCTCTCTCTCAATTTTTGGTGGTCTCTCGATCCCGACGGTCGCAACGTCATGCATGTTTAGGGTACTCATTGGTGTTGGGAGGGGGGATTCTTGCGAATCTACTGAAATTTCACTGACTCGGATCTATCGATTTTGTTTCTCCAGTTTGGGCTTTTCTGAGGTTTGCAATATGCATTCCCGGACGGATCCTGTTGTGCTTCTTGCGGTAGGAGACATAGGTCGCTCTTACAAGTCGAGACATCTGTATGAATATATATTTCTTGGGATACGAGTCCGAAACTCTCTGAGCCGACAGATCTCCCTGTCTCCACGTTCTCTTTCCCGAAGAACGAGGGACTCCAGCCGAATTGTAATAATAACCCAAGGTCCGTGTAAGCTCAATCTAACTACGTTCGGTTAGCACTGTTCACTCTACCCTGGGTCGGCTGAACTGTCTGCATGACCAATTAATAGGAGTGTGTGTGTTATATAGGTTTCGTCATATTGATGCACGGGATCTCGCTTCCACGAAAAAGAGCTTCACCAGAACGGCAAATTTTCCCACCGCTGTGAACTGTCAAGTGGGTGAGCCACGTCGTGGGGTTAAACCGAGTTAGTAACCGTCGATCGGACCTTAGAACCTTAACTTGATCACCCCCCTGGGCGGGACGGGAGATGCAAACGTGGGAATTGTCACCCCCTGCGGATGGCCGGAATCGTTCACCAGAACTTGAAGAATGCAACGGACGAAAAAATATATCCGAGGTCTCTGTTTCCGCCGTGATAGAGAACACATAAGTAGTAAAGCAACCGAGGTGCACCTCATCAAGCGTCACGGTCAGGGTGGACATGGGAACAGCGTTGATGTGCGTTCCAATGAAATGGGCGCTCTGATAGCACGGTGTAAATTCACTGACACAAAAATCAATTAATTCCAGGTCAAGAGTATGTAGCACAAGCAATGTGAAAGAATGTAAACTGAGAAGCACAGCAAACCGAGCCAGGGGTAGTGGATGAAGAAGACAGCATCCACGGGTAAAGTACACCGATTATACAAGACGACATGGCCGACAGAGAGACGGATGTGGGTGGACAGATCAAACACAATAGGGGGAAGGAAAGAAAAGGAAAAGGAAACGGAGAAATAACGAGAGTGAGGTGTGTACACAAACCACGTCGAACGATAACGAACGCGTAGGGTTTGAGAGTGGAGATATGAGAACAGCAGGTACCGAGAGCGTGGATCAGAGCAAGAAAGGGTGTATGTGAGATGGTAGAGAAAAACCGAAAGTTCAGGGTAATAAAACCCAGAGACAGAGAAGGGGGAGAAAGAAGCCGTTTGAGTAGGCGCGTCCGAGAGCTTCGAGAACAAGAACCAGAAAGTATACCACGGTTAAAACGACGAAACGGAGAGAAAAACCAACAACGGGTAAATCGGCAAAAACACGAACCATCCATCAATCAACAGGGACCAAGAAGCTCGCAAACGCCCAACCGGTGTTCGCATGCACATCCACCGCAAACAACAAACAGTCCTCTCCATCGTCAACGTGCACAGGTAACAGTGGGTGCGTAGACGGGTGTCCAAACTCTTGCACGATCCCGAGTCTCGTACCGATCTCCAACCTATGGAACCCGACGCCTTCATACACGATGTCCCGATCTAGGCGGAAGGGGCTGACGGCTTCACACGCATACAACACCGGTGTCGAGTACGGGCCCTGAGAATGTGACGAAGTCGAAGAGTCGGTTGTGATGAGAGGCGGAGAGACGGGATAAGCTGGGTAAGATGGGGCACGAGGAGTAGCAGGTCGGGAGCGTGATCGAGAATGAGATCGTCCATGTCCTTGCTGTTGTTGTTGCTGCTGTTGCTGAGCGGAGCATTGCGAGGGAGACGGGGAGCCCAGCCTCGGAGGCCCGGAGAACCTTTTCAAGCTGTGCAGGGAAGGCGACCTCCTTGCAACGCTTGCAACGTTCTCGAGAGTATCCGCGAACTTCTTCTTGACACTTCCCCTCCTTTGAGCTCTCGGTCTCTCTTCCTTCACTTCCTTCTCCCTCTCATCTCTCTCGACCCACGAATCTGAATCAAGCACCACAACCTCCGACACGAAATCTCGATCCTCCTTCGCAACCAGGTTCAACTGTTGGCTACTGTGACTTCCTCGACGCCTGTGATTATCCGTAGTCCTGCCAGATGAGTCCGGATTCCGTTTCGAAGAGCCCCTCCGAGTAAAACCAGGAGTACTCGACTCCAACACACCCGATGCGACGGCATAAGTCTGAGCTGCGACGAGTGAATTGTCACCAATCAACCCGGTGAGGTACCGGAACTCCTCGATGGTCCCACGGGAATGAGATCGAGCTCTTTGCGTTGGTCGTCTGGCGGGGGGATTCGCAGTCGGTATCGGCTGAGTCTTAGAATGAGGAAGAGGGGAAGGACGAGGTAAATGGTGGTGGTGGGAATGATATTGAGCACTGCAAGGAGGGGTTTGGAGTTGATTGTTCGACTGTCGGAGATACGATTGACTGAGTTCCATGGGCGGAATCGTGACATCAGGCGGCCTCCCTTGCCTCTTCCTCCCATCTTGCGTATCTCGGCTGGTAGTGTGAGCGATCTGGCCCAGTGAAGTCGGTCGGTCGGGTTCCAAAGAATGTAGCATTGCTTGCGTTCTCGCCGGCACCGAACCGGACCTCTTTCGACCGTGAGTGGGTTGGGTAGGAGAGGTCCCTTGAAAGGAATAAACAGTCGCGGACGCAGAGCTTGGCATCTTGGTAGCTTGTGTAGCCATCTGTTTGATGCTATTGACCGAGTTTGTCGTTGACGTCTTGGCGACTGGAGGGGAGGGTGCAGGACCCTTAGGTCTCTTGAGGATTCCGAGTTCACCAAGAGCTTCGTCCATGATAGAGAACCTCTCCCACCAGATCTGCACGGTTTCCGGAGCGCTGGAAATGCTCGAGTCTTCTTCAACACGCAAAGCGTCCCACAGCTCGCCCCAATGGTCATGGGTATCCTTGTAGAAGGCGGTCTGCCAGGAGCTGATCTGGACGATGGAAGCGGTGATCCCTTTGTGCAACAAAGCGAGGTACTGGGGAAGCTCCGTGAACAGTTGCCCTCGCAACGCGATGTAAGACTGGGATGCCTCCAAAAGTGACGGAGGTGGGCGGGATTTGGAGACGTCGAGGTTAAGAAGACCATAATGAAGAGGTTCGAGGGTATGCATCGCCTCCAAGAGCCTCAGAGGGTCGCTCATCGAATCGACCAACAAGGAAAGCTGAGGAAGCAATCTCTCCAGGACAACCGTCTCCAAGTCCTCGCACACAGGGATAATCTGGGCCCTCAAAACCATCCTAAACGCGTCGAAAGCCTCGGATACCGAATCCGACGAAATGCCGATCACTCGTCCAAACGCGTCCGTCCACACGTAGAGGGAGGTCATGAGGTGCTTCATCTTGCGTGTCCAATCCACAGTCTCCTTGGCGAACTTGCGGATGAAAACCTCGCAGCGCTTCAACTCGACTTCCATCTTCTCGACCTGGTCCTTCTCCTCGTTCCCATCGGCGCCCTCTCTGGATCTTATGGGATGCTTCATCCCCTTGACCAACCTCACAGAACCCGTAACCCCGAGATTAAACCCCTTCTTGGGCTTTGGACTTGGACTGGAGCCGTTGAGCGTGGAACTGGATTCTGATGCGCCTTTGCCGCCATTGAGGACTTCCTTAACAACTTCTCTTCTTCTTCGGCCCTCATTGACGCCCCTAGCAACGCCATCCATGCTGGCTTTGGCCTTGATAAGATTCGGTTTATCGGGGTGATCGTCCTGGGTACCGTCAATCACAGCGGTGAGGAGGAGTGAGTATTTCATAAGCCGTTGGACGGGTTTGATGAGAAGGGAAGGGAGATCCCATGCGTGGGTGAGGGAAGAAGCAAGGGTTCGGGTGTGCTCGAGATATCCATTGAGAGACGGGGTTTTCGGGAGGTTGTTCAGGTGTTCGAGAGCGGTTGGGTGTCGCGTGATGTACTTTTTGTACGGAGGTTCTAGTTGGGGAATCTGTCGCACGCACGCGACAAGTGAGGACGCGCGTCTGAGGGCACGCTCGAAACACGCACCATCTCAAGG
>Ga0307514_10003207_pt1 | contig 15980 bp, 15 predicted proteins | sample 16_EM_MG_FD_203088 | JGI IMG/M metagenome (GOLD analysis project Ga0307514, IMG submission 203088) | Populus trichocarpa ectomycorrhiza microbial communities from riparian zone in the Pacific Northwest, United States - 16_EM | ecosystem: Host-associated > Plants > Roots > Unclassified | place...
CCGCCCCCGTGCTCCCGGGTCAGCGCCCGCTCGGGCGCCTCTTCGTGACGTGGAACCGGGCGAGCTGCCCACCTCCGGCAGGGCACCGTACCCAAGGTCACGTCGGCGCCTTCGCGGCACCAGCCGACGGCGAGTTGCCGGGCCTGCGCGTGCGGTACGAGGTTGTCGCTGGTGCCGGTCGCCAGCCGGATCGGGCCGGTCGGCGGTGGGGGTCAGTACCGTGCGGACGGACCACGCGCCGTCGGCACGGAAGCCGGCCGGGAGCCGACCCAACGGAACAGCACCACTGAGGACACGGCCGCGAGCGCGCACCAGGTGGAGACGAATTCCAGTCGCCACAGAACCCAGCAGCCCAGTGCACCGACGGCGACCAGCGCCCCCAGGACCAGCAGCCACCGGTCACCGGACAGCAGCAACGAGCCCACGGTCGCCAGGAGGTAGCCCGCGATGAGCAGGGGCGTGAGGGGAAGATCGAACGTGTAGCCGACCGTGTGACCGCGGATCTCGGCCGTCACCGGCCCGGTGGCGAGCCCGTACGCCAGCAGCGCGGCCGTCGCGGCTCCGACCGCGAGCAGGGCGCACACCCGGGGCCGAGCACGCGACGGGCAGACGGACAGCACTCCGGCAGGCACCCACACCGCCAGCAGGGGCAATGCCATGAAGGCCCACGCGGTGGTGGCGGGTCCGCTGCCACCGCCGGATTCCCAGACCACCGACTCGACGATCTGATGGGCTCCGAGCAGCAACGGCAGTGCGGCGAGCGGCAGTTCCCGACTGCTGCGCACCCGCGCCAAGCAGGCCACCCCCACGCCCGCGACAGCGCCGCCCGCCACGAGGTCGGCCGTCGCACTCCAGCACATCACGCCACCATGGGATTCGTCGTCGTGTGTATCCGTCTCCGCACCGCGGACCACGCTACGTCCGCCTGCCCCGACGGTCGGGGTGACACGGCGGCCGGGTCACAGGGGGCGGGGCGACCGTCTCGTGGATCCGTGCGCGAGGGGGAGCAGGTCGACTCCTCAAGGGCGTCCGTGTGTCGGTGTTTGCCGATGGCCTGCCATCAGGCGAATCGGGGCACATGTGAGCGGCCCGGCCGCGTCTGCGCGCCGGGCCGCCAGGCCGTTGGTCGTTGGCTGTCGGTCGTTGGGCGGACAGCGGATGGCCGACGCTCAGCGACGGCCGCGGAGCTTGCCCAGCAGGCGCTGTGCCTGGGCCCGGCGTCGGGGGTCGGCCGCGGCCCGTCGCGCCTGCTCGACCGCGCGTCGCCCTTGAGGGCTCCGCGCGTACCGCTTGATTCGTTCCAGCATGCCTGGCATGGCGTGCTCCTTCCCTCGGGCGCCGACGGCGCGTCCTCCTGCCTCAACTCGCTTACCCCCTGCGGAACTGCTCACCCCGTTTCGGCCGTCTTCAGTCCCGAGAACGACTCGGCGCCAGCACCCGCGAGGGCAGCCACTGCCACGTTGTCAGTGGTGTGCTGAACAATGCCGAGAAAGCGAGATCAAGATCGTCCGCACTGGGTAGCCGGTCTTGAGTCCCCGCAGGAAGGCCACCGCAGATGCAGTCCATGCCCCAGCCCGCGCAGCGCCCCGTCTCCGTCCTCACCTCGGGCCGGTCCCGCATACCGGTCAGCTCGACCGGTGGTGACGTTCTGCGCGTCATCTCCGACCCCGGTACCCCTGTGTTCCTCACCGTGCACGCGGACGGACGCCGCAGATACAGCTATTGGCAGCCGTTCGACGCCGACACCGGACGGGGAAGCTGTTACGTCGCACTGCCCACCGCCGCATGCGACGCGCTGCACTCCACGGGCAGGATCACCTTCGGCGAGGCAGTCGTCGATCCGACCAGGACCACCCACCGGGTCCGCCCGGTACGTACTCCGGCTGTGTCCGCGCGCGCCGCGGCGGCCTTGCCCGCCGGCACGGCGCCCGCTGGCACGGCTGGCACGGCGCCCACTCGCACGGCGCCCGCCCGCGCGCCGCGGCACCGGGTTCGCGCCGCGTGACCGGCGGGGCGTAGGCGAACAACCACGGTGGACACGGGCGAGTGCCGATTACCGATGCGGCCGTCGCCTTCGGCAGGATGGGCGCCATGATCGAGATCCGCACTCCCCGTCTCATTCTCCGTCGCTGGCACGACGACGACCTCGTGCCCATGGCGGACATCAACGCGGACCCGAGGGTGATGCGCTGGATCGACGACGGCTCGGTACGTGACCTGGAGCACACGGCGGAGGCCATCGAGCGGTGGGAGGAGGAATGGGACGAGGAGGGCTTCGGACTGTTCGCCGTGGAACTGCTCGCCTCCGGTGAACTGGCCGGTTTCACCGGCCTGTCGGTGCCCGACCTCCTGCCTGAGGTGTCGGCCGATGTGGCGATCAGCTGGCGGCTCGGCTCACCGTTCTGGGGACAGGGGTACGCGTCCGAAGCGGCCCATGCCACGCTGGAGTTCGCCCTCCAGGACCGTGGTCTCGACCGCGTCATCAGCATCAGCCGGGTGGGTGACGACGCCTCCGAGAACGTCATCCGCAAGCTCGGCATGGTGCCGGAGCGCGAGACCGTACACCCGGAGTACGGCTTTCCGCTGCGTGTTCACGTCATCGACCTCACCGAGTTCGACGGGTGATTCGGCCGGCTTCTCTCGGTGTCCGACGCCGTTCCGGCTCAACTCCCCGACCGGCGGCCTTCAACGGTACGGCGTGGTCGATGTCGTCGCAGGCGGAGGCTTCGCCGGGATCGCCTGCCCCTGGAGTCCGGGCGTAACGACCTGTTACCGCTGAGCAGTTCGGGCTTCTCTGTCACAACGTGCCGAGCCGTCCCGTCATAGAGGTGTACCCACCGACAACGGCAAGGAGTTGCACCATGGAAGCCCGTTTGAACGTCTTTGGCAGTCCCCTCGCAGCCAAGGTCCTGAAGCACCTGACCTCGGCGGGCAAGGTGATTGCCGACGACTCGACGCTGCCGACCGCGACCCGGGACCTGGTGCTGCTCCGGGCCAGTCAGATCAACGGCTGCGGCTTCTGCACCGACATGCACACCAAGGACGCCGTGCACGCCGGGGAGACCTTGGTGCGGCTCCACCTGGTCGCGGCCTGGCGGGAGGCCACGGTCTTCACCGACGCCGAGCGCGCCGCCCTGGAACTGACGGAACAGGGCACGCGCATCGCCGATGCGGCCGGCGGGGTCCCGGACGAGGTCTGGGCGAACGCCGCCAAGCACTACGACGAGGAGCAGCTCGTCGCCCTGGTGTCGCTCATCGCCCTCATCAACGCCTTCAACCGCCTGAACGTCATCGTTCAACAGCCCGCCGGCGATTACCAGCCCGGCCAGTTCGGATAGCCCGCGGCACCCGCCCCGGGCTCCGCTCGACGGAGCCCGGGGCGTCGGCCTCTCCGCCCGCCGGTCCTACTGAGCCGGCGGTCCGGCTGAGCGACGGCGTCGGCCCAGACGAACACCGACATCCGCACAGTCGCTTCACGCAAGACACACGAACCCCTACCAGAGCTTTAGGTTTCAAACGTTACGCTCACCGGCAGTCGAGTGGCCGAGGGCGGCGCCTCCATCGCGGCACTCGCCATCCCCCCCCACATCCCCCCACAACTCCACAGGAGGCTCGGTGTGCGTGACGGCGACGTAGTGGTGATAGGCGGCGGCTATGCCGGCGTGCGTTTGGCGAAACGACTGGACGGGACGGCGCGGGTCACGCTGGTGGACCGCAAGGAGATCTTCTTCCACCGCATCGCCTCCCTGCGCGCGGGTGTGCGCCCGGAGTGGACCGTGACCCCGTTCATCCCGTACGACCGGCTGCTGCGCAACGGTCGGGTGGCCGCGGGCAAAGCGGTCCGTGTCGACACCGTCGAGCGGCAGGTGGTGCTGGCCACGGGCGAGCGCCTCCCGTACGACGTGGTGGTGATAGCCACCGGCGCCGACTACCCTGAACCGGCCCGCTTCACCGGAACCACCGCCGAGGAGGCGGCCAAGTCGTTCGCCGGACATCAGCGGAACATCTCCCGCGCGGAGCACGTCCTCGTCGTCGGCGGCGGGCCCTCCGGCGTCGAGCTCAGCGCCGAGATCCGGCTGGCCCGGCCGGACGCCCGGGTCACCCTCGCCCACGCCGGGCCGGCGCTCCTGGAGGCCACGGGCAGCCCGCGAGCGGGGAACAAGGCCCGTGCCTGGCTGGAGTCCCACGACGTGGACGTGCGGCTCGACTCCTTCATGTCCCCGGGCAACGTGTTCGGTACGTACCGCGACGCCCGCGGCGACATCATCGAGGCTGACCTCTCCTTCTGGGCGACGGGCACCACCCCCAACACGCTCTGGCTGCGTCTGGCCGGGCACGGCGACTGGCTGAACCCGAGCGGGCACGTGAAGGTCGACCGGACCCTGCGGGTCGAGGGGTGGCAGGACGTCTTCGCGGTCGGCGACGTGAACGACGCCACCGAGCTCAAGATCACCCCCATCGCGCTCGCCCAGGCCGACCTCGCTGCCTGGAACATCCGCGCCTACCTGCAGAGTTCCGGCAGGCACCGCAAGGAGCCCCGCTTCTACCGGCCCATCCACCGCACCCCGCTCATCGTGCCGTTCGGCCCGTCGGACGGAGTGACCATGATGCCCGTGCCCGGCGGCGAAACCGCGGTCCTCGGCGCCCGCACCAGCACCCTCGGCAAGGCGAAGACCCTGCTGACTCCGTACATGAGGCGGCAGCTCGGGTACACCGCGGCCTGAGCCGCCGGAACGCGGAGAGTACGTCGGCCAGAACGCCAGAACGCCGGGACGACAGAACGACACAACGCCGGGACGCCGGGACGACAGAACGACACAACGCCGGGACGACACAACGCCGGGACGGTCCGTCGCGCCGAAGCGCCGGACCGTCCCGGGGGCGTTACTGGGGGAGCGCCGATGGCGTGCGGCGCCGGGGCTCGGGGTTGAGCAGGGGCAACCACAAGCCCGTCACCCGTCGCCCGCCACGGTCAGCCGAGGCACACCACGAGCAGGCAGAGCTGCGTCGGCGATGTGGATGCCGGGGCGGGTTGGGTCTGAGAGTGGTCCGAGCCGTTGCCGTTGGTGGGTGCGGTCTTCGACGGCTGCTCCGTCGCCGTATCGGTGGTCTCGGGGGCCGTCGTCTCGGGGGTCGTGGTGTCGGGAGGCGGCGTGGCGCTCTGCGACTGCGGGGTCGACGTGGCGGTCGGACGCGGCGACCCGGTGTCCGGTCGGTCGACCGACCGGGTCGTGCGGGACGGGGTCGAGAGGGACTGCTCCCGCGGGTCGTTGGTGACCGGTGGCTCCGCCTCGGGGGTGGTGGGTGACGACCGGAGGGTGGTGGGCGGTGTCGACGCAGGACGGGAGGGCTCGGGTGCCTGCTTCTCCGCGGCGCCCATACTCCTGTTGTCGGGCGCGGTGGCCGCCTGGGCCTGGTCGGTGGAGCCCCTGTTCATCGTGGAGATGGTCAGGCCGCCTCCGACGAGTGCGACCGCGGTCGCGACCACGGCCCGACGCTGGTTCTTCTTCCAGCGAGCCCGTTGGCGACGACGGGCCGCCCGCCCCTGCTGCTCGGCCGGCACGCCGTCGACGTCGCCGACCGGGGCGGTGTACGGGGCCGTGTTCGCGCCGGTCCCGAGCTCCGCCTCGTCACGCATGGTCGCGTCGGGCCACCGGTCGGAGGCCGGGGACTCTGCTGCGGCCGCCGTGCCGGCTGCGTCGCCGGTCATCGCCCACGAGCCCGGGCCCAGGCCGTCGCGGCCGTTGACGAAGGGCGGAGCGATGTCGGGGGCGTAGGCGCCGCACCCGGGGCACATCAGTGCACCGTTGAGATGCCGACGGCACGAGGAGCAGTAGTCCATCTGGTCTTCCTGGGTTGGCTGCGCCGCGACCCGCTCGGGCCACGGTCTGACACGTTCGTACGAATGATGGAACGGTCAGTCACGGTAACCAGGCTTTCGAAAGGCTACGTGCAGTCTGTGTGACGCTCCTGCGCAGATTCTCAAACCTCACGCATATCCTGGGCCGACCGCGCCCCCAGGGGGCCGCGGCTGTGAGGAATCCGGTTGCCGGACGATGACTCGGATGCCTACGGTCGGCCGTATGGCGGATGACGAACCCACGCGCGCCACGCGTCTGCTGGATGCCCAGGCGAAGGCCGAGCTGCTGTTCGCGGAGGTCGAGGCGCGCGGGCTGATCGCGCCGGGCGCGGGGGAGCGGGCGGTCAGCGACCGGGTCCGGGATCTGGCGAACGAGCTGTTCGGTACGACGCGGCACTGGCACAAGCGGATCGTGCGCTCGGGTCCGAACACGCTGAAGCCCTACCGGGAGAATCCGCCGGACCGCGTGATCGGCGCGGACGACATCGTGTTCGCCGACTTCGGGCCGATCTTCGAGGAGTACGAGGCCGACTTCGGGCGGACGTTCGTACTCGGGGACGATCCCATCAAGCAACGGCTGCGCGACGACCTCGCGAAGGTCTTCGCGGCGGGCCGGCACTTCTTCGAGGCCGACCCGGACATCACCGGCGCGCGGCTGTACGCCGAGGTCGAGCGGCTGGCCGCGGCGGCCGGGTGGGAGCTGGGCGGCTGGCATGCCGGGCACCTGGTGGGCGAGTTCCCGCACGAGTGGATCGACGGCGCGGACGTGGAGTCGTACATCGCCCCCGCCAACACCACGCCACTGCGGCGCACCGACAAGGCCGGGCGCCGCTGCCACTGGATCCTGGAGATCCATCTCATCGACCAGGAACGGGAGTTCGGCGGCTTCCACGAGGAACTCCTCACCCTCGGCTGACCGGCTGACCGGCTGACCGGCTGACCGGCTGATCCGCCGCGCAGGCCCGGTGCGGGCCGAGCCGCACCCGCGTCGCGCGGGGCGTCGGTGGTCTCCACGAAGTGGACCGTGGTGTGCGGGAACACAACCTCCCGCACACACCTCAGGACTCCTTGCCGTGGACGGCGTGGACCAGCGCGGGGTCGGCCACACCTGGGCGTTCCGACCAGAAGGGCGGCGACTTCAGGCGCCACCACACCATGAGCACCAGACCTGCGAGGGCGATGCCGATGCCGATGACGAGCGGGGGGCCGAGCCCGAGCCAGGAGGTGCCGGTGTAGGAGTTCGCGGGGTCGGACATGTCGGAGACCGATTCGACCAGCAGCCATGACAGCAGCCCGGCGCCGACCAAGGGGCCGAGGCCGATGAGTACGAAGTAGCGGACACTCTCGGTGAGATGGCGGCGGTAGTAGATCGCGCAGGCGACGCCCGTGAGCGCGTAGTAGAAGGCGATCAGCAGCGACAGCGCGGTGAGTGAGTCGAAGAGGGCGTTGGTGCTGATCTGGTTGACGACGACGTACCAGGCGATGGCGATGGCGGCGACCCACCACGTGCTCACGTCGGGCGTGCGGAACCGCGGGTGGATGTGGGCGAAGTGGTCGGGCAGCGCCTGACGGCGCGCCATGGACAGCGCCGTGCGGGACGCCGGGATGATCGTCGTCTGCGTCGATGCCAGCGCGGACGTGGAGACCGCCAGCAGCACGACCCAGTCCCAGCCGCCCATCACCTTGTCGGCGAGCAGGGCGAAGACGAACTCCTCCTCGTCGGCGTTCTCGGCCAGGAAGTCCGTTCCGGCGTAGGCCACGACCGCGAAACCGACCGACACGTAGGTCACCAGCAGCACGACCGTCGACCAGACGCCCGCCTTGCCGGGAGCGGTGGCGGAGTTCTCGACCTCCTCGGTGAGATTGACCGCGGATTCCCAGCCCCAGTAGATGAACACACCCAGCAGCAGGGCTCCTGTCAGCGTCGCACCTCCGGCTCCGAAGGGGTTCAGCCATTCGATGGACGGTTTGACGGAGTCGAAGGCGCCCGTGCCCGCGTAGACGTTGTAGAGCGCCACCACGACGAAGGCGAGCAGGCATGCGACCTGCGCGAGGATGAGGACGTTCTGTACCTTGGCCGACACCTCGGTGCCGATGACGCACAGGGCGCTCATCACGAGGATGAGCAACACGGCGAGCAGTTGGCGGACGAAGTCGTTGTCCACCCAGCTGTCGAGGCCGAAGGCGAGCAGGGCGAAGCTCACGGCGACGTCCGCCAACGACCCGACGACCAGTACTCCCGTCATGGTGATGGCCCAACCGCCGAGCCAGCCGGCCCACGGCCCCATGGCCCGGGTGACCCACGAGAAGGTCGTGCCGCAGTCCTGGTCGACCTTGTTGAGGTAGTAGAACGCCGACGCGATCAAGAGCATCGGCACGAACGAAGCGACGAGCACACCGGGAGCGTAGATCCCCACAAGCGCCACGATCGGACCGATGACCGCCGCCAGCGAGTAGGCCGGGGAGGTGGAGTTGAGCCCGATGACGAGTGCGTCGACGAAGCCGATCGCATCGGCCTTCAACGTGTCAGGTGGGCGTTTGTCTGTGGTGTCGCTGACCATGTTCCCTCACTCCGGTTGTGCGTAGAGCCATACAACAGGGAGCTACGTCACTTTCCACGTCATTGAGGCTTATGGGGCGAGAGCGTCATCTGGGCGCCCTCGGCGTACTCGGCCAGGGCGAGGTCGCACTCGACGAGCAGGAGAACGACCCGGACTACGTCGTCGACGGGATCGTCCGCGCGATCGAGGCGACCGTCGGGTCCGGTGGGACCGAGCGCGAGCGCGTCATCGGCGTCGGCGTCAGCATGCCGGGTCACGTCCATCCCGACGCGGGCGTCTCCGTCTTCGCACCGAACTGGGACTGGCACGACGTCCACATCGAGAGAATGCTGGAGAAGGGCCTCCAGATCCCCGTCTACGTCGACAATCCGCTCAAGGCGGTCACCCTGTCCGAGATGTGGTTCGGTGTGGGGCGCAGCGTCGACACCATGGCCGTCGTCAACCTCGGCACCGGCGTCGGCGCCGGCATCGCCGTCGACGGCTCACTGATCCGCGGTACCACCAACAACGCCGGTGAATGGGGCCATACGCTGCTCCAGTTGGACGGCCGACAGTGCCGTTGCGGTCGGCACGGTTGCGTCGAGGCGTATCTCGGTGTCCACGGTCTGCGGACGACGCTCGCCGAGATCGACCCGTCGCACCCCGCGCTGCGGCGGCGACGGCAGCGCGACTTCGTCGAGGCGGTCGCCGACGGTCTCGCCGCGGGCGACCCGACGCTGATCGGCCTGGCGCTGCGTACCTCGCCGCGGCGCTCGGCGACCTGGTCAACCTGCTCGACATTCCAAGGATCACCCTCACCGGCTGGTCCTCGAAGGCTCTGGCCGAATGGCTGGTGCCCGCCGTACGCGACGAACTTCCGCACCATGTCCTGCCCGGTTCGCTGCCGGACCTCACCGTCGAGCCGTCCCAAGTCCCGGGCAACGCGGTGGCTTTGGGCATGGCGGCCTTCACCCTGCAGCAGTTCCTCACCCGTCTCGGCCTGGCCGGCCCGGCGAGAACCCGGCCGCGGACGGACCCGGATCATGGCGGCGATCAGTCAGGTCACGGGCGACCGTAGGTCAGCCCTCCGGCACTCGGCCCACTGGCGGCGGCGCGTCCTGCGGGGCCAAAAGCGTGGGCCCCAGACGGGCGAGGGGAGACAAGGCCATCACCACCGGGGACAGCACCATGCCCGCGGCCGCTGCCAGGAGGCTGGTGCGCAACCCCCACTCCTGCGCGAGGAATCCGCCGAGCAGGGACCCGAGCGGGGTCATCCCCATGCCGGCGAACGTGATCGTCGCGGCCGCGCGGCCTTGCATCCCGTCCGGAGTGAGTGTCTGCCGGACGGCCATGATCGTGACGCTCACCAGCTGACCGCCGGTCCCGAACACGAAGTTGACCACGAGGAGCACGGGAATCGTCACCGCGGGGGAGCCGTGCAGCGCGGGCACGCACAGCATCACGCCGTCGCCCAGTGCCGCCGCGGACACGAGTACGGGACCGTACCCGAACCGTTTCGGCAGGCGGGCGGCCAGCATGGAGCCCAGGAGCGCGCCAGGTCCCGTCGCCGCCAGAGCCAGCCCGACGGCGGTGCCAGGCAGGTGCAGTTCGCGCGGCAGGAAGAGCAGATAGACGGTCATCGTGGCCGCGAAGGAGAACTGGAAGGCGGCCGAGGCGAGGCACACGGCCCGCAGTGAGGTGTCACCGATGACGAAGCGGAGACCCTCATGGATCTGCCGCCAGACCCGAGGGGGACGTTCAGCGTGTCGCGGGAGCGTTTCGACCCGGCGGATGCGTCGGATCGACAGGAACGACAGCGCGAAGAACAGGGCGCTGGAGGCGGCGGCGACCGGCGCCGACAGCAGGGTCACCAACGCGCCGCCCAGGGCGGGACCGCCGATCTGGGCCGCGGACCGGCTGCCCTCCAGCGCGCTGTTGCCCCGCACCAACTGATCGCGTCTCACCAGCCGTACGAGAGACGTCTGGTACGCCACGTCGAAGAACAAGGACAGGGCCCCGACGGCGACGGCGACCACGAACAGCCCGGGCAGACCCAGCCAACCCAGGACGCCGGCCGCGGCGGTCGCGCCGAGGGCCAGGGTCCGGGCGATGTCCGTCAGCACCATCACGGTGCGGGCCCGCCACCTGTCCACCCACGCGCCGACGAAGAGCGAGAGCAACAGGATCGGCGCCTGCCCCACCGCGCGCAGGATGCCCAACTGGCCGGCACCGGCGTCGAGGGTCAGTACGGCGAAGAGCGGAAGGACCACCAGGCTTGCGTGTTCGCCGAGTTGGGAGGCTGTCTGCCCCACCCAGAGTCTGCGGAAGTCGTCGTCCCGCCACAGGCTCGGCGGAACAGGTCGATCGGAATCGGATGGAGCGCGGGAAGCGGACGGCACGAGGATCCCTTGGATTGCCGAAAAAACGAGGCCCGCCACCCGGCGCCCGAAAGGCGCGCCGACGGTTCGGACGGGAAGGCTCGCTGTGCCGCGACAACAAGGGCAGCACGCGATGACAGGCCGGTCACGGCCTACGACGTCAACGCGCGCTCGGACGACCGGGCATGTCTTCGCTCCTCGTGGGGTCACTCGCTCCACCCGGACACTAGCCCTCGGCGGCCCGGCGCGAAACACAATTAACGCCAGGAGACACGCCCGCCAACTCGTCACCGGAGCACCACAGTTGATCGGGCCTTTGGGCATGCAGGGTTTGGCGTCCCGGGTCGACCCCGCTCCAATAGTCTAATTGGACTGATAGAGTTCGACTATGCCTCGTCGCACTCTCGACAACCCGATCGTCCTGGCGGTCCTTGGCCTCCTGCTCGAACAGTCCTCGCACCCGCATCAGATGCTCGCCGAACTGCGTAAACGCAGCGACAACCACGCGGCCTTGATCACCCGAGGCACGCTCTACAACACGGTCGCCGCCCTGGCCGAAGCGGGATGGCTCGTTTCGGAAGGCCGGCAGCGCTCGGGAAATCGTCCGGAGAGGACGGTCTACGCCCTCACGCGGGCGGGCCACGACGAACTCGTACGACGCCTGGACTCCCAGATCCGCGACCCGGAGCGGGAGTTCTCACAGTTCCTCGGCGCGGTCACCTACCTCGGTGCCCTCGGGCCGAGCGGCGCGGTGGAAGCCCTGACCGAGCGCGCCCGACGCCTCACGCAGCGGACGTCCGCCGATGAGGAGCGCCTCGCGGACGCCCTGGCGGCCGGTGTCCCTCGCCTGCACGTCATCGAGGCCGAATACGCGTTGTGCCTCGCGCGCGCCGAGATGACCTGGATCGCTTCGGCCATCGACGACATCCGCACCGGCTCCCTGACCTGGCCGGTCGCCGCCGCGCCACATCCACCATCCCCGTCCCCGGACCACTGAACAGACAGGAATCGACCGCGTGACACCGACAACACAGGACGGCATGCTCTTCGGGATCTACCCGGGCGGAGTCACCGGTGATGACACCGGGGGACTGGCCCGCGGCCTGCCCGACGACCCGGCTCTCGTGTCGAGCGCACTCGACCGCCTCCAGGGCCGGCCGGACCGCCCGTTTCTGGTACGTGCCTACATAGGCTTCGACGACACCACCAGGCTCGGCGGGCCGCACGCGACCGCGACGCCGACCGCCGCAGCCCAGTACGCCGTCCGGGGGCGCCGCCTGGATCTGGTGGCGCAGTACCAGTCCGCCGCCGGGGACGTCGACGGCTACTGCGACTTCCTGCGCGAACTGGTCGAGCAGTACGGCCCGGTCACGAGCACCTTACAAGTCACGGAAGAACCCAACGACACGTCGAACCCCGTGCTGGACGGCTACTATCCGGCGGTGCGCGAGGCGATCGTCCGCGGGGTGTCCGCCGTCAGAGCGAGAGCACGCGAACTCGGGCACAGTCACCTGCGGGTGGGCTTCAACACCACTCCCCTCTTCGGACCGGCCGCCACCTTCATCGCCGACCTGACCAAACTCGGCGGGGAAGGTTTCATCGCCGATCTCGACTACGTGGGCCTGGACTTCTTCCCCGACGTCTTCCGGCCCGTTGCCGCATCCGAACTCGAAAACGCCGTCGAGGGACTGCTCCGCCATCACCGTGACACGGTGCTGACCCCCGCCGGGCTGGGACTCCTGCCGCTGCACATCACCGAGCACGGCTGGCCCACCGGACCCGACCGGCCCCCGCACCGGCAGGCTGACGTCGTCGAGACCGTCGTACGGGTCATCGCCGCCCAGTCGAAGCGACTCAACCTGAGCGGGTACACGCACTTCGCGCTGCGCGACGCCGACAGTGCGGAGCCGGGACTGTTCCACCAATTCGGACTCACCACCGATGACTACGCTCCCAAGGCCGCCTTCGACACCTTGAAGAGGCTCGTCGAACGCCACAGCGTCTGAATCCGGTAACCCGTGACGACCCCGATGCCCGCCGGGCATCGGGAGTTTCATGGGCACCTCCGAGACGCGGGGCCGCTCCGATAGCATGTTCGGGCTCACGACGAGTGCCCTCATCACCAGCCCTTCACCGGAAAATCGCGCTATCCGGCACAAAGAGACCAATTTAACTCGCGTCTAACAAATCGGTCAAACAATTGATATCTATGGCATCGCGGGTCTTTTCGCGAATGAACAGCAGGCTCAAGCTCGCCGAGTGGTGTCAGCCGCGGGCGGTGTTGTGGGCCACGGTGGGCGTGGTGACCCTCGGATTCCTCATCGCGCTGGAGATCGCCGCGCGTGGCTACGGTGTGGCAGGGCCGATCACCGCCCAGGTGCAAGAGGCGATATTTCCACCGAAATCGGGTTTCCTGCTGTATGCCAGTATGGCGTTGATGATGGTCGTGCTCACCTGGCGGCAGCGGTTCGTCGCGGCTGGTGTCGCTATCGGCATCGACGTCGTCTTCGTGCTGGTGCGGTGGGCGGTCGATGCCGAGAAGACCGACGGCCACCCCTTCGGCAATGGCGCGTTGTGGGTGATGCTGGGTTGTGCGGTCATCGCCGTGACGCGCCGCACCGGCCAGGAGCGTGTCCTGCTGCTGAAGGGCGTCGGGCTGGGCCTGCTGCTGGTGGCCGGCCGTAAGACGGGCGATGCCTGGCTGCTCATCACCGCGAAGACCCGCCCGGCTGTGCTCGACCCGTACCTGGGGACCGCCGATCACGCGCTGGGCGACCCGTCATGGCTGATGGGCCGGATCGTCACGGCCTCCGGGCCGATCGTCACCCATGTTCTCGACTTCGTCTATACACTGCTTCCGGTGGCCGCGGTCGGCGTAGCGCTGTACCAGCTGCGCGACGTGGCGGCCGAACGACGCTTCCCGCGCCACCATCTGGTACGCACCTTTCTGGTCATCGGTCTCCTCGGGCCGGGCATATACATGCTCTTCCCGGTGGTCGGACCGATCTTCGCCTACGGCCCGGGCGACTCCGTCACCGGCGGCGTGCAGTGGGCGCTGGCCAACGTGTGGCCCCACACACCGCCGTCGCTCACCACCCCGCACCCGATGCTGTTCGACGAGATCACCCCACGCAACTGCATGCCCAGCCTGCACACGGCGTGGGCCACCGCGATCTTCATGCATTCCCGCACGGGCCCGCGGCTGCTGCGCTACGCCGGAACGTTCTGGCTGGTCGCCACACTCGCCGCGACGCTGGGATTCGGCTACCACTACGGCGTGGACCTCCTGGCCGGCGTGGTGTTCACGATCACGATCGAGGCGGCGCTGCGCTCGTTCGACCGTGGCTGGGAACGGTCAGGGATCCAGCTGGTCACCTACGGTGCGACGGTCTTCGCCGCGCTCCTGGTGTCGTATCGCTATCTGCCGATGGAGATGGCCGAACATCCGTGGGTGTTCGGCCCACTTCTCCTTCTGGCGGTGGCTTCTGTGGTCTACGGCTATGTGCGGACCACCAAGCTGTGGGATCCGAAGGCCGTGCCGGCGCCGCGACCGGAACCGCGACTCGAACTGGTGTGAGTCATGGTGCATCAGGTCGCTGAGCCCGCATCATGTCCCGGTACCAGTAGTAGCTGGCTTTCGGAATCCGCCGCAGATCGTCGTAGTCGACGTACACGAGGCCGAAGCGCTTCGCGTATCCGCAGGCCCATTCGAAGTTGTCCAGCAGGGACCAGCAGAAGTAGCCGCGGACGTCCACGCCCTTTGCCAGGGCGTCCTGCGTCGCTCCCACATGGGCATCGACGTACTCGATGCGTTGGGGGTCGGGTACGGCGCCTGTCGAATCGATCACGTCGCGGAATGCCGCGCCGTTCTCGGTGATGTAGATCGGCGGGAGTTCTCGATACTCGTCCTTGAGCCGGCACAACAACCTGGTCAACGCGGACGGCTCGACCGGCCAGCCCATCGCGGTACGCGGCAGCTCCGCCGGCGGTACGTTCTGCGCGTCGATGTCGGCCGCCGACCGGAATTTCGGGTCCGGGTCCGCCGTGGGCGCGAACTTGGTGTAGGAGGGGCAGTAGAAGTTCACGCCGAGAAAGTCGAGGGGTTGCCGGATGAGGGCGAGGTCATCCGGAGCGCGAAAGCCGAAATCGCTGATCTCCGACCACACCTGGCGTTCCAGGGTCGGCCAGGTTCCGCCCAGGATCGGGTCGGTGAACGCGCGATTGTGGAGCAGGTCGAGCCGTTCGGCGGCGGACCGGTCGGCAGGGTCCGCCGAGGCCGGCCTGACGTCGCTGAGGTTGAGGGTGATGCCGAACTTCTCCTCGCCCCGTCGCTGTGCCCGCATCGCCTGCACGGCGAGACCGTGCCCGACCATCAGATGGTGTGCGGCCGCCAGCGCGCCGTGTCCCTCCCGGGCGCCGGGCGCGTGTTCGCCCGTGGCCAGCCCGAGGAACGCGCTGCAGTAGGGCTCGTTGAGGGTCGTCCACCGGGTGACACGGTCACTCAGGGCGTCGTGCACCAGCGCGGCGTAGTCGGCGAAGCGCTCGGCGGTGTCCCGGCTGCGCCATCCGCCGCGCTCCTCCAGGGCCTGGGGGAGGTCCCAGTGGTAGAGCGTCAGCCAGGGTTCGATTCCCGCGTCCAGGAGCTCGTCGACCAGGCGCTGGTAGAAGTCCAGCCCCCGGAGGTTCGCCGGCCCGTGTCCATCCGGTTGGATCCTCGGCCATGCCACCGAGAATCGGTACGAGCCCACTCCGAGGCCGCGAATCAGTGCGACATCCTCGCGGAACCGGTGGTAGTGATCGGTCGCGACGTCACCGTTGTCGCCCCGGGCGGTGTTTCCCGGAGCATGCGAGAAGGTGTCCCAGATGGACTGACCGCGGCCGTCCTCGTGAGCGGCGCCCTCGATCTGGTACGCCGCCGTCGACACTCCCCACTCGAAATTCTCCGGGAACTTCCGGACATCGTATGCCGAAGTCAACTCCAGGCCTCTCTCTCAAAGTGGCATGCCAAACCGACGCGCGACCGAAGATCCGACATCCGGATTCTGGATCCTGGCCGCACGGGCTTCCCGGGATCCCGCCTAGTGTCTCGTGATCCTGATTGTGTTACTTCGAGTTGTTATTGACGAGTTTCTTCACGTTGGCCTGGACGAGTCGGACCTTGGCGAGGATCTCGTCGGCGGTGGCGGTCCAGGTGAAGGGTTT
>Ga0307514_10003208_pt1 | contig 15979 bp, 15 predicted proteins | sample 16_EM_MG_FD_203088 | JGI IMG/M metagenome (GOLD analysis project Ga0307514, IMG submission 203088) | Populus trichocarpa ectomycorrhiza microbial communities from riparian zone in the Pacific Northwest, United States - 16_EM | ecosystem: Host-associated > Plants > Roots > Unclassified | place...
CGCCCCTCCCCCCCCCCCCGCCCCCCCCCCCCCCCCCCCCCCCCCCCCCCCCCCCCCCCCCCCCCCCCCCCCCCCCCCCCCCCCCCCCAACACAAGGTCTAAAATACATCGACATTCCACACATTTATACATAAATCAAACTCAATACTTGCAGAAAACAGGATCTTTTCAAGGCACTTATGCATCCAAAGGTTTCCGCGCAATCATCATGTACATAGGGGTGAAGAGATTCTCCTGCAATTCAATTAGCAGTGTCGGGGGATATTAAATGGAAGTTCATGATGTACCTTTGCACCAGCAACTAAGCAGTCCGCAGCAACAGCAAGCGTGTCTGCCGTCTTTTGTGTTCCCTTAGGCGCGATACCAACCATTTCCAAAGCTCCAACCAACTTGTGTACAGCTCCACGACCAATCTTGGTCATGCGCAAGACGGTGAATAAGTCACTGACGCTGCGGACGTATTTCAGATCACCGGCTAAGGGGTAATACCATGGGATCTCATCGGGGCGCTGCGCTAAATCCTCGTGGAACTCGAGCTCGAATCCAGCAGCCTTAATGGCATGGAGACCTTCCGAAATCTTAACCATCTGGGAGATACCATCACCACTATTGATTCGTCAGTCAGCAACAGCATAAATAGCAATAGACCTATCAAAAGCCTACATTTCAATACCGTGGCAGATTTCGCGATGCTTGGGGTTGGACGCATCATAGTCGTCCGTCATGAGCCATTCGTAGACACCAAATACACCACCGGGCTTCAGGACCTTGAAGATTTCTCTGTAGACGCCCTCCAAGCTTGGTGCGTGGACGGTAGCTTCGATTGCGTATACAGCATCGAAAGAGTTTGGCTCAAAGGACATTTGCTGCACATTAACGTTAAGCGTATTCTCAGTGTAAGTTGAAGTGACAGTGCATACCATAAAGTCACCCTTGACAAACTTCTGCTTATCGCTCAACCCAGCCAACTTAGCGTAGTTCGTTGCGCGTTCAATCTGATAATCGTTGTTGTTCAATCCCACAATGTTGACACCAGTGAACCTGGTCATCTCCCGGGCGGGACCTCCAACACCACATCCGACATCGAGAACAGTCATTCCTTCTTTGAGACCCATCATGTGAGCCAGGTAGTGCTCGTGACGCGCAATGGCCTGGTAGAAACCCTCTCCCTTGTAGAACCGACAGAAATGGAACGATTGACCCCATCCGTTCTCGTAGAGATCTGTCGCAAGGTTGTAGTAATGTCTCGTCAGGGTAGCATAGCTCTCAACACGCTCCTATATCAATCATTACATGTTAACGCAGTGCCCTGCAAGCAAATTGACCGGGATCAAGGTGGTGGCGGTAGTGTAATACCTTCATATCCTGCTCAGTCTCGGCACCAGCTCCTTTTCCGTCCCAGAACTTAAAGTACTCATCGACAGCGGCAGACTGAGCTTCCTTGTCTTTCTTCAACATAGCAATGAAACCAGCATTCTCCTCAGCTGTCTTGCCGTGCATGGCCTTCTTGAAGGCAGCATCACGGGTATGATCTTCGGCTTCGAGCTGAACTTTGGTAACGGCCATCATGTGTGGAAAGAGAATCAGGTGGTTAATTAAAGATATAAAGAAGTGGGATTGAGTTTAGGATTCGATTCGCACAAGTGAATGAAGGACGAAGAGGATTGGGGTAGTTGGTATGAGGGAGGTGAGGTGAAGTTGAAAAAGAAGGGGGAACGGGTATCTTGTAGACAAGTGCGCAATTAAATTGATGTTGCTCCCGAGTACGGACACGAAAGAGGACGTAACAAGTGATGACTGATGAGTCCCTTCCCTGCAGGTGCAGGAACCACTTTAGAGTTCTTATAATCACGTGACATAGTGACCCATACGAATACGGCAGCGCCCCCTATATGATTAGGCGAGCGACAATCTTCCCGCGAAGCATATGTTAGTGTATTTAGCGGTCATACACAAATATAGATACATCCAAGGTTCGTTGGACTTAACGGGTGACATTCATGGCTGAGGCTGCATAAAGTGGGGACGTCGTTGGAGACAACAGCCTCGGTGGTTGGATGCCGAACGTGGAGCTTGGACGCCGAACGTGGAGCTTGGACAGGGACATCAACGCAGCTCACGCAACTCTCTCCCGATTAGCACACAGTCGCGAGTGCCTGCCTTGGATGAAGTATCTATCGGCTTTAATCAATACGCTAACCACGAGAGCTGGGTTATGACCTGATCAGTTCAACGCGGCAGGAGTGGCCCTGACGTGGAGTAACCTCCCAACAGCTTACAAGAGGTCACCTGCGCCGTGATCGTCGTGGCCTCCTCTTTGCTGTCTCTTCCCTTATATAAGTTCATACCCCTCCAGGACGATCCCATCACTCAATTACTCTTGCAACAAGCTCTCCTACGCAAACAATGACCACCAGGTAGGTTACACTTCAATAGGCCTTGAGCTAAGCTAATTTTACCTTCCCGGCAGATACCGAGTTGAATATGCCCTGAAGGCAAGCCATTGTGTCCCTTGAACTATTGTAATGTGAAGCTTCCATACTGAATGACGCTACTTCAAGTTTCGCAGGCTCACCGCCGTGATGCCCTGATCGAATTCATCAAAGGCCTACTTGCCGTTCCTTTCGTCCTCCACTCCCAGCCAACAGCCGCCAGCGCTGCGTCATTTGGGGATATGGTGACCAAGTCTCATCGTCGGTACCGAGAGATCATGAGAGATATCGAGGGCCTAGTAAATGATCACAGTAAGCAGCTCTTGCTCTGCTACCTATGTGTTCCTATGATGTTTACATTTGTAAAGTTGCTTGCGACGCAGCCGGAACGCCAGAGCGGTCGAAACTTCGTTTTCTGGTTCCATCTGTTGGCCGGTTCTTTACACCGTTACTTCTGGAGAATGCGTTCGTGGAGCAAGACCAGCGGCGAGCCATATCATCACGTCGTTTTGTCGCCCCCAGTTTCAACGATATTAGGGTAAGCACAAGTTCGTCACTCAGCTTGACTTCTCTAATCAGCTTCCAGCTTATTCTGAACACCGCCCAAATAATGTCACTTGCAGCGCTGGACGGCCCGATAAAGCTGATAACGTTCGATGGAGATGTCACGCTCTACGACGATGGACAGTGTCTGGTACCGACCAATCCCGTAATTGCAAGGATCATTTGGCTCTTGGAGAGGGATCTTCGAATCGGTATTGTCACGGCTGCTGGATATACCGACGGCGCTCGATATAAGGAACGGCTGTGTGGCATGCTAGAGATGATTCGAGATGATCCGAGATTGACAGATGCTCAGAAGAAAAACCTCATCGTCCTTGGTGGAGAGAGTTCTTATATGTTTATGTCTTCTCCCACACACCCAAACCTCCTCGAAGGAGTCCCTCGCGCCGAATGGGAGCTCGATGAGATGCGGACATGGGCGGATGAGGATGTTCAGAGCCTACTCGACATTGCTCAGAACTCCCTTGAAGACTCAGTTGCCGCAATGCGTCTAGATGCCCTCACAATTCGCAAGCAGCGCGCAGTCGGTATAATTCACGCCAAAGGAGGCAAGTTTGCCCGAGAACAACTCGAGGAAGCCGTATTGGGAGCGCAAAAGACGCTGGAACTTAGTGATGTGGGGCAACGATTACCGTTCTGTGCCTTCAATGGGGGAAATGACGTGTTTGTTGATATTGGTGATAAGAGGTTGGGTGTGCTTTGCTGTCAGAGGTTCTTTGGGAACGTTACGGGTGGCCAGACGTTGCATATTGGAGGTGAGTTACTCATTGTCATTGTGCCTGGATGAGTGATAGTAATGGGGTGTAGACCAATTCCTTTCTGCTGGACATAACGACTTCAAAGCACGTATGGCTGGAACTACTGTGTAAGTCCTTTCGCGCTTCCACCCTCATGGATATGTGCTGACAGTACCGATAGCTGGGTGGCAAATCCTGCAGAAACTGTTTCCTGCCTCGACGAGCTTATAAGCCTCATGGAAAAGAACACCAACCCTAAAGCTTCAAATTGAGCGATCGGATACCTTTTTGAGCACTAAGTATATCCTTTGCATTTGTGACCATGCTTGTGTGTTTTATGAGTTATGGTTACGGTGGATGACGGCGTCAGGGCTATTTGATTTAGCTGGCTGTTTGACAATCCACAGTTATGTTTATGTACCTATTTGTATTCATACCACGAAGAGATTCCCGAGATTCTTATTACGGGGTTGTACTTCTGTGCTTCCTGGATTTAGCTACTCAAGTACTTGCTGGGTGCTGCAAACTAGACTCAAAAGGGCGATTGACTGAGCTCAGTGATAGTTTGTACTTTATATGCCAAATCTCAACTTAAGGCTTGGCGCTCAGACCCCACCAACTAACAACTTCAGCTCGTATCAACTTTCAGCCCTTCCAGCCAGTACTTAATATCCTCCCTCCGTCAGGCAGCTGTAATTCACTCACCATCTGCTGTGTCCAAAGTAAGCCAGCAATTGCAACATCTCAACATCCCGGACCAAGTAAGCTGCCGAACATGAGTCCTTCCAATGGTGCAGACACTGCTATTGCCGTCGGGATTATCGGCATGGGCGACATGGGAAAGATGTACGCGCGTCGAATTGCGGCAGCTGGTTGGCGGTAGGTCACCTTACTCCCACGTTTCTTTGACATGTTGTGCCTGACTTTTTGAACAGCATCAATGCATGCGATCGCGCTGACATGTACGAGGCCTTGAAAGCGGAGTTCGCAGGTAACTTGTCAACGCAGAAGAAAAAGTGGGTTTCAGTGGTACTGATACTCCAAAGAGGTCGAAAATGTCCATATATACTCTAATGGACATCTGGTTTCGAGGCAGAGTGACTATATCATCTATTCGGTGGAGGCGGAGTTGATCGACGCAGTAGTTGCTCAGTTTGGTCCTTGTGCGTTTTTTCGCTCAATTGTTCGGATAAAAAGGAAAGCCTGCTGACAAGCTCTAGCAACCAAACTCGGCGCTATTGTCGGTGGTCAGACGTCATGCAAAGCTCCAGAAATCTCGGCATTCGAAAACCACCTCCCGGAAGACGTCGAGATCATATCGTGTCACTCACTTCACGGCCCTAACGTTGCCCCACGCGGACAACCTCTAGTAAGTCATTGTACATTCCCACTGTGTTTCAATTACTTATTGGTTGCCTAGGTCTTGATCCAGCACCGAGCTTCAGATGAATCTTTGGCCCTCGTTACCCGCATCCTCTCCTGCTTCGAGCCCACATTCGTCCACCTTACCGCCAAAGAACATGATCGCATCACTGCCGACACACAAGCCGTTACCCACGCCGCATTCTTGAGCATGGGTTCGGCCTGGACAGCAAATCACCAGTTCCCATGGGAAGAAAAGCGCTGGTCTGGTGGTATCGAGAACGTCAAAATCAACGTGACGCTCCGTATCTACAGCAACAAATGGCACGTTTATGCCGGCCTTGCCATCCTCAACCCATCAGCGCAGTCTCAAATCCGCCAATATGCTGCTTCGGTCACGGAGTTGTTTAAACTCATCCTTCAAGGCAAACGCGAGGAGTTTGCTGCGCGCATCAAGGCAGCTGGCGACTTTGTCTTTGGCGGACAGCGCGACCATGACCTCCTCTTAAGAGATGAGATACTGGACCAATTCTCGCTGAGCGGAATTCCTAAGGCGGAGAGAAAGCCGAACTCCCATCTTTCTCTGTTGGCAATGGTGGATTGTTGGCATAAGTGTGGGATAGTACCCTACGACCATATGCTCTGCTCCACTCCCGTAATCCCTTCTTTCCCTCCAAATAGTCATCGACTCCATATTAATACATCATAGTTATTCCGTCTCTGGCTCGGTGCAACTGAGTACCTCTTCCGCCAGCCGGAGATGCTGGACGACTGTATCCGCTTTGCACTCGATGATGAGACGTTCCGCAGCGACGACCTTGAGTTTACGTTCGCAGCTAGAGGTTGGAGCGATGCAGTCACCAACGGAGACTTTAACTCGTACCGTCTGCGCTTCGAGAAACCCCAGAAATACTTTGCGCCGAGATTCCCTGAGGCGATCAAATTGGGGAATGAGATGATCACCAAGATCCTCCGTAGAACCGGGGAACTTGAAGTGGAACGCGAGGGAAGGAAGAAGGCAGGAGAAAAGTAAGGCAGCGGGAAAAAGTAGAATTGTATCCTTCTGTGCCCTTAGTAGGGAGCGTGTTCGAATTCTTTTAGGGCAGATTTTGATGGTGGATCTGCATCGATCGAGACTGCCAGACTAGATACCTTCGAAAACAATAAACTAATAATAGTCTGGCACCCATGGGGTCCTTGCCGCGCTCCATGAGGAGGGTGAGGGTCGTGATCACTCATTCATGTGCTCTGGTGATGTCTATCAATCATTTTCTACAATATCGAAATCTGAATACTACTAGTAGAAGCACAGCCTGCAGAAGAGAGGATGAGATGGTCTGAACTGTGGCACAGTTGTACCTAAGACGATAATGAAAAGGTGAGTTTGTGTGTACTAACTAGTGCTGTTAGACATATACTTTCACTCACCGAGCCTCGAGGTGCCCCGGGATTTCTCAAAAAAAAAAGATTCTAATCTCATCAATGAATGATGGTGACATTGAAATTGCCAGGTTGAAAGTACGGGTTCATTTCTCTAAGCCCCTGGGATGTGCTTTACCAATTTTTGAGTCGTTTCTAGTCCATCGAATATCACACCCGGAGTCTCAAAGCCTCTTAGAGAATATCTGGGTTATCTTGTCCGATATAAACTCAATGTCTATGCCAATATTAACTCCGCACTAAACTCTCGTTTTAATCTCATTCTTTTGAGAGAGTAATTGATGACTTAACATTTCATCCTCAATATAAGTACTCTAGCTGCTGTTACTGTGTTTTGCTGTCTCTCCTCTCTGTGCCTCGGGGCGCCAAGAATTCAGAGAGGTCCAGTGACTGAAGCAATTGGAGGTTATTTGGAGCTTGCTATATGTACATGCCAGAGCAAAAGTGCTCAGTCTGCAGATGTGATCTTGAATACTGCCCCCCAGCCCTAATTTAAGCCTCAGTGAGAGGAGATGAGTGATCAATAGTTTATTTATCTCTGTCGCTGATCTCTGCGCAGAACTGTTAATCAACAGCACAAAATAACTCAGTTGAATAACTTCAACAAATTCGTCCCAAATGCTGTGATGCCGCACAAGACTCCCTGCGCTGCATATTGCATCACCTGACTGGGCGAATAGGCGACAATAAGCCAGCCACCGCCACGTGCCATCCAGGTACACACTGCCTCACTTCCGACAACCCGAGGACCTCTCCGTCCAACCCCCAAACTCCAACTCTTCACCTTTTCAAACACTCCCCCCTACCTCCTTCGATATCCTCGCTGCTAAAAACCGCCATGTTGCTCTTGGGAGCGGCCGCCTTTGTGGTGTTGCTACAGCAGACCTACGCGATCCAACACAGTGCACAAAACCCCGTCCGCAACCAAGAGTTCCGAGACCTGGAGTGGGGTGATTTGAACTTCTTGTAAGCTCCGCAAGCTGGAGAATTACCCGCTTAAACTAACCTTGGGATAGGCATACCACCGACCAGTGCGTAATTCTTACCTGGAAGCTCCAGGCCTGGTCGGTATAGCTAACTTGAAGCTTGAGACATGGGTGGCATGCAGGACACCTGAGCGAACCCCAGTATTCCGCCGATCTCGGAGACTACATATCCTTTATCTCTCACATGCGGCAGCAAGCGAAAGAGAAAGGTGTCGACTTGTTGGTGATAGATTCGGGGGATAGAGTGGAAGGGAACGGTTTGTACGACGCATCAGAGCCAAAAGGGCTGTATACACGGCGGATATTGCGGCAACTGGACGTGGATATTCTTACAACTGGAAACCACGAGCTCTATAATGGGACAACAGCTTTGAATGAAAAAGTTCATATGGTTTCGTATTTCGGCGATCGCTACTTGTCGAGCAATATCGACATCAACGTCACAGGGGAATGGGAGCCGATGGCAAATCGGAGTCTGAAGTTTACTACTGAGAACCTTGGCTTGAATGTCATGGCTTTCGGGTTTCTTTTTAATTTTACTGGGAATTACAAGAACACTAGAGTCAAGCCCGTGGCTACAGTATTGAAAGAGGAGTGGTTCCGGGAGGCAATTGCTGATACGGATGTGGATCTCTTCCTCGTGGCCGCGCATATTGATGTGCATACACTTGAGCTTCAGCAAATTCACGACGCTATTCGGGCGGTGCATCCAGAGACTCCGATACAGATTTTTGGAGGGCACTCCCACATCCGCGATTTCAAGGTATTTGATGCGAAGTCAACCGCTCTAGAGTCCGGACGCTACTTCGAAACCGCGGGTTTCCTTAGTCTTGACGGACTGGTTCCCAAGGGTGGGAACGATTTGAAACCGAGAGATGGAGGCCCGCTTCGCACCTTCCGAAGGTACATCGACTTCAATCGATTTGGGTTTCAGTACCACTCCGGCACTGATGAGTCCACCTTCGATACTCTAGAAGGCCTGCAAGTGACATCAGACATTGCTCTCTACCGTCAGACCCTTGAACTTAACCGTTTAATCGGATGTGCTCCCCGTGACTTTACACTTTACAAGTAAGCCCTCCATTGCCATCCCAAGGACAACGCTCATGGCACCAGAGACCCATATCCATCACCCGGAAATTGGTATTCTTACTTGGGAGAGAAAATCCTCCCTGAAATGATTTACAACAAGCAGCGTAGCTCTGTTCCCCGGATGATTTTCATTAACGGTGGCAGCCAACGTTTTGACGTCTTTAAACGCTTCACCTATGACACCAGCTTCCTCGTCTCTCCATTTACGAGCCGGTTCATGTATGCGGCAGACGTGAAATGGGAGGTTGCGTCGCAGCTTTTGGACTACTTCATCAATGATCCAAGTCCCTATTCCGCCAAGGCTCAAGAGAAGGGAGATCTTCCCCCGTTGGACACACACGCAGATTATATCGACATGTTTGCCCAGTCAGCTCCTGGAAACCAAATCCCTCTCGCGAGAGGTCGCAAGAGGTACCGCAAAATAAAGGGATACACAACGAAGGATGATTTCGGACACACAGGAGATGACACAGTGCACGAACACTTTGACATATTTGAGCCGCCAAAGGTGTTGCAAGCTAACGGGTCATTCCCCGCTGATTATACTATATCACCACCAGAGGTTGTGGATGTGGTGTTCTTTGACTTCATTGCCGAGAATGTTGCCGCCGGCCTGAATACTATTGTGGGGAAGGAGAAGTACAAGGCCAGCGAGTTTGAAATGTACATGAGACGTGAAGATACCCTTACGAAGCTGATATTGGAATTTGTGGATAAAAGGTGGGGGAAGCATTGTTAGTTTGGGGATTGCTTTTTGCATTGGCGTTTTGAATAGAGTTTTGGATTCATTTGTTTCTGTTCGGTGTGGACATCGAATTTTAGTGTTTTTTGTTGGTTACCCGGTTTCTGTGTTTAAGTCCCACCTCGTCTCGTGTACAACACTATTTCTGTGTGTGGTTTTGTTCTGTAGTGATGTATCGGAATAAATCTTTGATTTGGTATCTAGAGGTATATCCGCTGTAGGGAATTACAAAGTGGATAGAACTCTAGTCAATGGATTGAGTGCGAAAATTGTAGCCCACTTTTCTGCCGCAAGTGGAGTGTGCATATGAATGTACTAGCACTGGTGGCGGCTCTGCCGCCCCCAGAGTGGCAAAGCCGGATGGTGTTGTTGATGGAATCTTCCTCTGAAACTTCTACCACATACCCATAACAACTTCACAAACATTTGTCCAATAAGGACTGGAAGACCTTGGAAGGTTGTAGGTCTCAAAACTCAAGGTCCTATGGTTAAAGTGGTTGTGGATTCTCAGTTTGGAAAACTGTAGTTCACAATCAGACATGGCTCTAAATAGATAGGACAGATAGTTCAGAACCCTCATGTGCTGGATGGTCTGGCCAGATGCAATCTGTACAGAAAGGCAAGCTTCTGGCTGGACACAACCTGAATTGCCTGGCAGGACATGATCCAAATGGGTTAGCTGTTGGCTGGTTGGAAATCTTCGACAAAAGTGCAAATCGACTATAGGCTACGCTACGCGTACACAGACAGCTCCTAGCAAGCTTCCGTGGACCCCTGCGCGATGCACAGTTAATTGTCATCTATAGTCGATTCATTGAGCTGTGCATGTGGGCCTATGGAACTATATATGGGTGCCCATCAGCAAAATGTAAAATGGTTCGGAAGTCATAACTCAACGACTCAGCTATTCTGAACAGCCACACCAATCCTTCCAGAAGCTCCCAGACACTCCCGAACAGGCTGAATGCAAAACGATGTGCTTCTGAGGTACTCTGAGAGTACTTCAGGTGCTCCTCAACGCTTCTGAAGTAGCGGAACAGAATACAAGAATAGTCTAAAGAGTATGAAGTCGTCTTTAGAATGCTATAAAATCATGCCTTTAAGTTGGTAAAATTTCGGAGCTGCTGGGACTACGATACTCGTCGCCAAGATGATTCCGGTGCACCTGGAGCCAGACTCTTCAAGAGTGATAAATCTATAATGTCTATATCGAATAGTAAAATTCGATAATCTATCACACAGTTATACACCTGAATCAGGCATTCTAATCTAAATTAATATACAGTCCAGTAGGTATCTAAATCAACATGATTATTTACAAGCCATACGCTATCCATGCTGCCCAATGCAGCATTCTCCCGCACCAAATGTGCCGGCCCAACTATTGCTCCAACGGGTACAATATGCATCTTATTCGTTTGTTTGACAACCTGAATGAACCCCTCAACATAATCAACACAACCATGAAGATCTTTGTACTTTGTTGGAATCACCACCGTGTATTCTTGAGCTTGAGGACGTAATACCCATTGCTGAGTGATCTTGCACCTCTTAGAAAAGGTCGATATTGCTTTCCCGGCTGGCAGGCGCTCCTGAAATTGGAGGATCTGATTCGGTGGAGTCCAGCTGAAGTATAATACCGGAAAACAAGGAATTCGACCTTGGAAGGTGTTATTGAGGTCATTCTCTCCACTTTGCGTATACTGGACCCAGATGTTATGAGCTTCAGGCATGATCCCTTGGTTGGCATTGGTATATTCTACCTTGCAATCAAGTCCCAGACGCTCAACAGAAGTCGGGTTGTGAAATGGTTGACGGTAATACAACAGCCCATTCTGGAGTTTAATAAATATACTGTCTATGAGTACATTCTGATCATATCTGAGCACGAGTCCACTAACTTTGTGTCCCCAGTCCTCATCAATTTGCGCGCGGAATCGCTGTCCAAAGTTGGGAATTCTGAAATCTTCTGAGGCATCTCTGAGTGAGGTTAATATGATACTTCTGCACACTTTGCGGACATGCGTTTCTCTCAAATGATATACCTGCTGTGATACAGGGCGGATAATGGGCTCGTCCTGGATTGTTTGGAGACGTGACAGATGGGCTCTGCGTGTAGTTCGCCGTTTATCGGTAGCGGACTGTAGGTTGAAAACTTTTGCAGAGTCAATATCGTACCAGCCTTCGAGTGTAAGATATGACAGTGTCTCCTCCATATAGTCAAGACTGGTACACCAGTCATTGTGCTTGAGCATCTGTCGAATGTAATTGACATTGTTGCTAGATTGATATGCCTCTTTCACATTGGTGATATGTAGCCATTCAGAAATATCATTGGTGAAATTGTCACCGGAACCCATTCGGCGAATTGACTCTGATATATGGCTCACACGATGTATCTTTGGATATCCAAAATGTATCACGCGCTGTTCAATGGTTTTCCGGAGCGCCTGAATGCCGATTGTCTCCCACCAAGTATTGAAAATACGGGAGTATTTACATTTCTCTTACTAATATTTGTACCTTTCTTTTTATTCTCCATAAATATGGAAGGTCTTTGCGGATAAGAATAATGTGGTGTGTTAATACTTTCGTTATCTGTTATCTTTAGATGTCTAGAAAGTTCCGGTTAGAACTTGTCTAGAATCTTCGTTTTGTTCCGTTGGAAAGGGATTTATCAGCGCTTATCTTTTGGAATGCGTCTAGATTGTTCTAATGGTTTCCTTACGGTCCTTGTTTAATAATGTACAGTTGAAGAGTTTTTCTTTAATGTTTTAGGATATTGTTCCGCGACCGTGGTCACGGACAATCACTCTATGTTTTATGTATATATAGATACTGTTTCTCCGGTTAGAGAACAGTTCTTTAGACTTGCTCTGACATCGATAAGAATACAATAATATCTTCTTGATACCTCCTTCAGTATTATATGATCTTGTTTCGAACACTTCTCTACTTCATTACTTTTATCATATTATTGCTTCAGATTCTCTTCGTTAGATTTTAACCGATCTATCTGTACTTTCGCACCTGATTCTATTAGGTTATGAGCCTGGATGAGCGATACGGAATCTAATACCGATTATCCAACTCTACCAGTTAATCTTTTTGATAAACCGATTGAATACGAAGACCTACCCGAGCAATCACCCACCACACCTACAATACCAAAACAGTTATTCGATACACCACTCCCTCTCGATAAAGGAAAGAAAAAGATGGCTCCAGAAGGCTCCTCATCCGCTGAAACGTTCTCCTTCTCTACATGAGTAGATAAAAAGACTCCCGTCAATGTTAAGCTCGATAGTATCGGCAAACTTACGGGGCAGGAGAATTACAGGATCTGGAGCGCCTCGATGACCATAATCCTGAAAGGAATAAAGGTGTACGAAGTGGTGGTAGAGGGTGTGGTCCCCGCTGAAGGAGCTGACGCAACAGAGGTCGATGCTTACGACCATCTTTGCCATAATGCGTCGACCATATTCATACAGGTGGTCTCACAAGACATCTTGGAGAAGATTGTCGAGGTTGAGAAACCAAATCTGATGTGGACCTGGCTTCGCACTGAATACTATAGGGATTCAGCTTATGCACTAGTTTCTCAAATAATGAATTTAGTCTCCCTGCCTACCCAGTACTCCGGCAACAACTTGTCGGAATTTATATCCAAGTTTGAGTCCCAGTGGCTCCACCTCACCAAACTCTTGAATGGATCCTCGGATTCATACCGAACAACCTTTGCAAATTTTCTGAACGAAGATAAAGCAAAACGAGATTTTTTGATGGATTTTTTGGTTAAACACCATAAAAATGTGATCGATAATCTTACGACAAAAGATAGTTTGTCGTACACCGATGTCAAACAACGGCTTTTGGATATTGACACCTCCAACACCCAGGACGATACTGCCCTGTTTACTTCTAAACCTTCGCGTAATTAGAAGAAGGGTAAGAAGCCAACAGGGAATTCCGACTCTTCCTCACCAAAGTCGAAAACCTGCACATGGTGCAAGAAACATAATCCCGGAAAGTCTGAAGGACATACCTGGAATGAACGTTTCCGCCTGCAGAAACTCAACAAGGAGAAGAAGGAGAAGGAGAAAGATGAACAGGCAAACATTACAACGGAGACTAAGGTAAGAACCAAATCCTTCTACTTTGACACGGCCTGTACCTCACACATGACCCCTTATGCAGGACGTCTCCTCAACTATTCAAAGTGTTCCGGATTTGTAAAATCCTGTTCACAGGAAAGTATGGAGATTGAAGGCAAGGGCGATGTGATTATGGAATGTGTTCTTAGGGATGGATCGGTTTCTTCTTTCCATGTTTGTGATGTTTTACATGTTCCTAAGTTAGGACATCCTCTGATTTTGTGGAGAAAATTACGCACTAAAGGGTATACAGAGTTTGGGGAGGGGGATTTTATTTCAATTAATAAAGGAACAAAAGTTATGTTTGAAGCTGTTTTTGATGGAAATTTGTTTAAAATTCCTGAGATTTCACATTCAGCCCATATTACTTATAACTTCTGGCATCAGGCTCTCGGACATCTTGCACCATCCTCGATGGATAATGCAATAAAGCTATATTCCGACGCCGATATTCCAGCAAAACCAAAAGACTTCATCTGCTCCTCCTGTGTTAAAAGCAAAATGACACGGAGTTTACGACCGTCTACATCAAGGAAAGATAGGAATGAACTGGAACTTGTTCATTCTGATTTGAGTGGACCCTTTCCGGTTCCGTCATATGGTAATTCTCTTTATTTCTTTACTCTAATTGATGATGCTACAAGGGTTGCATGGGTTCGATTTATGAAACAAAAATCAGAGACTACTAAAATAATCAAAGATTTTGTTACAGAAATGGAGCATCAACACCACAAATCCCCAAAAGCGTTTCGAACGGATAATGGAGGGGAGTATGTTACCAAGGACTTGAAAGGGTTCTTTGAGTCAAAAGGAATTATACATGAGTTTACTCCTCCTTATTCCCCTGAGTCAAACGGAGTAGCAGAACATCTTAATCGAACTATAGAACAAGCGCTTAGAGCTATGCTTGAAAGTGCTGTTATCTATGATAAGAAATTATGGGCTGAGGCTGTGTTAACCTCAATATATATAAAAAATTGTCAACCTCATTCGGCACTAAAGGATCTAACTCCTTATGAGGCTTTTTATGACTCGAAGCCATCGATCCAGCATCTTCAACCTTTCGGCAGAGAATGTTATATCCATGTCCCTTATCAGAAACGAAAGGATGGAACGAAACTCTCTCCGAGGGCACAAAGAGCTATTTTTACCGGTTATACCAACACCATTAATCATTATAGAGTGTTCCTACCCGATACGAAAAAGACCATAGTATCGGCAGACATTTTCTTCCCCCCTCTTCAGATAGAAGGGGCTTTACCCCAACATTCGAAATCGATTCACCAGCACCAAACTCCATCCTCCCAAACATCTCTGAATTATACCTATACTAATAAAGGTGAAGGAAAAGATGATTTGTAGAGACACTGGATGCGGGAAAATCCTCAAGAAGCTAATAATATGTTTGACACCGGACATCCAACCGTTGATCAAATTATTCTAGCAGACTTTAGGGCTGGGAAAAGAGATGAGTATCTTGGGGCTCCCTATTGGGTTTACGACGATAACGATATGGCGTATCGCGAAACCTTACCCGAACAACCAGTCGAAGACGATATTCAAAGTTTCGATGGTTCAGAACATACAGCAGTTCCTGACGACCACTTCTTAGAAGAAGAAGTGCATCAAAATCCGGACCAACAATCTCAACTTCCATTGGGACATGTCGGTCTTCCTCCTCCACGGCCTATGACGCCACCACCAATTCCATTTGGTCAGGTAGTCACCCGTGCTGGAAGAGTTGTTAATCCTCCCGACCGTTATGGTTTCGGGAATGATGCAACAATGCTCGATGCACCTCCTCGACCTCCTACACCTGAGAATCAACCTCTGGAAGGACTTGAAGGAAGTCAATGGGCAAACTTGAGTGTACTACTAATAGACAAACCAAAGTCTTACCGACAGGCCAAAGTGTCACCGCAATGGTCAGATTGGAAGAAGGCTATGGATGACGAGTTAAAATCACTCAAGGAAAATGATGTTTGGGATGTTATCCCAAAACCAGTCGGAAGGAAAATAGTTGCGAGTAGATGGGTATTTAAAGCCAAAGGAAATGCTCAAGAAGAAGTCGAACGTTATAAAGCACGGTTAGTGGCCAAAGGATTCTCACAAATTTTAGGCCAGGATTACGATGAAATATTCGCCCCCGTTGTTCGTTACGATTCTCTGAGACTTTTATTGGCTATATCGGCATGTAAAGGATGGCGACCTAGGCAACTGGACGTCAAAACTGCATTCTTATATGGGATTGTAAAAGAAGAAGTTTATATGGATCTACCCGAACGCAGCCGGTTACATGGAATGGTGGCAAAAATAAAGAGGTGTATATACGGATTGAAACAATCTCCGAGGGAATGGTACTACTGGTTAGTAGAATACCTAGGACCTTTCGGATTTGTTATCACTGCTTGGGATCCCTGTGTTCTCGTCCACGAATCAGGGAATCTGTTTTTGGCTATATATGTGGACG
>Ga0307514_10003209_pt1 | contig 15978 bp, 18 predicted proteins | sample 16_EM_MG_FD_203088 | JGI IMG/M metagenome (GOLD analysis project Ga0307514, IMG submission 203088) | Populus trichocarpa ectomycorrhiza microbial communities from riparian zone in the Pacific Northwest, United States - 16_EM | ecosystem: Host-associated > Plants > Roots > Unclassified | place...
GTATAGGGTCGCATGTCAATACACCCTGGAAATTCAAAAGAATCATTGATCTTGCTCCGGACCATGGTATTCAAATCAAACTCGAACCGTTTTAGATGGAAGATAAGGTGGTCTGGGATCTCTTTTAAGCAGGCTCTAAGAAAGAAGGCTATTAGCAAAGAGTATAACAGATAAGGGACAATATACAAACCTTTTCACCGCATCCACATGTTTACTACATGAAGTGCAGGAATACTTATTATCTATGCCAATGTTAGACCGGTTACTCAAGGTAGCAAGGTATTTTTACCTCCTTCCATAATTTCTCCCTCGACATATGCCTTCAGACTTTCTTGTAGGTTGGTCTTACCCTTAATATCACACTGTATGGCAGAAAAAGGCTCCTCTCGTTCGGATATATGCGGACATTCTTTAGATTTGACCTGCTGTACCAGCTTACCACCATAGAATGATCGAAACATGTTCTTCTGTTCTACCGATTCCAGTTGGCCTTCTATCCTGTCAAACAAGAGATTAAAGAACTCATCGACATCCATTTGCACTGTAACATCAATTTCGTTATTCTCATAATCTTTGATGGCCTGTGCCAGCTCCCTTGTGTCAGCCGTTTTCACCAAACCGTTCTGCATTTTTGCGAACAGTGACTTGATGGCATGCAGGAGATTTTGACTGTCCTCGGGATCGTCGATGCTCATATTGAGAATGAATGAGCGAAAGGGAACATTCATAAACAGCTGAGTAATTAGTGAGTTAAGATAACAAGTATTCGATAGGTTACGTAGGCCGACACGACCAGCATTTGATATGGTCAACTGTGACCTATCAAAGCTCCATATTGTCTCTGGTAAGACGGCGGTTTGGTCTGAGAAAAGGTCAGTAAAACCTACTGCATGGGGGTGATCGTCCTGCTGTACCTTGTGACACTAACTCTGACAGAAGACCGACAATTGTGTTGTTCACGCTTTCGTCCTCGGAAAGGTGCAGAAACAGCTGATAAAGCTTTTCTCTGGTAAGCGAACCCATACAAGGTAATGTCTCGCCAGGGATTTCGTCCTCAGTGCCTGGCTGTGTCAATGGTGTAAACAATAGGTTACAAAATATCCCGATGATTCGGGATCTATTGCTTGTTAGTGGAAACGGAACTTCATCGGGATGTCAGACATACGGCAGATCAGGGCACTCTAGCTCCCCCCGCAAAAATTTTCTGGAAGTGACAAGAAGAATGGTATATCCTATCACAATGTAATCCTCACTGGGACGCCCAATGACCTATTCCGGATTAAGAGCTGATACAATACTTGACTGGGCACTATAGGGAGTACCATACCTGCTTAACTTTACGTGTCATCAAGACATTCGTCCAGTCTAGGAAATACTTGTTCAGCACCACTGCATCAATTTCTGAATTCTTTCCAAGATAGCTGTCGAAGCCGTTGGTTAGCAGCCCGCTCCACTCCCATTTATCAATGCCGAGACCCACTCAAGGAAATATTTTGCAATCTCAAAGAGCTGCGTAGCCTGCTCCTCATAGTTGAATGCTTGTGGTAGCATTTCCACCAGCATTGACCAAAAGAATCGTGCAACCTCAACGCATGGCACGTCTCCAAAGCTAGGGTGACTAAGGGGTGGTCAGTAACGATTCGAGAAGTTAGTAATTCCGTCTCACCTATTCGTGTTGTTACATGTACAAACCATAACATTAACTATCGATTTTCGTACAGACTCGCGGGGGTCATGAAGGAGCATCCGCTCAGTAGCCTGTGTACACCCCTTGTTCGTGGTAAAGGCAGTCCAGATTCCCTTCCTGAGTCTTGCTGCCTCAATCATTAACAGGAACGCATTAACCGCAAGTCCTGGAGACACCTCAAAGCGAGAGTACTGAGGCTGCAAGCAAAATTCCCAGATACTGATGATCTGTGAGGTGAATTTTGTCTCATCTTCAAAACAGTTCGCAAATGATTCACTGTTCTTCGACGGTGCTGTTTTTTGTTTTTTTTTCGTCAGCACTCCGCAAGCTACTTTTCGGAGAGGTGTACACACTGTCTAAAAACTTATTGAGGACCGATATGGCATCACTTAGCACATGGAACCTAAGTTCGATGAGAGAGTTCCCTGCTAAGTCTTGTTTCATGAGAAAACAAACCAAACCGCTGACCATGCGGTTAGCGTATTTGATCGTCTCGTCAGACTGTTAAAGTTGAGGTTAGCCAGCAATCGTTAACATAGTGAGGGTGTTCACCTGAACTGTGTCATCAAGCCATACTCGCATTGCGTTCAGCAAGTATAGGCTCCGATATGGAGCTGCTAATGGAAGTATATCTTCTGGTGGTACATCTTCTGATACCAGTATGTCTTGAGCTCTGGGTTGCGGTGGGAATTGGCGAAGTAAGTCGTGGATCTAAAACAGTGAGCCTTGAAGTGCGTTCCAGCTATGGTGGTCAAATTTTCGGCTTTACTCACCAACTGTCCTTGATGATCTCTGGAATCGAGCATTTCATACAGCTCATCAAAATGTTCTAGTATCTTGGCCTCAACCGAGTTAGGTACCCCTTTTAAAACTGGCTCAGCAGCCTGGCCGCTCTCCGCAGGCCGCTTCTGAACCATGAGTACTGCTGACCCAGAGAAACCGATTTCTCCGAGTGTCTTTTGAGGTTCCCCACGGAAGTAAAGCTCCTGCCCACTTAAGATGGCACGGTAGTCAGAGGATCCGACAACTCGTGTAATTTGTCGGTGCAGGTCCGCTGCGCTGTCGAGGCTCCCCATATGAATATTTTGAATCTGTAGCATAGGTCAGCCTCTGAGAGATTTTACTCGACCTGAATTGATACTTACTGGCATGATCGAGCCTTGATTATACGGTCTAATAGTTATCACGATTGGTGTACCTAAGATTTTCCGGCTTTCATGGCCATTCGCAATGTTTGCTCCTGGTGGATACCTCGGTTTCGCCCTGTATCCTTTGAGAAGTTCGTTCAGGACCGCGATAGCCCGCTCAAACTTTCGTTGCCTCTCCCCCAACTCTGCTTCGGGTATATCAACAATCATACTTTGTTCGGATACATCTGTACTACTCAAAGTTTTAGATTCCATTGCACAGGATGTAAGCTGTTGTATGCAAGTCTCCACCAGGCTGCAATGTGTCGCATAGATGACGTCGGGTCCATTTTTAGTAACAGGATATGACTGTGAAGCTTTGGTTAGCTCTGCCCACAATAGAATTAGCAAAGAATAACTTACTTCAAGGTACATTCTGATTAGAAAATGGATTGCTTCAAGGTACAAGTGCCTCTGTGGAGCGTTAAGAATCACCTTCCACACCTGCTCCATTCCCTTAAGAAGGACCACCTGTGCTGAAGATACCTAAAGTGTAGCCCGTTACCAGCATGAATATTAGAAAATGGGAGAATGACTTACCGGTGGTGGGCTTTTGTTGGCGTACTCAACCCATTTCTTGCAAGCATCCAAACAACTCAAGGACAAGTAGAGAGGATTTAGAGTCGGGTAAACATGTTGAAAAAAGTGGTCCAAGAAAGGGTTTGGATTCTAGTATCAGGTATGAGTAAGACCAATTCATGATTTTGGAACACCCCATAGACAACATACAACCAATAAGGCAAAATTGCTGAAGGCCATGTCACGCTCCTGATAGCCCAGTGACTTGCTACCAATGAGATATTCGCAAACTCGTTCAATCTGTAGAGGCGCTATGCGCTCTGGCGACCTCAGAAGAATCCAGTGCAATAGCTCTAATCGTGCCTTAAGTTTTCGAGCCCTGAGGCCTGGGTCTCGATTGCGATGGGACTCCACAAAGGCCGCAATGTCGTCAATTAAAGCATCCACACATCCCAATTCCCTAGTCAGGACATTGATGTCTGGGCTTTCACCACCAGTTGTCCGAGGACGCCTTTCTAAAGTCACCAGTTAATTAGACTATTCTCCTGAAATTCAGAGGGCACATACGCAGTAGTGCCCATAGAACTAGAATGCTACCGGTAGCGCTAGCATTTTTGTTCTTTATATCTGCAACGCACTCAAGATAAATCTTTTTCCGCATGTCGGGTGGCGGGCCATATTGTGTTAAATTGATCAGCTCATGGCTCATGTTATCCGAAATAATACTTGGCGAGACCCCTTTGCAAGTTTGGCCTTCTTCTTCTGCTATCCAGGCCTTTCGGATAAGTCCTATTATCAACACATATGGAGCCGAGTCAAGACACTGCATCTACCTCTGTTAGGATGTGCTCAGTGAGGGAAAAGAAAGTGCCAACTTACCGGGTGGCTCTCTGAGACATCCATATACTTCCTCGGGGTGGTACTGATGATGTGGCTCACAAAGTCTAGCATCGGAGTATCATATGACGAAAAAGGTATGTCAATGGCCCTCCTACACAAATCCACCACACCGTGGTATTTCATGTTGGCCACGAACTCGAACAGCATTTTAATCACTCCCTGGACAATCCGTGGATCCTTATTATCAATCAGTGGTTGCCAGACGGCTTGTAATATATCCGGTGTTAAGCAATGATTGACAACAAGAAAGCTTCCAATGTTATAACTCAGACGGATGAGTTCTGGGTGAGACTCTGGGCCAACCAGATACTCTATAATGCCGCTACGGCGGATGTCGTCGGCCATGCATCTAGAGCCTTGTTAGTCATACGCTATTGGGAGTTGTATAGATGCTATACCTCAAAGCAGGTGAAGGGTTTGATTCTCCACCTAGGCTTCTCCACAAATTCAGTAGACAATCTGTTAACCTCGAGATACCTAACAGGCGGCAGTCCATGCGGTTGCATCGAATCATAGTGGTGAACATTGGCAGCTTAAAGAGGGCTTGTGAGTACTCCCCCCGCTCATGGGGATTCAGCAAATGGAAATTCTCCAGAGACTGTTGAGGGAGCAACTGCAACCCGTAATTGTAGATACTAGCACTCAGATAAGAAACACAGTTCCCGAGAATGTCGACGACCAGAGCATAGTCCTTGATGTTCACAGCTTGCCCTTGTGATTCAAGGATCTTTTTTGTCCTGCCCTCAGCCATTGCCACTATTTCTACGGAGCTCTCGCAAAGCTTTGCCGTGAATGATTGTCGCTTGTCTAGATCCACGTCATGCAACCAGTCCCTCTGAAATGCGGACCTGAGAAACTCTGCAATAAAACTTAACGACCCAGTCGTGGATCCAAGTAACTTTGGTTTCTCTGAAAGATGCATATAGAGACCCTGAAGGTATCCCTTGATTGCTTGCAGGCCGCTCCGGGTTTCTAATAATTCAGGCAGAGTAACTGCAATGTCAGACGCCAGATCGATGTGATAATCTTTCTGAAGCTGTATGAATAGACCATCATGTGCGATCAAAATTTCAGCCGAGGCAGCAAGAAATTTATCCGAGAGTGGAGTAAAAGCTGAATTGGTGGGCGTATCTTGGAATATCCTCCGTTCCAACTCTGCGAATTTAATACTCAACTGAAGGAATCTGGTGAGTAGTTTAGCTATGATACGGCGTCCGTATTGGTTCCTTCCCTGGACAAACTCGTGGCTAAAGATTTCCCTGTATGAAAAGCAAGCGGGTCAGCTGGGCTCGGCAAGAAACTGAAACTTGTGTGGCCGCTCGTACCGTCGTTTTAATAGATGCCTGAGCAGTTCAGGAATATGATACCATGTCTTCGCTTGTGCGTGTAGGGATTTTATCTGGTCCTCCTCACTGTTGGCCAGAAACCGAGCCAGAAAGCCTTCCACGTTATTAAGCTGGATACGCGGGTTTGGGCCTATATATGTGAGTGGATATTCAGATAGATTGAGGCCACCTGGGTGCGAACCTAAAGCGAACTCCCTAGCTACTTGGTTTAATATCTCCTTGTGGTCAAACATAGACCTTTCTGGATCATCCCCCACAACAGTGATAGTCTCAGCCAAAACTTCATCCTCTTCCATTCCATCGAGCTCTTCAACCTCAACCTCTGGACTCCGCAGATAGGAACCATCCTGCCAGGGGGAAGCAGACGCAGATGTTATCTCAGAGGGTGACAGACTGGGTTCTCTCTCAGGCTCTACTGATATTATTATTGGTTCCTGTGCGCTAGGGTGCGTAGGGCCGTTGCCTGATGTTTCAGTAGAATCTGGAAGCGGTCGGGGAGGGCACACAGGGACCGTAGTTTCGTGGGCTGGTAGAGAGGATGTAGGAAGCTGCTCGACTGGCAGCTCCTCCGCCATAGAGCCGTGCAGCGGTAGCGGTGCATCTGGGGTTTGATCCATGGCCTGGTCTGCCAGCGTTGGTGCAGGGTTGGGTGTCATGGCAGTAGTGGTTGAGGAGGGACTGAGCGTTGTACTACGGGGCGAGCGGTCCATATCCTCTTTATCCGTAGCTGGGGAGCTGCTCTGAGGAGTTGTGGAACCCATTGTAGCTAATCGTTTTCTCGGGCGTGAGGAATCTTGGTCCTCGATAGAGTTCCGCCGTGGTCTTACGGGTTGGTCGTCGAAAAACTCTTTCTCTTTGTAGTTAGCAGCTGGAGACACTGGGTCAACCGCCATGTGATCTCCATTCCTGTCCATTCAAGGCTCAGCAGAGGGTTTGTCTGCCGCTTCCAGAAATGTCGATATCGTCGCTTTTCGTGCGTGGAACGTTCAAAATACAAGCCAAGGGCAGTACTGGGGCCGCCGTTTTTCCTATCGAGCAATAAGCTGCGCTGAACCCAGACCCCAGGTCCAGGTGCTCTGTGCTACGTGGGGCGTGTTTGCCTTTCTTGTGCGGAGCTTAAATTCTGGTGATTTGGCGGGTTTGGGTAGCTTTACCTCTCCGTCTAGTGGGGACAGGCCTGAGATTTGGCGGGATGGTGGGTTTGAGTCAAGCGAGTCAATGCCAGTGGCAGGGCGCAGGTTACCTTGAGTCGTGGGGAATTGTTATGGTAAGTACTGTACTTCCTCTAAGTAGCTATTGATGGGGGGGGAGATGATCTAGCTATGTCACCCGGGGGACAAGATGTGCAACAACAGTACAACAACAGCTTGATGATGGTCCGCCTCTTTTAATCGGATTCATTCGAAGCAATACCAAAGAAGATGTTATTTACTTTGCCAGCTGCAGTATGCCAGGTACTCTGCTCGTTGAGTTTTTGGCTATAGAGAGCTAGTGGGGCTGGAGTATTTAAATATATAGATATATATCAATATATTATGTCGGGGGCGCCGCGAATTCCAGGGTCTGTTACAGTGGCATATGCTGCTACTCCGAAACGACACTGCAGCGATGTGTGTCCTCCTGCGATAATGGATATGACGAACGTGGGAGCGGAGGCTATCGATACCGATGTGCAGGGTTGTGAGAGAAACGAGCAGAGCGGCAGGACTTGTCCTTTTCCAGCCATCGTTCTCCCGCGCCGGTAATCATGATCTCCGGGTTGAAGCTTGGCCGTCCACTCCTGATCTGATTATACATCAAAATGTCCAAAATCATATATCAAAATCTGCTACGTGATGTAAATATCTGCTGTGCCGTTCTAATTCAAGAGGCTGTATGTATGTACATATGTACGTGCACAGGTTTGTTTAATACTCTGGCAGCCTCGCGCCTTGGATCTACACCGCAAGGCGAACGGATTAACAAGGATAGTATCAAGTTGTTTACAAACGCGCCCTAGCAATCTTGGCGTCATATGCGCTAGAATTGCATTGCAATATGCAACTGTGTGTGCATACTCCAGTAGCTACTCAGTATAATACTCAAAAAAAAAAAAAAATACTAGTATCTATACGTCTCTTACTATGGCTCTACAAACGTATAGACTCAAAAAAAAAAAAGGTACTAGTATCTACTGCATTCTCGGAGGTAGTTACCAAAGCCAGTTGGTAAATATCAATAACTAACATAGCCTAGGTCTCACAGCTTGAATGGACGTGCGTACTACAAAATATTCTTGCCTCATGTTTCACTAGTCTGGTCGCCGTAAAAACATTATGCAGTATTTGCAGCAATACTGAAGTATATGTCTAAGCAACTTCGATTTTGAGCTTGGGGGTATTACCCTGAAATTTCGATCCATTACCCTGAACTCAAAGAACCCACAATGTTACTTATTTACCAGGTATATGTACTAAGTGGGTACTTACTAAAGTACTTAGTATAATCACTCTATAAACTCAATCAACTGATAAGAGATTCTGTATGTATCTCACAGAATTTCTATGTGTGCATAGATTGTTCCCAACTAACGGGGTGCTATACTAGATCGTAGGGAATAATACCATTAGGTCGAATATTAATGGCAAAAGAGCTGCGGATGACATAGTAATGGGAAGTGATAGTCACACCTAGTAGAGAGAATGGTATTTCAAGTTGCATTTCAAAGGTATCCTCTTTTGTAGTCTGGTCGCAAGGCTAGAACGGAAAAAGGCTCTTCCTTCGTGGCAAGGTCAGGCCTGCAGGTTGCTATACCCCCTACAGCAATACCAAAGCCTATAACTTTTACTCCAGCCGCTGAAACGAGTAGCTTCCCTTTGTAAACTAGAAAGCTCCTCATACTTAACAATTGAGCCTATGTCCAAGCGAATGTACATTTTGAATCCGTACCCACTCTAATCTACCTAGTTTGCCCTATAACTCGTTTGTTGCTTGACTGATTGCTTGGAGCTTTTCAGTGCCTCCAAGGATACCATTAGTAAAGTAGTTTTGTTGGCACAAGCCCCGGCAATTTAGCATATCGAGTGAGTCATTCTTACCTATGACTCTACACATCCATACACCCAAAGGGCAGCTTTTGGTATTCCCATGACCTTGTCATACCTACTTGATGATAACCGTGAAATGCACCCGGTAGTAGAAGTACAGGATCTAGTAACATGACTTTCTAGGACTTCAACCTTATATACAGATAGATAAAGATGTAGCTGTCTTGAAGGGACTGCAAAGTCCCCTTTGTAGTCTCGATGTACAAGTATATGACTAAGTAGTGTCTCCGGCACTAGGGTTTTGGTACTTAACCTGAATAAGTTTCTGAATTTAAAAAGAATTGAATTTTGTCCTTGTTAATCGGGATTCTAGGGTACTATACTAGATACTATTCATACAGAAGACTGGGTGGGAAAAGACAGGTAACATGAAGTAAACAATATTATTATTTGGCTGAATACTAACGCCAAAAGCTCCACGGATGTCTTACCATATATACTGGCGGAGAATGGGCGAGACTGTCTCAAGAGAACTCCCATATAAACCACCGCAATCAAGTCACACGGAAGTGAAATCCTGAAACAGGAGTGGACGCGGAGGAGACGAGCAAAAAATTCAAGTTTTTTAGTAAACCATGCTACCAAGCTATCACAACACACAATCTTAAGCAACACTACTCTACCGAAGCAATCCCCCCCATTCCAAAGCCCCTATGCAGATGCATTCCATTCTCCCATTCGCCAACCCTGATCCCCCACCAGCCCAAACACGGCTATGTTTTTTTTGAAAAAGGGATAACTCAAGAAAAGCTTGCTAGCAACGATAAGCAAAGAGAAAGCAATAAACACAGGCTTAACGAAAATCAACGAGTTAAAAACATTACATAGTAAAGTACTAATAGCAATGAATCAACGACTTACACGCGTAGCTCAGCCAGATAAGAAAGAAAGAGAGGTATCAAAGAGCCGCTGTGCAACGGAAGAGACAAAAGAGGAAATCCAAAGACAAAGGCTAGGAGAGGTATCAAACAGTAAAATTCCGAGACAGCAGAAACCCCACACATACCCCCCCGCCATCCAATGGCCACCGTATAGCTTACATCGCGAACAAGTAAGGCAAGTACATTTACATGCATACTTGACACGCAGCCCAAAGAACCTCATGGGTATATAAGGGCAAGTAAGTAGTAATGATTCTCAAAGCAAAATGCAAATGATAAAATTACGCCAAACACACCCGTCAGACCATTATCCAACACACTGATGCCACCAGACTACCGATATAGAAAGAAACGAGTAAGGTAATTTGTACATAAGAAATGAAAAATAATTGCTCCGTGCTAGGCAATTGAAAAAACGGACAGTAGCAAAATAGCGCTCTCCGAATATAGAGCGCATAGGAATGAAAGGAATGAAAGGGCCCCTCCATACAGCTTAGACTAGAAGAGGTGGAGCGCCCAGATGTGGTATAATCTGAATCGATTGTAACACCACACAACTGAGCAGTCAACATCCTATCGCCCAAGAGAAGTGATAGAATGAAGTGAGCCAATCGACCCCTGGGGGTACCCTGCCGGTACTCCAGACACTGGCCTTTTAGTAGACTTTGGCGGTGGGGAAGGGCGGCCATCGCCGAGGTCTGTCCGGCTACCAGTAGGATCGTTGCGCCCTGGGGTAGAAGGCATGTAAGACTTCTCAAACTGCTGCATTTGTACCTGCTGCTGCTGTACTCTCCTCTGCTGGGTAGCAGTAGCCTGTTCCCTATCCAGCTTCTCTTTGTTCAGGATGAGCTCACACCAGCTTCTGTTTTCTTGGCCACCCCCAATGGTCTCTCCAAGCACACTCATCCATCCCAGTTTGTCTTCAGCATTGCCAGCATAGAAGTCGATGGTTTCCCCATTCTGGAACTTAATGCGGAATCCTTCTTCGACGAACATGTAGCCCTCCTCCATTTCAGCAAAAGCCGACTTTCTGCGTTTGCCATTCGTAGTTGGGATTTCCGGTTCGGTAAGAGAGGGTCGGTCGTCGATCAATCGAATGGCCTTAGCAAGATTGATGGTAGCTCGTGGTTGACGACTAACTTCGTGGTACGCAGTCAATTTAGCTCCTATAAGCTTGAAGTAGCGTCGCCGCCAGAACTAGAGATCATTAGCACCGCGGCATGTATATGAATGCAGACATCAACGTACAGGACAGTCGCCTCCCTGTTGGGAGAGATAACCCTCCCAACTCCTCGCTACCATGTTTTCAGCTTCTTTAAGTTCCCGGATGGCAGCAGCCATGCTTTTAGGGAGATCCTTCTGTAATGACTTTAGCCAGTGAATATGGAGAAGGGGCGCGTAATCTTACGTCAGTCATTCCGGGGGGCTTTGGAACAAAGAGCATCTGCACTTCAAGTTTCCCAATTCTGTAAGGTGGTCGTCTCACTGGATTGTTTCCTCGCTTCGTCTTTAAACTACCTGGCTCGATTGCCCATTCATTAAAACAATTGATCTCGGTGATGAATGGCCTGCCATATGCCTTTTGCTCGAAGTCCTTTAAGCAAACATATGACCTAGCAAAGCTACCATCCCGAGCTACCAGGCCATTGAGTAACTCCCACGCACTCAGAGGTTCTTCGGGTTGAGTCTTCTGGGCTTGAGCCTGGGCTTGAGCTTGAGCCTGCTGTTGTTGTAAAAGCTGTTGCTGTTCCCTTTGTTGCCTCTCGAGCTCCTTGCGCTTCTTCGGTGAGATAAACACTCTGCTGAAAGTTGACTTTGGTTTAGGTATCTTTTGTGGTTGGGGTGGTGGGGTAGGTGGAGTGGCAACAGCCTTTGGAGGAGGTTTCTCGAGTTTGGTCTGCAGGGTCAGTTGAAACTCCAGATCGTTCAGGACGACACTGTGAGATGCAATTAGTCAAGAAATAGGAGAGGCAGGATATATGAACAACTCACAGCTCAAACTCTTGCCCAATTGGAGCATTCTTTGCTAGTTCCAACCAGGAAGTAGTAACACAATGGAGGCCATTATCTAGGGTCAAACAAAACCAGGTAGGCTCACGCTGTGGCATTGGTAATGTAAGATCTTTCACACCAATGACCTTAACAAAAAGTCTACCACGCTCGCCATTCTCAGGTGGAGTGGGAGGCTTTTGGCCTTCTACCCCAGCAATTGTTGGGGGTGGCGCAAGATGTAGCGCTGGCGTGGGGCCAGCCTGTCCAGGTCCGGAGGATGCTGTTCCATCTTGCTGTCCTCCAGTTTGACCCAGTGAATTACGTGTGCTGCGTCGTCTTCCAGATCCCTTCCATGGTTCCACCTGCCAGGATTGTGTACGTTTGTGGCTTTGGGGGCGAGCAGTTGGCTCTTCATCAATGTCCCGGCTGGAAGCATGAATAACCCGGGTGCTGTGTCTCATCAGGTATCCGCGCTTTTGAGTTTCAATGACGCGATCAAATTCCTCATCCAAATTGAGATCGATGTTAAGCTCGTCTAAGGTTGGCATTTTCAAGCTCTTCCGAGATGCTTTTCTCATTGGTGCTTTTCCTTTCGTGTCAATCGGGCCAGAGACAGTTCCTTCCTTACCATCTCCATCATCGCCCTCTTCCTCCTCATCATCATCCTCATCCTCATCCTCCTCGTCCTCTTCGGAACCCTCTTCGTCACTAGACCCTAACATTCTAGCTGCATGAGTATGGTCCCCGCTGACTTGCCTCCTTTGTGCGGCCATTGCTGCCATATCTGCTGGAGTAGCACTTGGTCGAGTTCGTAGCTTGCCGCCAGGTGCACGAATTGTTGCAGCGTCTTCTGGAATTGGTGAAGGAGAACGGCGTGGCTCTACGATCTGGGGTGCTTCGGCGCGCGAGAAGTTGTCGGCTTCACCCTCAACTTGGGCGGTTTCATCTGCCTCCTCTCCACCCTCAGTCTCTTCATAATAATCGTCATCATATTCCGAATCCCCATCACTGTGATAAACCTTATGGCGTATTACAGACTCAGGGGTACGTTCAAGATCTTCGTCAATTCCGATGTGTTGATTTTCAGGGGTGGAAGAACGGTCGAGGTGCTGCACCCTCGGACTGATAGGGGGGGGGAGAATAGGGGTCGCTGTGAGTAGTGGTGTTGGCTCCGGACTCGGAACGGGTGTTGGTTCTGCAGCTGCACTAGGTGCAGTGATCGGGGGGGGAGATGGGGTCATAAATGCCCGTAGTCCAAGCCCATCAGTGTTAGATTCTGCCGTGAACTCAGGGAGAGATAAGCTCAATCGTTTCTCTGGAACTTCATCTTCCTTCGGAGGGGTTGGTGGGCTAGCAGGTACTGGCGCGGAAAGAATAGGCACATTTTCTGTAGGGTCTGGTGGCGCAGAAGGTGAAATAGCCCTCGGCGTTCCGGCTGTAGGTGTAGCGTCGGAGTCACTATCATCGGTCCCACTATATCTCGAATCATTGTCACCACCAGTGTATTCAGAACCCGCAGACGCTATTATTTCAGACTCGGCATCGGGGGATCTTGTGCCATATCTTGAGATGGGGCGCGCTGAGTCGTGTCCAGGAACTATACTCATGTCGACTGCCCTTGTCTCGTCGACCATGGACTGCCCCCCTTCGCTTTCATCACATACAGTACTTAAAGTCTCCCCAGATTCATTGCTCCCGACAGAGGATGTGGATCCATCTCTTCGAGTAACATGGCGGCGAATAGAATCTCGTGAGATTTTCTTTGGCCGTTTGAAGTCAAACTCTTTATCAAATTGCATCGACTTAGAGTATGGCCCTGCTCCAGCTTCGTAATTGTCCAAGGTAGTCTCTTTTTGAACAGGTTCAGGGCTCATTGTCCTACTACCATCATCTGTTTCCTCGTTCTCCCCTTCATTTAAAGGCATTTCTTCGAAAGAAATTCCAAGTGTTGTCCCAAATGCACGTTCCTCCTCCACATGCGCGTTTGGGTCCGGATGCAACTCTGCATTACTCTTCTGCATCATCATCTGCATTTTTTCATGAAGAGATATTTGCTGCTGGCTTTGAATCTGTGACTTGAAAGGAATGCTTGGTAGTGGACGATTGGATGAGGCACTGTCAGACCGCGAGAGCGATGTGCCTGGCAAGGGTGGGAGGGGCCGTCCAGTCGGAGATGGAGATGCGCGGAATGGATCGCCCAGCCGAGGAGGAGTTGCTACCCGCTCTGGCATATCTCTCCAATGATCTGGTTCGATGACTGGTGTGTTGTCATAATCGTACTCATCGTCATCGTCACTGTCATGTGAATCATAACTCATAGAAGGGGAACCGTCAACAGATGGCACTGGTGTAATCAATTCGTATTCAACAACTTGGGCTGGTACTTCATCGAACGTCACAGCTTTCCTACGATTGGGGCTTGTGTGTGTACTGTCCTCCCCGTCTGTGCCTTCCTCGATGTCACTGCGCCCATTAACTTTGTATGATGCCAACAGGGAAGACTTTCCACGCCCAGGGGCGCGTATTGGCGTGCTGTTATCACCCCGCATAATGGATGTTAGAGTTGCATTCTTCGGAGAAGTTGTTTGAGCCCGGGGTGGGGAATTGGGATCAGCCTTCTTTGGCGATGTTAGGGAACTCTTCAATGGTGTGCTGTCCAATTTTAATGGGGATCCGGAACTCTGTGGTGGCATGCTCATGGGACGGCTTGGAGTCGGGGATGGACTAGGGCTATGGAGATGTTGCTTCAGGAGCTTATTGTTTTGTACTCTCGATGCCTTCTTAAGATTCTCCAATGATGTCCTCCTCGGTGAAGGAGCTGGCGAGTCCTTCACCTTTGCATTCTCTTGAAGATTCCCGAGCCAAAATGCTCGCGGCGATGCCCGTGTGCTTCCACCTAGGGCTGCCATATCTTCGCCAAATCTCTGTTTGTTTGTTTGCATACGTCAGTTTTCAATTGTGCCGCGGCAAGATAGAGAAACACCCACCCTCGCAACCTTATATTGTACACTGTTCCGCCGACCTGCAATTATGTCCAATTCCGACAGTGGTCGAGGGGGCTGTGGTGAACTTGGGGGGGTTGCGTCGAAGTCTTGTGACGATGAGTGTTTGTGTATCCGCAAGGGCTGGATCTGAGTGCAGCGTGGTTAGAAAAACAATATATTCGGCGAAAGAACGACGGTTGAAATATCACGTCAAAACAAACAGTAATGGAAGGACGGGCACATAAGTAATCATGGGAAGGGGGATGCATACAGCTGGACCCGGAGTACCCGACATGTTGGAGTCCCTAGTTGATCTTTCTCACTCCCGTCTAACACTATTGTTGGAGAAAACTATGAATATTGTGTGGTGGGCGGGTATTTGTGCGAGTGTGTGCCTCCCGACTACAGGGCAGTGCCAGGGAGGGGGGTGTCTCTTTCCAGCTGACTCTGCAGTCCATCGCCATATTCTAGATAGGATGAATGCGATTAATCATTCTTTAAAATAAAATAAAAAAAGCTGCTCCCAATCCTGACATATGGGTGCGAATTATACTCCGAACCAAGCGAGCAGCAGAAAAGACTAGCGGGTGAGATACGCCTGGGCACGAGCCGGCTCGAGCTTTGAGAAGGGTAGGCTCGAGCTTTCTGAGGTAATGCGACAGCCTGAGATACTATTGCTTGCGCATGCTGAAAAAATAAATTAATTCAGGTGGGAGAATGTCACTTTATATATCCTACATACTCTGCCAAGCCGCTAGGCGACGTCTGGCGAGACTGCCTATAGACGGGCTAGTGCTACCAGACTAATCCACTGGTTGAAATCTTCTTGATCCCTTTTTTTTATATATATATTTTTTTTAGAGTCTATACGTCTTTTCCACGAAGGGAGCCTTAGGCTATGAGACGGCCCCGTTCCCGCCCCTTTGAAGGTTTGGGTTTTCGCACGGAACAACACGACCTGTGTGTGCGCCTACTGCGCCTGCCTAACTACCTACACTAACTACATGAGGGTTGGGCCGTAAATATGGAATCTCCCTTCTATTCACGGTAGGTACCAGAAATACCTAACACATTCTCCATCACACGAACGGATTCCCATCTTGAACGTATCGTATCTTCTCTTCCTGAAACATTACGTGCAACCACTACCCGCAACCACTACCCGCAACTAGGGGTGTTTTTACTAGCCAAAGCTAGGGTGGATGAGAACACACAGGGCAAATGCACTCGGCAAAAGCACCCCGCAGAGCATCAGTAGTATATACATCCCAGGAGGCCCGCAAGACTTGAAGAGTCCTATCACCACGACTGGGCGACTGGTAAGCTTCTAGCCTCACCTTGGCACCTGCAATAAGTTGCTCGGATGTGGGGAGGTTACACAGGTAGTGCATAGGTG
>Ga0307514_10003210_pt1 | contig 15976 bp, 6 predicted proteins | sample 16_EM_MG_FD_203088 | JGI IMG/M metagenome (GOLD analysis project Ga0307514, IMG submission 203088) | Populus trichocarpa ectomycorrhiza microbial communities from riparian zone in the Pacific Northwest, United States - 16_EM | ecosystem: Host-associated > Plants > Roots > Unclassified | place...
AATCTGTATAAACATTAAGTCTGTGGACATAATTAGATTTTTAATAGGTCAATTTGATTTAATCGTGGGCTAAATTAAAAGTTTAATTATTTTTAAAAATTAATTTGGGTCAAATTAAAATATTTAATTAGGTGCAAGGGTTTAATTATATATTTAATGGGTCAAATTAATTTTATTAGAGACTTAATTGATGAAAAATTAAGTTTGAGAGCTCAATTTGGGTTTACTTTAGAAGATTAAAATTTTAAAGAACCAAACTTAATTTTTACAAAGTCTATTGATTGAAATCAGGGGTAAAATTACAAGAAAATCAAAGTTTATAGTCAATTAAAGGTCAAATTGAAGAAATTCATAGCCAACAACCTTTTTGAAAAAGGAGTTAAACTCCAGGGACTTAATTCATTTGAAAACATGGGTGAAATTGGAGAAAATGGAAAGTTTAATGATTAATTTGCATAAATCTAAAGTCAATGACCAAAATAAAAAAGACACTAAGATTCAGGGTGGGTATTGAAGTTCGATAAGGGTAAAATTGCATAAAATAAAAGTTTGAGGTCAATTAGAGATGTAATCAAAAGAAATAAAAAACACTGAAAGACTAAATTGAATTTTAGTCAAATCCCTAACTAAAACCCTAAAAAGTCAAAATAATGCTTGAAACAGTGCGATTTGACCAAAAAAATTGTCGTTTTGACCAGCAGAAAAAAAAAAAGGAAAACCCAGACGGCTTGTCGTCTGGTTACTCTATTCACCTTCCCCTATCTTTTTACCCAAAAAGGCTGCTTGACTGCCTACTTTTTCAAAGTATTTAATGTTTCATCTCTTAACCAAACCAGACAACTATACACCACTATGACGGTCATTATACCATTCCATCCCATAATACAATGAATCTGCATCCATAATGATTTATTGATTCCTTTTAGTTTTTGTTTTAAAATTTAATTTAACAAAAGCAAGCTTAATCTTATTTTCATGTAAAATATCTAACAAATAAGAAAAACAATGTTGTTTTCGAATTCTATTGACCAATCTCGACTAATGGTTCAATTTTTTTTTTTATATCAAATGGTATAAACAAGATCGTAGAAAGACCTTATTGACTTGAACAAAAACATGAAAATCAAAGATACAAAATTAAATATAGATTGCATAACGTATTTGTCAAATATAGGATGTTATTATTATCCCCATGATCAAAATATAGTTAATATGCATAGTTGATATTAAAAAAAAATTAAAGGAGGTGATGAATTTACTGCTCCCCTAGATTTATTACACTGTAAACGGGAATAGTGAATTCACCATCTTACTCTTAAAAAAGAGAGTGTAGGCTAATGGTTGAGGGTAGGATTGTCTTTCCAATGCGATCATTTTTACATTTTTTTCAAGTTAATATTTTTTCGATTTCATCTTTCAATATTTATTTAATTAGAGATTGAGCTCTATTTTTTTCATGCTTTCTATGACCTTGGTTTTATCATTTTTTATTTAATTGTGTACTTCAAATTTTTTTATTTGTTGTTTTTTTATTAAATTTATTTTTAAGTAAATTTTATTCTTTAATAAAATAGAATTGACTGATTGAATATAGACGAATTCTCATTTCATTTTGTTTTGTTTAGTTTGGTTTTTTAGGATGTTGTTTTAGAGACCCATATAGCTTCTTCGGATGTTTTCGTCTAGATTTTTACAATTAGGTCTGAATTGACTTAATAAACTATTTTTGTGATGTGCGATGCCCACAATGAAGTGATAATAAGTTTCTAACAATTGTTTTTTATTTTTTCTAGGTATAATATCGATGAATTGTTGCTAAATATTTTTTTTATGGTTTATCTATTATCATTACCTATAATTTAAATCAATACATTAAACTATCCAACTAATTGGCTCCAATTAAATTATTAAGTATCAATTTTTTCTTGTTTATTTAAAAATATTGTCATTGTTTAATATTTTTTTTGTGCTTATTTTTTTTAAACCGGCCTGCAATGTAACACGTGATCTAGTACATTGATCCTATAGCCAAATATTAAACCGGCCTGCAATGTAACACGTGATCTAGTACATTGATCCTATAGCCAAATAACCCTTGTCACTATGCATTTTACTTGTAGCATTATTATAATGGTAAAAAAGAAAGGAAAAACTAAAATAATTAATTTTCTTAGTAAAAGAAAAATCCTTTAAGGTCGTTGTATGGCAAAATTTGATTCGTAGATTTTTTTTTTATTTCTACAGTCGTGTTTAGCTTAAAAAAATATCTACATTATATTTTGGTTCTCCATCATCTTTTAACTGTGGATTCCCCTTCTCTTTCACATTCCTTTACATAATTCTCAGAGCACTCTCTCTCTCTCTCTATCCTTCTCTGCAAACCCACCGCCAGAATTTTAACAATTTTTTCAGAAGCCATTACCTTTCAGGTACATTCAAATCTCCTTTTCTGTTGATGCATAACGCGCACACACACAAATCTTGATTTGTGCTTTTGGGTACTGATGGCTTTGTTTTGTTTAATCTAATGATTTGGAAATTCTTAGCTTTGAATTGGGATTTCTATTTTTGGTATCAAATATCTTCTTTTCTGAATTTCTGCATCTGCTGTTTTTTTGGTTTTTTATTTTATGTGTTGTATTGTGAAAAAGATTCCAGCTTTGATCACACTTTTCAATTCTACAATAATGTGCTTTTATTTCCTTTTTTGAATTTATTTGGTTTCTGTTAGGTATTGTTTAAAATCCGTGATTTGGTTTGTGTTTTGATAGGGTGACCTAGGGCACATTGTGGTGTTGGAGGAGCTGAGATTTTATTGGTTTTAGTTGAGATAATATTTTAATGGATTCCAGTTCGAGTTCTCCGGAGTTTGATTACTTGTTCAAGTTGTTAATGATCGGAGATTCTGGTGTTGGGAAAAGTAGTCTCCTTTTGAGTTTCACATCTGATACCTTTGAAGATCTCTCCCCCACCATTGGTAAGTGGCACGGGCACTGCAAATATTCATCCGCGTATGTGTTCTGGTTGATTTTAAGGTTGCTGTAATCTACTTTTAGTATTATGGAATTGAAAAATATAGCTAGTGTACTAGGATTTCATGCTTTGATTTTACTTCCAAGCTATGGTTATTTGCCGATTAGCATTCTTTTACAAATTGGTGTTTCTTTTAGACTTCTTTCTGTGGATTGAAAATTAAGATCCAGGACCTCAAATTGTTTGCTTGTGCTATAACTATTTGCAAGAAATCAAAATTGTGCTTTCTTTCTATTGGCGATGGAAGTTGATTTTGCTACTTAACGGTTAATTAGGAAGGTGTTTGAGTTCAGATTTATAAATTTCTCATCTTTCGGTGAAATTTTGCTAATCAGTCATGCATACAATGCTTAATGGATCTAATATTTGAATAATTGTTTATGTCATGTTGTTCATCAAATCCTTAAGATATAATTTGTTTGCTTCGGGGGCAAGATTATAGCATTTTGCTCTCTTGACCATCAAAATTGAATTTTGAAGCCATGATTTTGCAAGTCCCTGTTTCTTGAGATTTTAGCTTATTTTCTGTTTGCTTTGCTGCACAGGTGTTGATTTTAAAGTAAAATTTGTGAATATTGGAGGGAAAAAGCTGAAACTTGCGATATGGGATACAGGTAACTTCAACTGTGTTCCCATGTTTGTTGTTTGTCACTTAGTCTGCGGTTTCATTTTTTCTTAATTGCCTGCTTTATGTTTATGCTTTACCTGCATGTTATGTCTCATGCAATCCACTTCAATTTTAAAAGTAATGCTTATGCTATAAACATTTAGTCTTTATCAGTATTATCTTATTGTTCTGTGGCTTATTGGTTATAATTCAGATGTTGGCATTAATGTTCTCATAAATTATGTAGCATAGTATTATGAAATAACTTTCCAGTCTCATTGCTAGCAATAGCAGGATGAAATTTGTTAATTGCTTATGTAGTTGCAGGCAATGTTACTAGTAACTTGACAGTTTTGTTACCTGTTTATGTTGTTTTACCAAGTCTTGACAGTTTTGGCTTACCTCTTTCTCCTTAGAGAAAGCTTTAGTTGGCCAAACGATGCCTTCTGATGCTCAATGTTTGTTCATGCAGCTGGTCAGGAAAGATTTAGAACATTGACGAGTTCATACTACAGAGGGGCCCAAGGGATCGTTATGGGTATTTCCCCTATCTTTCATGACATTTACAATCGCTTAGTTAATAGTTGTTATAATGCAAAACCTCACTGCAAAGTTTTAAAGATGGTGTTCCTTGAATTTAGAAGTTCAATTGTGTTGGGCCATTTGCTTTGCCTGAACTGCATATGATGGCTTACATGCAAAATGTACTATCTACTTCTTTTTAGTCACATAGATTTATGAAACAGATGATATTCTTTTGAACTTAATCTGTTCACCATGTATTTGGATTTCTTGGATAAATAGGCACTAAACTTCTGGCAAGAAAAACTGGAAAAAAAATGTGGCTTCATGGTTTCCGTTTCACCAACCATCCAATTGATTGCTACCATTTTTCTTTCGTATCCGTTGGAACTATGATTTTATTTGAGTCTTTCTCTCATAACTTTAATTCAAACTTTACAAAATGGAGCGAAAACATCATCAGAGAGTTAGACTTTATTTTAACTGATTAAAGTCTCCATCTTTTTGATGAATTATTGTTTTTATTATTTCAGCTAGCTTTGAAACTTTCTGGTATTTCCATTTAAAAAACAATGAAATTCTGAGATTGTAGGTTGTATTTCTGCGGTGTTATTGTCATGTTTTTAATCAATCAACTTGTTAAATATTTTTTATTTTATTTTAATTGCAACAGTCTATGATGTAACTCGACGAGACACATTTACCAATCTTTCTGAAATATGGGCCAAGGAAATTGATCTATATTCAACAAATCAAGATTGCATCAAGCTGCTTGTTGGAAACAAGGTTGACAAGGTAATTTGATGGAGGCTTACCACTTGTCTTGTGAGATACAGTTTAAATTTGGCTTTAATTTTGTTGTTGAAAAGGGACAGTTCTAAATTTTGTGTTATAGCCCCCCCCCTCCTCTCTATATTACATATCGTTTATTGTTTTGTTTTTAACTAAATGTTCTTGTTTATGGGTTCCATACAAGCAATAATGCTTTGAGGAATAGAGAAAGGCTGAATTGTCTATGCCCCCCCTCTCCCTTCTCTCCTTATAATTTAAGGGTGTAAATTTCTAAAACTAATATAGATAGTTAGAAGCTTCTACAGGGAAAAGGACACTTTACAAGGTATTAAATAAAAACACGTGATTTTTTTTTTAAAATTTTATTGTTATAGGTTCATTCTCCAATATTTCTCCGAATTGTTCAGAACACAATACTTTTAGAAAATTGGAAGCCTAGATGTTAGAAGTTGGATCTAGGTAGCTGTAAATTGTGGTTTGCTTGTATGCTGAATTGGAATTTCGACCAAATATCACTTTTAAGGAAAAAATAACCTTTTGCCCTAGAGGAAAATAACCTTTTGCCCTCATTTGTTCTGTGAAACAAGCACTCTGAATTGCCAAAGTTCTGAGGCTAGTATGACATTCTTATGGCATATAATTGAATTGGACATAAGAATGTGGATGATTTGGACATCCTTTGTCACTTATTGCATGGTAGACGCTTAGATGATACTCGACACTTTATAGTGGTAGTGCTTCTTTTTATTTGTTGGGCATGGAAATTTGAGATGATATCATCTTTTATGGAAGTTTCATGCATGCTTGGATTTCCTCTATTCAGGAAAGTGATCGGGTGGTAACAAAAAAGGAGGGCATAAACTTTGCTAGGGAATATGGATGCCTCTTTATTGAATGCAGTGCTAAAACTCGCGTCAATGTACAGCAATGTTTCGAAGAGCTTGTTCTAAAGGTACAGAACAGAAGATGCTAAATACTTGTTTACTTTGTTATTTATATATTGTTACTCTGATGTTATTGCTGCCTATGTTTTGATATCGAGAACAAAATTTCCTGTCCAATTAGCCTTTTTTTTTTGTCCCTTGTTAAATTGTTTCTACAATGCAGTGACTAATAGCTTGCATGATGATGGGTATGGTTATCCTTTGCAGGTTTTAGATACACCCAGTCTACTGGCTGAGGGCTCCAAAGGTGTGAAAAAGAACATCTTTAATGAGAAGCGTCCACAACCTGATGCGTCCACTAGCAGTTGTTGCTGATTTGGTCTAGTTTATCTTTGCATCATTTCCAGATCTCTAACAAAAGTGGTGATGGTGATCCCTCTCCAAATCCTGAAGAAATAGTTTTTATTCAACTATTGTTTTTGTCTACATGAACTGAAAGTCACATGTAATATAGTAGACTTGTGAATGCTTTTATTTGATTTCTACACTCTTTTTGGTACATTGAACTACTTCTGATAAGTGATGACAAATTGAAGTTTGGAAACGGATTGCTGTTATGTTCTTACTGTGGTTTTCTGGATATAGATGTACATAAAGGAAGAAGCAATTAATAGCTTTTATTCTTCCCCTTTCCTCCATGTGGTAATATTTTCAAGGTAACCAAGAATCTACTTTTTTGTGACAGTATTTGTATGGATCTATTATTTGTTCATTTGTTCAAAAAGAAATCAATGATGCCTAAAAGTAAAATATAATTTCAAAACAATAATTTTTCAATAATATGGATTTGGAATTCAATAATAATTTAAGTTATAGATTCTACCAATAAGATTTCTAATTAACCAAACAGAATTTCAAAGGATTGAAAAATCAACCAAGTTGAAGGGCCAAAATAAACAAAAGAAAGTAAACTAACAAAAACTAGAAACTCAGTTATAGAACACCAAAATTTTGCCATAAAAAAAACTAACACCAACAAATGGGTGCAGGTAAGGCGCCCATTTCCAATCAACTCCTCCCTTCACAACCACCACCACCACCACCACCAACTCCAAACGCAAGAGCAACCAGTAGGCGCCTTCTCCTATTCTCCCTCCCTTTATTCACCACAGCAACTACTGCTAATCTTCTTCCTTTTAGTACTACAGGTGCTAAATTTGCGAGTGCTTCAACTATACAACTGAACTTAAACTCTTGTTGGGCACTAGCAGAAAGCTTTGACCCAGTAAGCCAAGCTGAGAAAGAAGCCAGTGCTGCCATATCTAGGAGAGTAACAGAAGCTGTAGAGTTGTTGGAGAAGGGAGGGAATTGCAGGCTCAAGGTGACTTCAATGAAGCACTGCTCTACTTCACTAAGGTTTGTTACATCTTCCCTTTATTTTTTGGGCCTTAACTTTTAGTTGGTCCTTGTCTTTTGATTTTACATATACTGGTCAATTGAAATATAATAGTTATTTGCTGCAAATGTTAGTCTTGGAGATAGTTTTTTGGAGAATGTTGATGGTTTAGGATTTTTTTTGGAGATGTAATGCTAAGGGATATGGGAGTCAAGAAAATTGTATTCTTGTGTTTATTATTTCGGTTCTTATGGTGGTAATGATGAAACTCGAACTTGAGACCAATCTCATCGCCTTTACTTTGCAGGGGAAAGTACCTCTAGGCTTATTGCTCGTTGGCATGACTAATTATTAGGTTAAGGAATGAGCTCTAAGTTTGAAAAACACTAAGCATAGAGCTCTGGAAGCAGGAGATGTGAGTTTTGAATGGGCGAGTTAAACTTGGTGAGGTATGATGGTCAAAAAAGAAATGGTATGTTATGTAGTGTGTTTGGCCTTTGACAAGGAGAGCTAGGGGAGGTTCTTGTGACTGATGATGAACTTACTGCCGAGAGTAAATGTTGGGAGAAGTTGCTTGGATGGATAAATTTTTGGTGCAAAACTTTGTCTAGGGGAAATTTTGGGTTTTTTTTTTAATCTATTATTAGATAGAAGATTATGTCAGTGGCCTTCTGAAATAATTTCTTTGAACTGTGGATGAAGAAGGATTGAGTTCTACCTGTATAATTAAGTTACAAGCTTGGAGTTCTGATTTTGGTTTGTTAAAGCATGGAGCAAAATCTTTTCCAGTAGGTTATAGATGATATAGACAGAATTTGAGATGCATTGATCTGTAGGAAAGTTCAAGTCGATAGTCCGAGCTTCCAAACATAATCCCATTGAAGAATTTTTTTTATTTGATTGTATCTGTGGAATTTAGTCTAGTAAAAGGTTGAGTATTAGAGGAAGCCACCTAAGTTGCAGTTAGTGCGAGGATTTGGGGCAGAGCGAAACTAATTGCTTTAAAACTCCCATTTAAAGTAACTATAGGTTTCTGGGAGATGATGGGAGTCTGGAAGAATGTATAGCTGGTAAACTAGCGAACATCCAATATTTAGACAGATCGTGAATGATAAGTTGGTGTCTACCCAAAAGAAAATGGTGTCTCTCATTCTGAGGTGGTTAGCACATGGGGTGAAGTGAGAGGAAAGTATTGAGGTTAAGGCTAGAACTTATAAAGCCCTAGTACAGCTGACACTTTTGTGGAAATGTAGCGAGATGAAGAAGGGATCTTTTTTTTTTTGTTGAAGTTGCAGATTGAATGTCAAAATTGAAAGCTTGTTATTTGCTAGGGTTTATATTTTTAATTTTCACGCTGTGGGGTTAACAAGTTGTAGTTTGCTTGTTCGTTGAGGGTTATTTAAGTTTTTTCCTCGTTAGAGCTCCTTATAAGGGCATGGAGATTGAGTTTTTTTTTTTTTAGTTTGTTTTTAGCAATGCTATACTCATCTTATTGAAAAACTGAAACTTGCCAAAAAATGATAAAGAAAAGAAATAAAGGAAGTAATATTGTTTAATAGTTTTTATGAAACCCTCATTAGGATTTGGCACTCTATTTAAGTGTGAAATTCCTGTGACAGCACATTTCTTTTGCAGAGGTTACTGTCAACTGATTTGAGATAATTCTGCATTTCCAGAGCTAAAATACTTTAGCATTTGTTTGTCTAACAGAATTTAATCAATCAATTGATAACTGTAATACCTCAGGGCTTACCAGAAGGCAACATTTTGGCATGGTTATGATAGACAAAGACCTTTAATTGTATCATATAGATTGAAGACACTAGAATGTACATTCTAGATTTAATCTGTCCAAGACCTCAAGATTTATAGTGGTAATTGATAAATTTTGAAAAACTTCAAAGGGACGTGCACTAGGGATATGTAGTTTCCTTTTTTCCATGTTGGACAGACCCTTGCAGTTGCCTGTGCTCTTGTTAGAGAGCCACATAGACTAAACTATTGTTTTCCTTTGAAGTTTCATGTCAACTACTAGGTGCTATCCGCTAGAGTGCATCTGTTTATTTGCCCTCTGTTTGTATCAGAACATTGTAAATCATACAGTGTTCTGCATCCGTGAATTTTTCCTTATCTTCAGATTCTAGACATTAATGAGCTCTCTCAGATGTTTGTGCTTTAAAGCCTGCAATCTGCCTCTTCTCCAATTAAATTGCTAGCGCCTACGTGACATAATTTTTTTTGGTTGTGCCAAGAATTGACTATGATCTTAAGCTCTTTCCTTTTCATTTGCCAAAAGAAAGGAACTGAAGTGATGTGCTTCTGCTCTATCACGCCCCCCCTCAAAAAAGATAAAATTAAAAGAAGAAAAAACAAAGGAAATGCTTCCGCCTTGTTGCAATTTGGGTGAACAACTTGCTAGAAGATTTGCATCCCAGATAGCTAAGTATTAGAAATAAATGATTGAATTGGTTCTACATAGTACAATGAACTACTTATTTTAGTCACTCCATTAGACAAGAAACTCCAGAATACGTGTTTCTAACATAGTACAAGATATCAGTGGCTCCATTTCAAGATTGAAGTTGTCTTGATGTTGTAATGCATGCTTCATGAACAATCTGATTGTGATGTTACTTAGAATGTCACTTCCATATTTTCTTGCAGATGGTTGAAAATTACAAAGATTTTGCGTTCTCAGAATATGGAAGGTTTGGGAGAGCATTGTCTCTTTACGAGGTTGGGGACAGAGAAGAAGCAATTGCAGAAATGGAAGATATCTCAATATCTTTGAAGGGATATCCAGGTATTTTCTCAAGATTTTTCATTTCTTGGCTATATGAAAGTAGAAAGTCCTAGCTTGAATGTCCCCCCTTTGGAAATTTTGTTTCCTTTTACTCCTTTTTAAATCTAACATTCTTTCATGGTGACCAATTGTTGGGGTATTTGACAGAAATACATGCAGCTCTTGCAGCAGCCTTATATGCGGACAAGCATGCCAAAGAAACTAAGCATTGGCCTCCAAGTTTGGTCAGTTCTTTGCAGCAGTTCATCACACTTTCATAAATATCAAAGTTATATACAAATATGATATCATCGTATCACTCTTCGCTCCTGTTTGGTATTGCATTTCAAACAGGGATTGGATAAAATTAGAATTTTTTTTATTAAATTTTTTTTTTTTATGTTTTTGAATTTTATTTTGAAGTATTTTCGAGTAAACAACACTTTGAAAAACAACCATTACTACACTTCCAAACACCATCTTCATCCATGATCCATCCATGAATTTGCTAGTTCATAATTAAATATGTAATGCTAAGACAACTATTGTTTTGTCTCTCAAAGTAGCAAAAGTAGGACTCAAATCCGAGTTCTATCCCCCTATCTTTGCAGAATACAGTACCGTAAAAAACAAGTAGTTGTTCTACTTCTGTTGATATGTAAATTATTCAATACCTTGTTTAAACACAAAGTCATTAACTTCGTGTCCAAGCAAATGCTTAAAAACTTAGTGATAACCAGTTCAACTTGGACCAGACCACTGTTGCTTGAACCGGATGTCGCATTCATCCGTTCCAAGTTGATTTGGTTGGCACTGAGTCTTTAAATACATGGTTGAACACAAAGTCAAGTCAATGTCTTTGGTTTTGAACCTAAGACACTAAAGACGCACCCTTTCAATACGTCCAGTTTGCAAAGTCATTAAGCAACCTATGTTGGGGGCCATGTTCACCGAAGACCAAGTTTTTGTGAAAAAGCTGTGTTACGCAACTCAAACATTGGGAAAAAGCTGTGTTACGCAACTCAAACATTGCACAACGCAGATTAACCAAAGGGAGGAGATTTTTGGTTGCGTCCAATGGTGGCAATTCTAAAACATGTAGTATGACTATGAGTTCTTGATTTGGATAGCTTCATGAAGAATTCCATGTGCTATAGTCTCCTCGTGAGGTATAGAAAACAGACTCCAAGGACAATATTCAACTGTGCTTATACAGAATGTGAGGTCTTTCTTGCTTTTGTCTCTTTAATTTAATTGCCACACGAAATTGTTTACCAAACTCACACGTTCCAGGAATTTTCTTTGATGCATACTTAAACCAACCTGCTGCCATTGAACTTAAATTTTGAAGAAAACCTTTTATAGATGCTGCTTTACTTGGTAAACGTAGTCATTAATGGCACTCCTTAAGCACATGGTTATCAGAAAGTGAGACCTTTCATGTTCTTGTCTTTTTAGTTAGGTTATAAGACCAACCTGCTGCCATTGAACTAAGGAAGAAAAAAAAAAAAAAATCCCCTCCACACGTTATAACAAACCTTGGAGGAAACCCTTATATGGTTTCTGCCATTACTTGATTAGTATTTAGTTCTAGTTGGAACTTGCTGTTTGCTTGAATATACATGATGCTGCTGTGGTTGAATTCATGAAAGGCACCAACTTTTTGACGTTCAACCAAAATTTTGGACGGTTGTCTGGCATTGTAGCATAGCTATAGGTATAGTGTGCAGGCCTGTGCAATATCCCTTCCTTTTCACCTTGTAGAATCTTGGTAAAAAGAAGTGCTCCATCTCTTGCATGCTTACTTCCTCGCCGAAAATTTAGACCGAATGGTATATTTCTTTTGGAACATTTTCAACGCTCATTAAAAGTGTTTGCTTTCAGCTTTAACCATCATAAGGGTAAAATAAATATTCTTTCTATGGTGGGTCAGCCCTCTAGATCAAGGCAAGAAGATTACTCTTTGCAGTTCATTTCGCATGCCATAGGAGTAAGGCCGATGCTAGGCGTGACTGTAGTGATCCGAGCTAGCTGTTGGTGCAGTCCATGTGTCTGTGAGACCACTAATAGCAGTGATTAGACGAGGGCAAATTATTCATTGACTTTGCGTTCAACCGCAGGGTACAACATGCGGCCAACTTCGATCGATTTTTTTTGTAATATATGAATTGGAGATTACAAACATTGGTCAATTTCCCCCAAGATGTTTGTAATATGTGAATCATCTGATGGACTCTTACTAAATTTTGAAACATGCCGTAGTTGAATAAGAAAGGGAAGGCTACATCTTAGTTTAGCCAGTAAAGCCACCGACTGTTTACGATTTATATTTCGGTTCCATTTACCTTTGGAATGCCCAGGATTGTAAAGAGGAGAAAGCTAGTCCTGTTGTGTAGTTTAAGGTCTAATGAACCTTGAAATGAGCTAGGAAAAAAAAAGGGAAAAAGTTTTGATATATGGGCCAGAAATGTGATCCCAACGGAGCAGTATTCTATGAAACAATATGCAGACAATTCAACAACTTTCGGCGACCTATTGTAACCTAAGCTATGCAAATTGCAAATCATCCTATCCCACCACACAAAAATATCAAATAAAATGAACGGAATATCCACAGACAGAAACTTCCAGTCCCATCAACTTCAGTTTCCAAATTTCAACAGTAATGATAAAAGGATGCTGTCCGTTGTCATAATGGTATATTTGGGACAATGCCAGCTTTCTCTCTGGCAATTTGAACCACTGGAATCAATGCTGCTTTGTTTTTTTTTGGATGAACCATGTGGATCACGCGCATGAACTCTATCATTTGACAGTTAGGCTGTAATTTCACTGCTTGGACATTGCTTTAATGGGGAGCAATTTTCATTTTCTGAATTGATGCTTCGGAGAATGGTATCTCAACAACACAACATAAAATGGACAGAAATTACCAGATGAAGAAGGGTTTGGGATTTGGCACAGGACAACCATCCATCTAATCAAATTTGGTTTAGGCATAACATAAATCCACTCAGCTTGGTGGGGGTTTATTCAGTAATTAACGAATGTTTAATGACAGATAAGATACAAACATGGACACTTCTGTAATCTTTACAAAGATACTATGTCACAGGGAAGCCAATACACCAACAAGACCCCGCATAGGCATAAAAACATCCCATACTTTTTTGTAGTTTACAAATGTTTTGGTTCTTCATCCCACTTGGACCCAAGCAGCTTGAGTAGCATTCTTGCTTTTGTTTTAGTTCTTCCACTACACTGGCTCTGCAACAGCAGAAGCAATTGAGTTAAAACTCCAGCACCAATTGCTTCTTCTCGTGCCTGTAAAGAATCTGTGCATATAATCATTAATGATCGAATAGCGCTTTCGCTTCCTTGGTGATCAGAAACCCTAAAAACCATCTTAATGAGAGCTTTAATACCATTAGGATCATTGATCAAAGCCTCTTTTGCACTCTCTAGTCCTAGAAGCAGCTCAATGGTTGCCATTGCTTTAGGTGCCAAATTTCTTTCATGTCTTTGAGCGTCATAAATATAGGTCAAGAGTCCATTTATCCCACCTTCTTGAACCATATTCTCTCTATTTGATTCCAAGCAGCATATTGCCGATATAGCTTTGATTCCAGCCTCAGATGCGCCATATGTTTGGTGAACAAGAAGAATCAGCCCTTTCAAGAGTTTTCTGTTTTTGCCAAGCTTAGCACAGAGTTCTCTTGTCTCCAAAGATGATGATATTGCTTCTATTATTTGGCACAGACTCCTCTTGATCTTGCTAGTACCTTGATCAAACAAAAACTGAAAGGATTCCAATTTAGACTCTTCTCTTAGCATATTTAAACACTCATATTCGCCAAGAGACAGCAATCTTAGGACACAAGAAAGTGCTTGTTCTGCAAACTTAGCACTTCCTTCAGACAGTCTGGATTCCACTTTTCCAAAAAGCAGTTCCAACAATAAAGGAAAGAAGCCTAACTGGAACAAACAAGAATTTCCAGATTGTGATTCTTCAGTTAGAGCTTGGATGTTTTGGAGTGTTTGACACTTGTACTCCAAGGAAGCGTCACCTGATTCAAGAATTTTCTTCAATGAAGCTAGAGAATCAATTGTTGACAAATAAACAGGATCAAACTGAGGGCCTATTTGCAGCCACTGATCAATCAAATGACGAAGAGTGTTATTAGGAACCATAGATGGATCCTGAAGCTTCTGCATTGTGACAGGGCAAGTAAGATTACCAGCAGCAAGCCATTTTTCTATGCTTGATCTGTCATAAGTTTGGCCGGTACATAGCGTCACTGGATCTTTGATCAAGTCTAGACTAATTGGACACATGAAAAAGTGGGGTACAGTCATTTCTGCTTCTTTCATGGAGAAGAGAAAAAAACCGAAGATTCAAGAACAAAAAACAAAAGAAAGTATTGGTGGTGAATAGAGGGCGCTGCTATTGGTTAACCATTTCAGCATCTAACAAATGGACGGTAGCTGAAGTTCTTGATTAATAGGAATTGGTGGGATGAAGTAAGAAGACATTGCTATATAATATACAATGCAAAAAACTAGATGTTAAAAAGACGAACCTTAAACAGCACTCATGAAATAAAAAACTGCAAGAAACATAGTGGGAGTGGGGTTTCTCTTTCCTTTTCCTTTTCAGTACAGAAATGACAGTTGATAGAGAAGTGGGACAAAGTTACCAATGGCACAAGAGAAACACAAAGGAAGAAGAACATAAATGATGGGCAAGATGAGAGAAAACAAGCTACCACCTCTAGTCCACAGTGCCAGCAGCTTCAGCAGCAGCTGAGATTTACAAGAGGGCGAAGGGAAGTGTCTTTTTTCTTTTTTATAGGGAGAAGAAAGGGAGAGGGATAGGCAAAAGTGCAATCTTAGCTGGAGGAATAAGATGATAACACCAGCATACAAACACCAAGGTAGGCCAAACAATATTATGGGCCTTATCTTAGTGAAAGAGTAAGCGATCACAACCAATAATATGGATTAATTATACGGAATGGTTCCCAATCCTTTCTTTATATCTATCAGTTCAGTCAAAACTGACCCACCCAGAGAAAAAAATAATAACAATACTGTTCATCTTTGAAGTTTGAGTCCACCCCCACAATAGTTGAAAATGAAACTGTGTTCTTGTAAGAGAGAGGGAGAGGTGTGTAATGTTGGCCACAGGATTCATGAGAGTGGCAATAATATGGGAAAGCACTAGCAAATGGAATAAAAATATTATCCAAAAATATTGATAAACAGAACTGCCTTGCATAGCTTGTTTTTCTCTGCTGAATTATTTCATCAAGGTTGGAAAGAATAGGGCTAATGGGACCTTCATGATTTCCAGCTTCTGGAGAGGCTGGTAGGACATTAATTGCCGCCTTATTATTAGGCACCCAAAGCAGATAGCTAAAAAACATTATAAACTACTTTAAAGATCTTTTCCTTTTGATTTTAAGATCAAAACCAAAAATATTCATTTGAAACAACATTGTCATATATATGCCTTGAAACCTGTAATAAATCATTCCATCTCTCAACATTTTTAGTGTCTATAAATCAAGCAAATATTCTAAAGTGTGAGTGTGAAGTGTCCTAAAATCATAAATGGCTAAGTTTGGAATGAAAGATTAGACTACATCTATCTCATGTTATCATCTTAAATTTGAATTAAAGAAGAAGAAACTACATAAAATAAATATATTTAATTGGAGCTAGTGTGAATGGTTCAACTAGAACCAATTGAAAAGGGGAAAAAAATCTCTATCAGCTGGGAGAAAATTATAGAAAAAACTATACCCTAAATGTTAAAAGCAAAGAAATTAACAAAAAAAAAAAAACAAAACCTAGTCAAATACCCCCAACATCTACCAGGTTTTAAGCAAAACAGGAGCTGAAGAATTCTCCCTTACTTTAATTATTCCAAAATTTGGCTGGATTCTCTGAAATTTACA
>Ga0307514_10003211_pt1 | contig 15976 bp, 20 predicted proteins | sample 16_EM_MG_FD_203088 | JGI IMG/M metagenome (GOLD analysis project Ga0307514, IMG submission 203088) | Populus trichocarpa ectomycorrhiza microbial communities from riparian zone in the Pacific Northwest, United States - 16_EM | ecosystem: Host-associated > Plants > Roots > Unclassified | place...
AGGCGCTATTGCTGGAGGTGCGCATTGATCGTCCATCTGATATCCCGCTTGTGGGATTCGCGCGATGTTCGTAAAATGATTTATTATATTTGTCGGACCCTAACAGGTGTCGTCGGAGGTGTCGTCGGACTCGTCGGTTTCGCCTGCCTCGTTTTCTTCCTCAAGAAGCGAGGGAGAGGTGGGAATGCCGATCACCCGGGGTCAGGATATCAACCTGCCATGGCCCAGCAAAACTACGAGCCGCCGAGGTTATACGACCCCTCGGACCCTTCGACGTTCCCATCCTATGTGTCCGGCCGCGACTCTTCTCAATCGGGCAGGTACACCGCGAATTCGTACCAGGCTGGAAGGTATAATGGTGTCGCTGAGATTTAGGCTCTAGCATACCTCGACAACCGAAAGTCGACAACGCATAAAACGCAGACCTGAATTCCTTCCCCTTCCTTTCCCCCATACTCTACTTCTCAGCTTCCTCGCTGTCCTGAATCTCTTGTTTTCTTGTTCTCTTAACTTTGCTTGTATGCAGTGATCGAATGGTCCTTGAACCAATTTTACAACAATGGACCGCCAACCCAGTAATTCTATAGTTTTCGAGCCAGATTTTTTCTGGACCTTGTATCCGTACCTAAAAACGATATTTATGTTACAGAATCTTGCCATCTTCTTTAGTGCGTCGTGGTGCGCAAGGAATATGTGTCGGCCAAAAAACGAGCGTCGCTTTTTTTTCGAGGTTTAAATTTTCGGAGGTTTCGGCCACCTATGGATTGCTTCCTGACCACCCCTTCCTTTCTCATCGAACCTCACCTTAAATGTGAAAGCTTGGTTCGACCGATATCCATTCCAGAGCAGGGAGGTCTGAATCCCCTGTTTCCAGCTGTAGACCGACCCAAGTAGGTTTGTTACACGAATCATTGCTCGATTCTAGATTGTACCAACTCTGCACAGTGACACAATGCTACGCATAAAAACTCACGAGACGAAGATGACACCGGTGCCTTATAGCGGGATCACTTGAACGGGTCCTGTTGGATTTGGTTGGATCCGGGTTTGAAACCATTCTCACGGGTCCAGTCTTCATCGTTATCTAGCTTCTCCCCACTCCAACGAATTCTATCCCTGCAAACATGCCTGGTCGTCTCCAGAACAAGGTGAGAGAGTCCGTGTTCTGCGCGCGAAAATAGCCACCGACTTTTGACTCTGCAGTCCGCTCTCATCACCGGCGCTGGATCGTAATTCACCCCTTCGTGATCCGAATGCAATCATCACCCTCTCATATACGATTTTCGAAACAGTGGCATTGGACTGGAATCTTCCTTGTTGTTCGCTTCGGAGGGCGCGAACGTCCTCTTGGTCGATATCAATATCAAGGCGGCGGAATCCGTCGCGGCTTTGATCACGACGAGGTATCCGAACGTCAAGGCTATCGCGACCAAAACCGACGTTGGAGTCGAGAAAGAGATCAAGGATGCTGTCGATCTCGCCGTTAAAGAGTTTGGTCGACTCGATGTCATGGTACATCTTTCCCTCCCCACACCTACCCGCTGGAATGACTCGCCCCATCGCTGAGATAAGATTAGGGTATTGACCCGCATTTCCTTGCACTCTTTAGTTTAACAATGCCGGGATCATGCACCCCGCAGACGACAACGCCTTGAATACGGAAGAGAAGATCTGGGATCTAACCATGCAGATCAACGTCAAGGGCGTCTGGTGGGGATCCAAATACGCCATCCTCGCTATGAGGGAGAACAAGGCTGACCCAGAGAAGGGTCTGATTCAAGGTGGGAGCATCATCAATACCGCGAGTTTCGTCGCGATCATGGGTGCTGCTACGCCCCAGATAGCATGTACGTTATATGGATACCTTCGTTCTGAACGATGGCCCGTTAACCGTGATTCTTCATACCCAGATACTGCCTCGAAGGTTGGTTCGTGAGACGACCAACGGTTTTGATCTGACCCGGGGGTTTCTGTACAGGGCGCCGTTTTGTCAATGACAAGAGAACTGGCTATGATTCACGCCCGCGAGGGCATCCGCTTCAACTCCATCTGCCCGTGAGTTCCCAGGAACACTACCGCGTCGAACCAATGCTCACAAGTCCTCAGTGGTCCTCTTAAGACCCGTATGTCGTTGTCATTCTCACTCGACGTATTTCTGATGCATGATCTCTCCCTCTAGCCCTGTTGATGGATTTCCTCAACACTGCGGAAAAACGTGACCGGAGGTTGGTGCACCTCCCCATGGGTAGGTTTGGTGAGGCAATTGAAGTTGCCAAAGGCGCTCTTTTCCGTAAGTATACATCTGAACAACTGGACCCTTCGGTGCGCTCATTCAGTTATCACCCCAGTTGCCTCCAACGATAGTAGCTACATAACCGGGACTGACTTCAAGGTCGACGGTGGCCTCACATCATGCTACGTCACTCCACTCGGCGAGCCTCTGCTCTCCCCTCCGTCCAGCCTTGCCTAGAATCTCGGACCGAGCGATCATCGATGCTTATGACAGAATAACGGATCCTTTCGTACATGCCCTCCTACTCAAATACTTTCCAGAAATGACGAATGTGTGTTATGTGTTCAACGGCATCCTTCCCCGACCATTCTCATCCCTTCTTGACTTCCTTGTTCTTGAGCCTCAATTCTGTTTTCAACTTGCCGACGTCGTTATGAAGGTCTTTTCTGACCTGTTTGAAAAGGCCGAGCATGAAGAGGACTTCATAATGCACGAAAAGCGGGGCAAGGAAGAGTGCTATTTGGAGAAGCATCATTAGATTCGATCCCACGTCATCAACACGAAGATTCACCTCCGAGTAGGTTGTCCAACAAAGCCGGGGCACGGCCCTCATGCACACCATGTCCATAGAATTGAGCAAGCCAACAAATAACGTGAACAGCCGCGGCGATCCCCAACGAACCGGGTTTCGATGCGTACGCCGTCGCACTCAACAAAGTTACAATTTCAACAGGAAGATGGGTCAACTGTTCAAAATACAAGACCGATGGAGAATGGACAATCAGATCTCTCGTGCGTTAGTGATGTGAGTATGACCAATTGTGGTGGAGTGACTTACGGCCGCGCCTGGGGTGAGGATAAAATAGTAGAGTTCGGTGGTGGTGGCCCATATCGTCGCGTAGTTCAGGTCGAACGAGAGGTATGGTCCGAAGTCGGCGTGAACCGCGGGGAACACGTCGGGCTTGGGTAAGCACGCTAGCAAAACATACGCAGACCTATTGTGGAAACCGTCGTAAGCACCATTACAATAACACGCGAGACACGCAGATGTGATAACGAATGCCTTTCTCCTTACCAAACGATGAGTGGAACACATGCGATGTGGATCCATACGTTCGTCGGGTTCGAATGGTAAGCACCATAAAAGGCAAGTTGCTGCCTCAGATCGAAAGCTGCGGGTGCCATTGTCGTGGTGTGATTTGGTAGTTTTGCCAGGTGTACGAGGGTACACGGGATATATGCTTATACTGCCTGATCCTGGGTGATGATACGCGAGAGGTGGAGTGTGTGTACTGTGCAGGAACCCGTTGATGCAGAAGCCGGGGGCGCACGGTGGTATCGGGTGTGGACGTTTGGGGTCAAGAACGGTCCGCATTGATTATCGATCAATCGACCAGTAACCTCATCAGGGACTTCAGAATTCTGGCAGGCGGCTCACAGAAAACCGTGGAAATTTCGTCAAGAGGTTTCATCTAAGGGGCGAGGCTGACACAGGGAGTTGAAAGAGGATGTACGATAGCAACCGTGATGTGATTAGAAATGTATCACGGCGGAAGGGATAGGTTGTATGATTAAAACAGCTAGGAAGCAAAGATAAAACCTACACAACCGTCAAAGTAACTCAGAGCATGTAGCGGTAGTCTGGGTTTAAATCACCCATACCCTGCTTCTCGGATTCAGGAATAATAGCACCCTCGTCAGAGTTATCCCTCCTCCTGTTCTCCAAAACGAGACTGGTGAAGTAGATGACGTTAGCGAGGAAGGAAGAACAAATGAAGCCAACGCAGACGGCGTAACCGGTCTTGAAGCTACTAGATTGTGACAGGAATGTGAAAGTGGCGACGAAACTACCGAGGTTACCGAATCCAATTTGCCAGCCAGTTCCGATGGAGCGACGCAAAGGTCCAGCCACTAATGGATGGTCAGTTTCGGCAACGAGCCATCACATAGAGAAGCCGACGATGCGGGTAAATGCACCCTCTACGATGTCCATGTCAGCAGCGTGCAATGGTTCCTATAGGAAGGTGGTTACCGAGCAAGAAAATCCATCGCCAGGCAGAGTAATTGGCAATACCATCCATCTTACCAATGGCAGTGGCGAGCAAACCACCGAAAGCACCGGCCAAAGAAGTGGAGGCAAAGAAGAAAGTGTAACGTTTCTGGATCTCATCACGCTTGTACCACCTATCGGAAGAAGTCGATCAGAGGTGTGAAATGGAATGAGAAGATCGATGGACCGACATGGCAATGAGATAGGAGCATCCTGGGAAGATGGTAGCCTCGAAGACACCCAAGAAGAACCGAGTGGTGAGGAGGCCGCCTAAGTTATGGACAAGTCCTTGTGTGACAGTTACGAAACCGAAAACGAACATCATTATTGACACTGAAGCAATCATGAGCTACGTAAGGCAAGAGGAGAGGTAACCATGACGCACACCAGACGGAAGGGCTAAACTTTTTTAAGAGGAAGTTGGACGGGATCTCGAACAGAACGTAAGGAACGAAACTGCGGTCCCCTTCAGGAGCTGCTTCGTCAAAAGGTGTGGACAGCGACTGACAAGATGACGAGGGCGGCATTGTAATCAGTACCATAGAGGTGCAACTCTTCCTTGAGACCGAAGATAGCAGCATTGGAGATGTTGACTCGATCCAAGAAAGCGAGAAGGTAGAGCAAGCAGAGAACGGGAACGACTCGAAGGTCGATCTTGTTCATCCCTTTCCGCTCGTTGATGTGGGCGAAGCAAACTTTGTGGGAAACGCGCTCGACCGTCGACGAGGCCGACGAGTGAAGCTGGGACTGCTTCTCCAAGAAAGATGCATTGCCCTGTAGAGTTGCTATTCGAAAGGAAACTCGTTAGAAGGCGAGGGTAGAGTATAGACGGACGTACTCCGAGAAGTGTTAGACGTCATCCTTGTGGAGTGCAACCCCTGCGGTAGACTGAAGGGGGCTGGACGAGTTGTTGTTTGTTGGAGGAGACAACTGAGCTCGTTGGGGGATTACGAGGAAACCATGTCCATCTTTTATATGGCGAATACCCTGGTGGAACAGGATCCTCCGCGCACGTTCAACATTGACCCCGTATCGGTGATCGTGCCTTCTTTCAATTAGGGGATCACACTAGTAGTTTACTGGAGAAATATGAGCCCGCATTAGCTTGACTGACGACAGCCCCGAACGCACCGCGACGGGTGGATCGCTTACCTGTGTTCAATTGGTCGAATGTACGACCACTTGCCAATTCATTGGCCATGGAACCCGCCGTAGGGATAAGGTGACCACGGCGTCGGAATGAATGCACGCGGCAGGGGGAAGTCGAGAATAAAAAGGTGTCCCTCTTAACCTCAACCCCTTCGATGTGAACTCGCCGGTACGTGAGTGAGCGTATGCTCGACTCTCTCCACGCAACCTTGCTTTCGTCGCCTCGGGTTTGAAGCTCCTTGTTTGACATCTCCACCGTCTGAGTGTTCTGTGCCGGCACGGACCCCTTGCGGGAAGAACGAAACAAGAGAAAGTTGGGTTTTCCCACACGTAATTACACGATCACGACCTTCCGAAACAGGAACCGTTGATGCGATTTCCAAGTCCCGCATCGCGATTCGCGAGGCAAACCAAGGCCGGTACGAACAGCCAATAACTAAGATTTGCTACCGCCGGCGCAACGGTGTGTATCCTAGCTTGACGCCGTATCACTCCCGTAGCTGTTACTTCTTTCTCAGGATTGCCAACTCTCCTGTAACCGTTCCGTGAACCTCGGCGGAATGGGATCGAGTCTGATCGAGTTCGGTCGCGGCAAGCGTAGTGAGGTCAGCGCCTGACCAAGTCCGCACTCCGAGCAGATCACTCCCTCAAATTCGCTGGACATCCACTGGACACTCGGTGTGACTTTAGCCCAGCTCACCTCGCTTTCTCATGAACTCGAAAGGTTGGGTCGAAATGAAGACGAAAGTCTCCCGAGGCCTTCGTTCAGAAAACAAATACATCAGTCAGTTAAGAGCTGCAACAGTAGATACACCCTATAGGCTCGTCACGAACGCTGGGCGGCAAGGGAGCGTAAACCATCTGCTGCTGCAGATTAAGCGATCGGATTTCCTTTCTCGGACAAGACTAGACGGTTCCCTTGTCTGAGTTAGGAAATTAGATTGCTTAGTCCTGCCAAAAGTGGAATATGTCGGCACATCCGGTTGATTTCCTTTTTGTCTACTCAAAATCCCTCCCCCAAGTACTAACATATGTACCGCATATATGAACACTACAGTCAGATCCCCCATGCCCCCATTACCACGGCTAAACACCTATCCCCCACTCGCTTTCGCTCTGCATCGCTTTCATGGAAACAATGAACGATCCCACCACCCTCTACATCTGTTCTACCCATAATCCCACTTGGAACCCTCCCATCGTGACCAACCCTTGCACGTCCAACAACTATCATGTCTCAGAATACGGACAATCGAAGACTTCCCTGTCCCCGTCGGGGTTAGTCCCACAGAAGTGGAGACAACCCTCACTTCTGCCCACCCCCACCTCAGATGAGAGCCCGCAGACATACGAACTGCGGTCTGTTGAAGGACAACCTACAACCCCACAGAAACCGCAGGGGTGTGGTACGACAATTGTGTCCCGCGATGCGAGTCCCTCCGGTATGCATTTCTCCATTTTTTTCACAGTAAATAGACCGACGCTAGCTTATCGAAACATTAGACGCCCGACTCTTGACCAACTTACTCTCTATGGAGATAACTTCGGACGAATGCATCTTGGAAGTCCAGGCCTTCTTGAGCTGTCCGTACAAAATCGCTCTCACGAGGTGTATCAAAGAAAGTCGAGCCCGAGCGTTTGTCAACTTCCTTGACCAGGTGAGTATATTATTTGCGGTGTGTCTCCGCAACTTACAATGTGGGGCACAGGTTCTCGCACGGTCGTGTCTCGATGACGGACCCCAACATCGGGGTCTCCGACTTCTTCTGAAGATCTGCAAAACACACGGGATCATACCCTCCTCGTATATTCTTCGTAGGGAACTTATACACGTCGGGCGGGGTTACTGCAAAGGCGGGTTTGCGGTCGTGAGTAACGGAGAATACTCGGGACGCCCAGTGGCCATAAAGGATCTTGAAACGGACAAGGGGAGTCGTGACGCGACATTCAAGGTACCTTCAATTAACCTCGCGCATTACTGTTGCTCAGATTTCAACCAGTGGTTATGTCGGGAGATTATTATCTGGAAACATTTGTCCCACAAAAATATCTTGCCCTTGCTAGGTGTTTTTGTGTCCGCAGATTCACGTTGCTTTCGCATTCTCACTGAGTGGATGTCTAACGGGAATGTGATACGGTATGCAAAATTATATCCAAAGGAAAATCGATTGCGATTGGTTAGCTTGCTTGTTGTTTTCCCGCGATTTTTTCTGTTATTCATCGATAACCTTCAGCTCTCCGAGGTCGCCGCCGGTGTTGTCTATCTTCACGAGCTCAAGATTGTTCACGGGGATCTCAAAGGAGTAAGTCTGATGTTCTTGATGGGCCGCTACCATGCTGATGGGCGAGATAGGCAAATGTCCTCGTTGACAATGCAGGCACCGCTCGTGTGGCTGATTTCGGTCTCATGAGCACCGTTGCCCAGAACACTGTTCTCTTCTCCGAAAGCGTCGTTTCCTCGGGGGGAACGCTTCGTTGGATGAGCCCGGAATTGCTTGATCCAACTTACTTTGGTTCCAAGGGCCGTCCGACTTGCGAATCAGACTGCTATGCGCTTGGTATGGTGGTATACGAGGTGGGTTAGTTGCACTCATGACGATAATCCCTCATTTACCCATCTCAGGTTCTGACCGGCCTCCAACCGTTCCATCATATGTGCGCCTTCTCACCCATGGCCGCCGTATTGAGAGGCGAGCGCCCAGAAAAACCTGTCGACGCAGAATCTCTAGGCTTCTCCGACGTGCTTTGGGGATTAGTAAAGTTGTGCTGGGGCGAGTCGAGTTCAGATCGGCCGACCGCTCGACAACTGCTTGAGTACCTTGCTCTCGCCTCTCTCAATTGGGTCCCCCCTCCGGTGTACCCCGTCGACGTGACCGGTGCTTCCAGCACCATTGAGTCAGATTCATCTGGCTCTTCGCGAATATCCCAGGCGGACTTGTCGCGCGGAGTGTGGTAGTCCGGCCATCATTGTTCTGTTTCGGGGAGCCACTCGATAGGGTAGGTCATTCTCCGTGCCATACTGAGTGGCCAACTTAATGTAAAGCAACCGGCTGTGTTAAATAGTATTGGTTTGGGTGTGGGAGGTACAACAAATGAATAATGTGAACGAAAATGACGAGGAACGAATATACGAAAGCTAAGAATACGACTCGGCGGGGAGGAAGGTGCGAGATGACGAAGGAGGTGCGAAGAACCAGCTACCTCTCCGTTGGATGGTGGTGCCGTGAGGCTATATGCGATCAGCACTTTTCCGATGCTATTATCATGGAAAGCCCTGGAAGCGACAGCAAAATCGCGAAAGTTCGCTGAGAGTTTGCTGGGCCATTGATATTATATCGCCAGTTATTTGCCGGCACAACACTGTGCGACCCAGTGGTGAATGTTTGAATTGGTGCAGCTTACGTGGGAAGATGAGGTCGCCTTTTCTCGGCGCGGCACGCCCTAGACGGGCAACCTTCTCTTAACCATCTCCCTCTTCCATCTCCCCGGCTCCTACTCTCGTCCTTCGTCGTAATGCCATACCCTCCACAGGTGATTCCTTTTTCCCGTGTTCGGTCCTCGTTATCCCGCGATTGCAAGATATTTTTCGACTAATTGCTCCCCATCCCTCTAGCCTTATCCACCTGTCACACGACCTGTGCCAGTGGGTTGCATCACCGTATACCAAGAGTATTCGTCACCTCCCGAGGTACGTGCCTATGGCAGTCACTTTTTTCTTTACTTCCACGGCCTAACGAGCCGGTGCCGACGCATATATTCAGACTGTGGAACTGGAGGACGAGGTTTTCGAGGAGATGACCATCACCGATACGGATGCTGGCGCTACTGTTGTGCGTGTGCTGTCTCACAACTCTTCCTACAACTCACACCCGCCCCTCAGGTGACCGAGTTGGCAAAAGACGACATATCTGCACAAGTAAGGAATCCAGCCGTGGCGCAGGACTTCTCGGATCCTACCACTGATAAATCGAACTGGTGCCTTCTCTCTCCTGGTGTCAACAAAGATGCATATATTCAGCACTCGGGCTCTTCGGATGTCACAGCGGCACCCTTGGTGCCCACGGAAAATGGTCTTGCCTTCTCTGATCTTGAGTCGCCGATGGATGTCCAGCATGACAGTGAACTTGAAACCGAGTCCGGTCGCGGCTGCGACACGACCCATCGTACCCTCATGGAAACCTTCTCTTTGCTGCATTATGTCATCGCCTTTTCACACCTCTCTTGCCTTCGTCATGCTTCGCCCCCCACTGTGCTTGATAGTGCTTGTTCTGAGATCGACCATGCTCCATCCTCTAGTCAGGCTGGTATTTCTGCTTCCTATGGTGACGACTCTCCGAACGAACTATCAAACTCCTCGTCTCTGTTAATGGAGTCTGCGTCTGCCGCTTTTGTCCGTCCTACATCGCCACTTCCCCCTAGTTCTCCTGGTTTCATCAATGACTACTCTACGGAATGCCCTGGTTATGCGTCTATCTCTCCGTTACCTTCACAACATTCTCCCGTGCCAAGTTCTAGCCCGCCAGACTTCTTTACGTCATCCCCTACTCGCCATGACATGTACAAAAGCCCTCCGACATCACCCGGTTCTGCAGAGAAGCTCACGGTCGCCCACTCAACAGTAGTAAGCCCTAACCCATTGAAGAGACCATACAGCCCAGAGAACGATCATAATGAAGGCTCAGGAGAGCAACCAGCTAAGAAGAAGGCGAGGCATATACGTGACACTCGAATTTGTGATACTCACACTGTCTCTAGAAATTGAACGCCCACGACCCTCCTCAGCCCAAGCGGAGCACGCACCTTTTCCAACACCGAGAGCACGCGAAGCTCAAAACGCCATTCCGGTCACCTGTGACGGCTGCGACGAAAGACTGCCCTCGATACAAAGACACGCCCTCGAGTTCTGGACCAGATCCACCTTCCTCTCCCACGCCGTTCTTTGAGAATAGTGCGACTGCAAAGAGGAGCCCGCCACATAAACCCGGGAAAGATTTCATGGCCAGAGTTCGCACTCCCAGAGCCTCTGCGCAGTTCAAGTCTCCACTCACAGCGGTCGCTGCCTCCAGTGCAGGGTATAGAAAACGTGCTGTCAGCGCGTCTCCGAACGTCCAAGCCCTTCAATTACGTCTCCAGACCTTAAAGCGGGCTGTGAAGATTAGGAACGATGGAGAAGGGGAGAAACTGGAGAGGCTGGCACAGAAGTGGACCAACGTTGCGAGAGAAGCGGCATGGGAGGTTTGGAGTGTCGTGAAAGATAATGTTCAGGATGTTGCAAAGCTTGGTGGCGGACGCGGAGTGTTACCAAGCAACTGGGGATGGGCTGACGAAGAGAAAGGGGGCGGAGCGGCAGGCGCAGAAAGGCTGAGCGGAGAGGTTGAAATGCTGTCGGAAGAGGACGAACCTCCTATTCCCGAGGACACCATATCAATGATGTTAAGAAAAATGGGTATTGACCCGGGCACTCTTGGCTGGGATGAGGACGAAGGCGAGTTCTTGGACGTTTCTTCCTAAATTTTGTCCCATGCGTGTGCTGCTCTTCTGGTCATCGCAAAATAAACTTTCCCTTCGCAAAATCATTGGTGGTGCCTCCAACGTCTCTTCCTCTTCATAAAGGGAAGGCGAATATCACCACGGATACACATACGTCTTTCGTCTGGTAGCCGGATTGGCGCCATAATATATTCCGCACAGGAATCCTCCTGTCCAACCGCCTGCTCCTTCTTAACTCCTTCTACCGTCCTGCTGGTATGGAAACTCACACCGAGCCAGCGATAACTACAGTGCCTGTAGACGAGGAATGGGTGACGCGCCGATTCCCTATAGAGCAGGTCGCCGCTACAACCCCTGCATTCGAGAGTGGTACATCTTTATCTCCGTGTTCACCGATCTTACACCGGAAGCTGATTGCACCCCGATTCTTCATTCTTTTCGACCTCAACACTCCAGTTTGTAGGCGTGTAATCAGACACGCATTCGCACCACATGAACTCCCCTCCTTGATAGAGGCGATTTTCTCGAGTAAAGATGAAGGTAACATGATCCGTTGTCTCCTTAGAGATGATGCACAGACTTTTATTGATACGATGGACGAGGTACGTTCTGCATTTTCTCACCAATAGAAATCCACCGAACGAGATTGACACCGATACGCCCCGTCGACTAGACACTTGATAGGCCTGATCTTTTGCCAGGGACACGTAGGAAGTGCCTCAAATTGCTGTATAGGACGTGCGGCCGCCACGCACTTCTTCCAAGAACGTTGGAAACTCCTATTTTTTATGATCGAACCAGCAATGCGTTATACGGGGGTGGGTTTGCGGATGTATGGAAGGGTGAATATTTCGGTCGGGATGTTGCTGTCAAGGTAATAAGGACGTACAAGAATAGCGACTTACAGAAGATAATTGGCGTGAGTACTCGGTTGTTTTCTCTCTCTCCGTGCCTGCGCGCTGACGGTGCCCTGTGCAGAGGTTCTGCAAGGAGGCTGTGATATGGAAAACCCTCCGGCACCCGAATATCCTGCCGTTGATAGGCGTCATGATGTCCAAGACCCAGTTCGCGATGGCATCAGACTGGATGGAGAATGGGAATATCAATGAATTTCTGAAGACACACCCGGCTGCAAACCGGTTGGAGCTGGTAGGATCTCAATGCCTCACTATCTTTGCTCCAAGTTCACCAACGATCGGGCAACTTATCTAGCTCGCGGATGCCACTAAGGGATTGATCTACATCCACAACCAGGGGATGATCCATGGGGACATCAAGGGGGTACGTTTTTGACGATTGTGGCCATTCTCCTATCTCAATGAACCTATCTATCAAGGCCAACATACTGGTCGACCAAACTTTCCACGCCCGCCTAGCAGACTTCGGTCTACTTACGATCATCTCAGACCCCGGAAACCTGTTCTGCTCAAGCTCATACATACAGGGTGGCACGGCCCGATGGATGAGCCCAGAACTAATCGCCCCGCAGAGGTTTGGGTTAGAGAAGAGTCGTCCAACGAGATCTTCGGATTGCTACGCCCTTGGAATGGCCATATACGAGACGATCAGCGGGAACCTACCGTTCCGCAAACACACAGACCTAACTGTCTTCACAAAGGTATTGGAGGGCGACCGTCCTCCTCGGGGGGCAAGGTTCACGGAGAGTCTGTGGAAAATGCTGGAACTATGTTGGGCATCTCAACTGAAAAACCGTCCGAGTATTGAGGATGTTCTTCAGTGTTTGATGATCTCGGATTTTCCAGGGCAACCTTTTGGGGTGGACTCAAAAATGGAGGACGCTCACGATTTGGACTCAGAAATGGAGGACGTTCACGATCTGGATTCAGAAAGTGGTTCTTCTGATGCTACGAATATCATGACGCACGTACATCAGCACAAACTCCCGCAGATCAACAACCAGGCACAAACTAACGAACTCTCATCGGTGACGTCCCCCCTGTAGGTTCCCGTTCATTTCACCTGGGACTAACTCGCTCTGATGCGAGCACTTCTTTTTCTTCAGGAAACCGATCTCCGTCTTGTCACTTGCCTCCACTGACCAGGATCGGGACTACTGGTGGGGCAGTTCTACCCGTTCGCCACAGTGGCAACGCACGAAAGGCAATAGTGTGGAGCAAACTCCCCTACGCTCTCTAAGCAAGGTTCCTCCGTACTGCCGTTCGTCGATAGTTGGTTTTTCAACCGAACCGTTGTCGTCTTCCAGAGGTGAAGGTAGTGTTATGCCTGCATTCCTGAAGAAAGACACGAATGTCCGAATCCCGCGCCGTGGGGAAATCGAGAGCGGGGATACTAAACGTGTTCGTGATAAGGAAGACAAGGATCCGAACCCCAAGAAGCCCAAACGACCGTCTCACCCACCTGAGGCTACAAAAATGGAGACCGAAGGGCCACCTGTGGCATCCTCGTCCAAGATGGTGAGCACGTGTCCCAGATTCACGCGAACATTGGCTGACTGCTCATTAGGGTGCTGTCAGAAATGCATCGCATTTCTAACTAACAGTTATTAACTTCCACGTGAAATGGTATATTGAATATGCCATCAGCAAACATCGTGATCGCTTTTTTCACTTTTTTTCGCTTTTTTTTTTCACAACAGTACTTACCCAATTCGTATAAAAAATAGGGAGTTCGTTCCACGATCCTTGTACAATAACTCCACGAGTTCGTATATCACTCTAAGCCCACACCCTTCGTACATCCCTCGTATATCATTTGTGCATCCAGAGAAGTATTAACCAGATACCCCCATCAGCTTTGTCTTTGTTTGTTTGTGATGGACGCCCAAACTTTTTCGATGCACTGACCATGAACATATCTTGAGGCGCTCAACGGGCAATCTATGCCAAAAACGTTAATTTGCATTCCAATCTCCGGGTGAGCGCTCGGGTAGGTGCCGCGCGCGCCACAACCATGCGGCGAACTTTTTAGTATAAATGGATAGCGCTAGCGCAAGTTCAAACGTTTACCGGTCACCCCCCGGCAACCCGCCTCTCACAATGGCTCCCCTTTCCTCCTGTCATATTACTGGCATTTTCTCCCTTTCCGAAGGGACCCGCAACGTCGAACCGAGCTATTATGCAAGCTATCTCTCCGCTCTCGAGTTCATTGACGACACCAAATTTATCAACGTCTCCGTTCGCAAGTTTACTCCTTCCGCTGATGTCTTATATGCGGATGATTCTTTCGTCTTTATGGTAGCCAAAGCCGCACTACCAGCTGGAGAGGATGGAATGCTCGACTCCATCTACTGTACTCCCTTCAAATCCACTCCAGAAGATTTCCAATCATCCGTTCCCCCTGAGCCTACACACACCGCATTCATCACCGGGACAGTCGGACGTGTCGACAGCAGTGGGCCCACAAGATCCTTTGTCCTCACTACTTCGGAGTATGTCCGTGACGAGCATCAGCGAAACAGAAATGGCTTTTACCGTCTTTACAGATCTTTAAAATGGTCAAAAGTGGGAAAGTGCGTTAACGTTCATACCCTTTTGAAAGTACTTGAGAGTTACCTGTCCGTCTTTAAAGCACTTTAAAGTAATTTAGAAGTACTGTAAAGTGGCGATCACTTCATTCTCACTTTTGGACTCTTTCGTCACTTCGAGCTCGTTAGGGGCCTTTTGCAGAAAAAAATTCCATTGCGGAACAGCTAGGAATAATTCTCAACTATACGCTACTGTGGTACAATAACCAGGCACATCCCAAGCATTAAATAACGAGAATCTGTTGGATTGAGCAATCAAATGAAATGTGAGAAAGAGTGACTCTCAAGAGCGAGATCGACACCACACATACCATTGTCGGCCATGTGTTGTCGCATCAAGACCAACCTCGAAGAAGGTTCCAATGATCTGGTTCGCGAACGTGTAAGCGTGCGCCCGATTTCGCAACCTCGCGGTGTTGATGCTCGTCGTGATGTTTCCAATAGTGTTCCCAGATGCTCACAGATGTGGTATGCTTCACGGCTTCGGCTGTCTTGTTCATTCCAGGTTGAGTGTTGAGTTGAGAGTGGATTTAAGTCATGATCTGCTGCCCGAATGGGACATAGACAAACACAGAGAAGGCCAGGCTGAGATATGCTATGGTTGCCGAGAGGGCGAATCGTTTGATCATTAGGACGGGGACAGGAGCTGGGCGCTGGATACAGGAGTGTCGAAGGTATGGGACGCGTCCCATTAGTCTCCCTGGTCTGGGTTGCATTGCGTGCGAGGGGTTCTGAGCGTGGCTATTTCTGTCAGTAGTGAAATGGTCGATCTCAAAGACATGAAGACAAACGCACTCACGGCTGCCGTAGGCTACACCTGAGAAATGGGTAGCAGGACTTCGTAGGATCCTCACCCACTGTTGGGTGTAGGAGAGGGTGAACGTGCGTTACAAGCGACTGGCGAGGCCTTGAGGCGCGGGCGAAGGGGATGAGTGACATGCGTTTACGTTGAACGTTGAACGCTCGTTGGACACGTGCGGCCGTGCATTTATTGGAGTGCCGGTTGTGCGCACGGGCCTCAGTTCGTCAACGTCAAGACACCTTCGTGCCACTTTATCGGCAACGGTTCACTTTAGATCACTTTGTGGGGAGTTTAGTCTCGTTTCCTCGGCAAGTCACTACTTTCTCCTACCTTTTCACTTTGGTACTTTACAGAAATTTCGGTTTCGCTGATGTGGGGACCAGCGCCATCACCAATTTCATCTACAAATGAAGCGAAGGCAGGGTCTTCAGCATTTCGAATTGGCGTGATGAGCCGGGCGATGTGGAATTGTGGCCAGAAGTGACACTGTGAGATACATGCGTTGAGGACGTCCGTTTTCGTGCCACGTCGAATAACGGGGCAAGTTTGTCGGAAGTCCCCGAGGAGGATAACGACTTTACCGCCAAACGGGTTCTGGTTGCCCATAACCTTCCGGCAGCATTCCTCCACACACGCTAAAACCGCGCGGTTTGCCATCGGCGCCTCGTCCCAGATAATGAGATCGCACTTGCGAAGTAGTTCACCGTGCTGGTGATGTGGTTCGATTGTGGATTCAAGGAACTCATT